>Ga0182744_1001070_pt1 | contig 24561 bp, 18 predicted proteins | sample eDN3rd30CKraftMG_FD_128525 | JGI IMG/M metagenome (GOLD analysis project Ga0182744, IMG submission 128525) | Enriched Miracle-Growth compost microbial communities from Emeryville, California, USA - eDNA 3rd pass 30_C Kraft MG (version 2) (version 2) ... | reverse complement strand
GGAGACGATGCTGGGCGACACGGCGGTCGCGGTTCATCCCGAGGACGAGCGCTACAGGGATCTCGTCGGCAAGAACGTGATCCTGCCCATCGTCGGCCGGAAAATCCCGATCGTCGCCGACGAATATTCCGACCCCGAGAAGGGCACCGGCGCCGTGAAGATCACGCCCGCGCACGACTTCAACGACTTCGAGGTAGGCAAGCGCCACAAACTGCCGGCGATCAACGTCCTGACCGTCGAGGCGGCGATAAACATCAACGATAACGAGGACTTCCTTGCCGGCCTTGATTCGACACCCGAGCAGCGCGGCCTATGGAACCAGCTTCATGGTCTCGATCGCTTCGAGGCGCGCAAGCTCATCGTCCGTGTCATGGAAGAGGGTGGCTTCCTCGCTGGGATCGAGCCGCATCGCCATCAGGTGCCGCACGGCGACCGTGGGGGCGTGCCGATCGAGCCGTACCTGACCGACCAGTGGTACGTGAATGCCGCCGAACTGGCCCGGCCGGCGATGGCCTCGGTGCGCGAGGGCCGCACCAATTTCGTCCCGAAGAACTGGGAAAAGACCTATTTCGACTGGATGGAGAACATCCAGCCCTGGTGCATTTCGCGCCAGCTCTGGTGGGGACACCAGATTCCGGCCTGGTACGGTCCCGACGGCACCATCTTCGTGGAGAAAACGGAGGAAGAAGCGCTCGACACCGCCATCCAGCACTATCTCGCCCATGAAGGGCCGTGGAAGGCGTGGGTCGAGGAGAAGCTGGAGAACTTCGAGCCGGGCGACATCCTCACCCGCGACGAGGACGTGCTGGACACGTGGTTTTCGTCAGCGCTGTGGCCGTTCTCGACGCTGGGCTGGCCCGACCAGACGCCGGAGCTGAAAACCTACTACCAGACCGACGTGCTGGTGACCGGCTTCGACATCATCTTCTTCTGGGTCGCCCGAATGATGATGATGGGCCTGCACTTCATGGACGAGGAGCCGTTCCACACCGTCTATGTGCATGCGCTGGTGCGCGACAAGAACGGCGCCAAGATGTCGAAGTCGAAGGGCAACGTCATCGACCCGCTCGATCTCATCGACGAGTATGGGGCGGACGCGCTGCGCTTCACGCTGGCGATCATGGCGGCGCAGGGGCGCGACGTGAAGCTCGATCCGGCGCGCATCGCCGGCTACCGCAATTTCGGCACCAAGCTGTGGAACGCCACCCGCTTCGCCGAGATGAACGAGGTTGCGCGCGACGACGATTTCTGGCTGGGCGACGCCAGGCTGGCGGTCAACCGATGGATACTGACGGAACTGACGCGCACCGCGCGCGCGGTCACCGAGGGGATCGCCAGTTACCGCTTCAACGAAGCGGCGGCCGCTGCCTACAAGTTCGTCTGGAACCAGTTCTGCGACTGGTATCTGGAACTGCTGAAGCCGGTGTTCATGGGCGACGACGAGGCCGCCAAGGCCGAAAGCCGCGCCGCCATCGCCTTCGTTCTCGACGAGATCTACAAGCTCCTGCATCCGTTCATGCCGTTCATGACCGAGGAACTGTGGGCCGAGACGGCGGGCGAGGGCGCGGAACGCTCGTCGCTGCTTTGCCAAGCGGCGTGGCCGGACCCGGATTTCGAGGACGCCGAGTCCGCCGCCGACATCAACTGGCTGATCGACCTGGTGACCGGCATCCGTTCGGTGCGTTCGGAAATGAACGTGCCGCCGGCGGCAATCGCACCGCTGGTGGTGATCGGCGCCGACGCCACGACGCGCGAGCGGCTGGCGCGGCACGATTCGGCGATCAGGCGCCTGGCGCGCGTCGGCGAGGTCTCGCTGGCCGAGAGCGCGCCGAAGGGTGCCGCCCAGATCGTGCTCGGCGAGGCGACCGTGTGCCTGCCGCTGGGCAGCCTGATCGACCTCAAGGCCGAGGCGGCCCGCTTGCAGAAGGAGGTGGCCAAGGTCACCGAGGAAATCGCCCGCCTGGCCAAGAAGCTGTCGAACGAGAAGTTCGTCGCCAATGCGCCCGAGGACGTGGTCGCCGCCGAGCGGGAGAAGCTCGCCGAGTATCGCGCGGCGCAAGAAAAGCTTGCCGTGGCCCTGGCAAGGGTCCACGACGCCGGCTGATTCTGCATGACGAACCGCGCGAGGCCGCTTTCCGGCCCCGCGCGGTCGCTGGATCGGGCCTCTTGCACGTTGATTTCTGACGCGTACGTAAGTTTCTTTATTATTGTTGCGCTAAAGTAACAAAATCGGCGCTCAGCTACGAAAATCGGCCGTTTTTCCCACCGGAAACGCGGTTTTTGGGGCCGCCAGCGGGTGTTTTTGCGCAATTCCCGCCCCTTTCGGTTCGATTCTAGAGGGCAGTTGCGCCCTCAAAAGGCCTCGGCGGGTGACGTTGGGTAATCTTCGTTATTGTCCCGTTAACCATCTCCGGTTCTAGCTTGGTGCGTCGATTTTCCGGGGAGAGACCGACCAATGCACGCGCGTTTGAAAACGCTGACAGGGACGGCACTTCTGTCGTTGGCGATAGGCGGGTCCGCCTATGCCGGCGGCTTTTCGCGCGGCACCGCCGATACCGACATCCTCTACGAGGACGGCAACTTCAACATGCGCTCGGGCGTCACCTATGTAAGTCCCCGCCGCGAGTTCAGCCGCAACCCCAATCCGCAACTGGTCGGCACCCGCTACACGGGAGACTATGTGATCCCGTCCGCGGCGATCAAGATCAACCTCAGCGACAACCTTCGTTGTGCGGGGACCTTCGTCAACAACATCGGCGGCTCGGCGAGGTACGAGTTTCCGGCGGCTTCCGGCAAGGTGCTGGAGGAGTTCACCACTTACGAGACGGCCGCGACCTGCGGCCTCGGTTTCGATGTCGGCCCCGGCAGGTTGTGGGTGCTGGGCGGCGGTTTCGCCGAGACCCTGGACTACCTTCGCAAGGATTCCTACGCTGCGGTCGGTCTGGGCGAGGGGGTTCTCGACCTCGAGGGACAAAAATACGGCTACCGCATCGGCGCGGCCTACGAAATCCCCGAAATCGCGCTTCGCGGCCAGATCATGTACCGGTCGGGAACCGATTACGGCGCCGAGGGAACGGCGACTGCGCCGCGCGGCGTCCTGTATCTGGCGCTCAAGAATCAGGGCGTTCCGGACGTCTTCAATCCCTTCGCGGGTGGCAATCCTCTCCAAAGCACACCGCTCGACGCCTACGGCGTGGGCAGCCTGCCGCAAAGCGTCGAGCTGAAATTCCAGACCGGTATCGCACCCGACTGGCTGGCTTTCGGCGCGGTGAAATGGACCGACTGGAGTTCGCTGACCAGGCTCGACGTGCGTTCCGTCGAGGGCGACATGCTGCTGCTGTCGGACGAATATTACTGGCGCGACGGCTGGACCGTTACCGGCGGCCTCGGCCACAAGTTCAACGACACCTTTTCCGGCCTCGTCAGCCTGACATGGGATCGCGGCGTCAGCACCGGCTACGACCTGCAAGGCGATGTCTATACCGCAGCGGTCGGCGTCACGATGAGGGACGGGATCGGCGGCGAGTTGCGGGGAGGGGTCGGCCTCTCCTATCTGGCCTCCGCCGCCGAAACCAAGTACGGCGCCGATCCGAACATCACCGATAGCGATCCCGATGGAAGGCATGGCGACCAGGCGGTCAAGGCCGGCTACGCTTTCGCATTTAACCTTGGTTATAGCCTGAAGTGGTAAGCGCCTGAGATTGCTTGCCAAACTGATCAAAACCCTCCGGGTTTCCGCCTGAGGGAACGCCCCCTCCGTGAAATGTCCCTGTGGTGTTTCTGCCACAGTTTGTTGCGAACATGCCGCACTCCCGCCAGCGGGGTCGAATTTGCCCATTTCCCGCCATAAACCGGGGGCACCAACATTGGTGTCTCCGGACACGCGCCATGAAGGCGCGGCGAAGAGGCGGGCCGCAAAGATCGCGGCAGGGGCTTAGATGGACGTCAAGACAGTGTTCCTGACCGGTTTGCCGCGCGAGATTCCGTCTGCGCCGACCGGCCGTACTTTGGACCAAATGGCAAGGCAGATTTCGATCAAAGACCGCTTGGCCATGGGCGCCCGCTCCACCGTGATCGGTGTCGGTGCGTCGGTCGCGGGCATCGCGAGGCGGCGTCCTGGTGGCACCGCCGACGGCACTTGGAGAAACGTGTACCGTTTTATGCGCGTCCCTGGTTTGGCAAGATCGTTGGCATGTTCGATGCTGGTGGCGGCGACCACCCTTTGCGCCGTCCAGCAGGCCTCGGCCTTCGACGACAAGGTGTTTGACGACAAGACCGGGGTGAAGCCGCAGTCGAGCCCGTGGGCCGTGTTCCAGTTCGGCTTTTCCGCCTACAAGAACGGCCACAAGGACCAGGCGGTCGAGGCATACCGCTACGCGGCCGAGAACGGCCAGATCGGCGCCACCTGGAAGCTCGCCCGCATGTATGCGCAGGGCGACGGCGTGGCCCAGGACAGCTACTCCGCCTACAAGTTCTTCAGCGAGATCGCCGAGCAGGACGTCGAGCCGGGTTCCCCCGAGGAAAGCTACGTTTCCGATGCGCTGGTGGCGCTCGGCGGCTATTCAATGACTGGCATTCCCGGCACGCCGATCAAGGCCGACCCGGTCGCCGCGCAGGAATTCTACATGCGCGCCGCCGCCAATTACCGCAATCCCGATGCCCAGTACGAGATGGGCAAGATGTTCCTGAACGGCGAGGGCGGCGTCAAGGCAAGCATCAAGCAGGCCGGTCGCTGGCTGCAACTCGCCGCCGAAAAGGGTCACGCCGGCGCGCAGGCGACGCTCGGCAACCTGCTGTTCCAGAGCGGCAAGCTGGTGCGCGGCCTGACCATGATGACGGTGGCGCTGGCGCGCGCAGCACCTGGCGACCGGCCGTGGATACGCGGCATGCAGGAAGAGGCCTTCGCCGTGGCTCCGGAAGCCGACCGCCGCACCGCCATCTCGCTCGCCGACGACATCCTGACCAAGGGCGCCAGCCAGTAATTGGGAAGATGCCTTGCCGTGCGGGGCGAAAGCGTGTGAGGCCCGATCCCCAGTCCGTCTCGGCTTCGCCGAGCCACCTCTCCCCCGACCGACGGGGGAGAGGAAACGCTTCGGGCGAACGCAGCGTCCCTCCTCTCCCCTTTTGAGGGGGAGAGGTGGTTTGCGAAAGCAAACCGGAGTGGGGGTCTGCTACGCCTTATGCGATTGTCCTAGATAGCGCCCTCAGGCCGCCTTCACATCGAGTTCGATCGCCACCGGCACGTGGTCGGACGGCTTTTCCCAGGCGCGGACGTGCTTTTCGATGTCGGCCGAGGAGAACCGGTTGGCGGCTTCGGGCGAGAGAAGCAGGTGGTCGATGCGAATGCCGTTGTTCTTCTGCCAGGCGCCGGCCTGATAGTCCCAGAACGTATAGGTGTCGCTGGAATCGGTCACCGCGCGCACGGCTTCTGTGAAGCCGAGGTTGACCAGCCGGCGCCAGGCTTGCCGCGTCTGCGGCTGGAACAGGGCGTCGCCCAGCCAGTTTTCCGGATGTCTTGCGTCGATGGCTTCGGGAATGACGTTGTAGTCGCCGGCCAGAATCAGGGCCTCTTCCAGTTCGAGCCGCTCGACCGCCCAGCTTTCCAGCCGCGCCATCCATGACAGCTTGTAGGGAAACTTGCGCTCGTCATCGATCGGGTTGCCGTTCGGCAGGTAGAGCGAGACGACGCGCAGCGCGCCCTTGTCGGTGGAAAACACCCCTTCGATGAACCGAGCCTGTTCGTCGGTGTCGTCGCCCGGCAAGCCGCGATTGACCTCGTCGAACGGCAGCTTCGACAGGATGGCGACGCCGTTGAAGCCTTTCTGGCCGTGGGTCTCGACATTGTAGCCGAGCGCCTCGATCTCGGCGCGCGGAAACTGCTCGTCAACCGACTTGATCTCCTGCAGGCAGGCGATGTCGGGCGCGCTTTCGCCGAGCCAGTGCAGCAGGTTGCCGAGGCGGGCCTTGACGCCGTTGATGTTCCAGGTCGCAATCTTCATGAAAAACACGCGATAATTTCAAAGACTTCTTGATGGCGCGAGCGCCCGTTCCGGGCAATCCTGCACCATTGCTCCGTCGGAGGAAACCCGGTTTGGCCGGGAGGAGCGGAAAAAGGGAGGGACCCTCATGTCTTCTGCGACGATGTCTCCTGCGGTGCATCCCATCAACGAGATGCTGCCGCTGCCACGCCTGTTCACGCTCGGCCTGCAGCATGTGCTGGTGATGTATGCGGGCGCGATCGCCGTGCCGCTGATCATCGGCCGGGCGCTGCAACTCGAAGCCGCGGATGTGGCGTTCCTGATCTCGGCCGACCTGTTCGTCTGCGGCATCGCCTCCATCCTGCAATCGATGGGCGCCACGCAGTGGTTCGGTATCAAGCTGCCGGTGATGATGGGCGTCACCTTTGCCGCCGTCGGGCCGATGGTCTCGATGGCCGTGGCCAATCCCGGCACGGACGGCGCCCGCATGATTTTCGGCGCCATCATCGGCGCCGGCATCATCACCATCCTGATCGCCCCGTTCATGAGCCGCCTGCTCAGGCTGTTCCCGCCGGTGGTCACCGGCACCATCATCCTGGTGATCGGCGTTTCGCTGATGAAGATCGGCATCGACTGGATTTTCGGCCTGCCGGTCGGCAGGACCGCGCCGAAAATCGTCGACCCGCAGCATGCCGCCTGGTTGCAGGCGATGCAGGACGCGGTAGGGGCCGTCGGCTCGACGCTGCCGCCGCGCCCGGTCGAGCTGGCGCTGGCGCCGACCATGAGCAACCCCGCCTACGCGCCGGTGTCCAACATCGTGCTGTCGCTGGTGGTGCTGGCGGTCATCATCGCCATTGCCCGCTACACCAAGGGCTTCCTGAGCAATGTCGCGGTGCTGATCGGCATTGTCGTCGGCGGCGTCATAGCGGCCTCGATGGGGCTGATGCATTTCGAGAAGGTGGCGGGCGCGGCGTGGTTCGCCCCGATCATGCCGTTCCATTTCGGCGCGCCGATCTTCAACCCGATCCTCATCCTGACCATGGTGCTGGTGATGATCGTGGTGATGATCGAATCGACCGGCATGTTCCTGGCGCTGGGCGAGATGACCGACACGAAGATATCGCAGCCGATGCTGTCCTGCGGTCTTCGGATGGACGGCCTAGGCACGCTGCTCGGCGGCATCTTCAACACCTTCCCCTACACCAGCTTTTCGCAGAATGTCGGGCTGGTCGGCGTCACCGGCATCAGGAGCCGCTTCGTCTGCGTGGCCGGCGGCGCGATCATGGTGGTGCTTGGCCTGATCCCCAAGATGGGGGCGCTGGTGGAAGCCCTGCCGACCGTCGTGCTGGGCGGCGCCGGCATCGTCATGTTCGGCATGGTCGCCGCGACCGGTATCCGCATCCTCTCCGCCGTCGACTTCAAGGGCAACCGCAACAACCTGTTCATCGTCGCGATCGCGCTCGGCTTCGGCATGATCCCGGCAATGGCGCCGAACTTCCATATGTGGCTGCCCAAGGTGATAGGCCCGCTGGTCGATTCCGGCATCCTGCTGGCCTCGGTCGTGTCCGTGGTCCTCAACCTCGTCTTCAACGGGGCGAGCGGCGATGTCTCGAGCCTGCGCGAAGCGGCGATGTCGAGCGAGGCGTAAGCCACCGGAAAGGGCCGCTTCGGCGGCCCTTTTTCATGGGGCCTGGCTCGCCGGCGCTGGACGGGCGAACACCGCTATGGTCAACTGGCCATGGTGTTATGAGTGGAACGGCCATTCGGCGACGATGCTGACACGGCGCAGGTTTCTAGGGCAGGTTGCCGCGGCTTCCGTGGCTGGCGCGGCTTTCTCGGCATACCGGCCGGCGCGCGCCGCGCCCCCGCCCGTCGACGCCACCTTCCTGTTCGTTGCCGATGTCCATGCCTGCCGCATGGCGAAGGGCCTGAGCCCCAACTGCCAGCAGGAAGGCAAGACCGACGCCAACCTTTTGCACAACATCGCCGCCCTCAACGGCATCGCGGACCAGGCCTGGCCGTCCACGATCGGCGGGTCGCCGACCGGCCTGCGGCTTGCCGGCCAGAAGATCGGGACGCCGCTCGGCGTCATCATCGGCGGCGACATGACCGACGACGGCGGCGGGCAGGTGACGCTGCCGAGCGAAGGCACGCAACTGCTGCAATTCTCCCAGCGCTACCAGCAAGGCGTCGGGCCGGACCGCGTTCACTTTCCGGTCTATGCGGGCCTTGGCAACCACGATCTCGACCAGAACGGGCCGCCGGGCCACGTCAACTGGTACCGGCGCGAGTTGCGCGATTATGTCGAGGTCAATCACCGGGCCGGCGTGTTCTTCAAGCCGCCGGTTCCGGCCGACAATTACGATGTCGATTCCGATTGCTATTCCTGGAACTGGGGCGGGCTGCATCTGGTGCAGACGCATCGCTTTGCGGGCGATACCGGTCACGGCGCCCCCAGCGGCCTGCCGTGGCTGAAGCAGGACCTTGCCGCCAATGCCGCCGACGGGCGGCCGGTGGTGGTGTTCCAGCACTATGGCTGGGACAGCTTTTCGCTCGAAGCGTGGGACAACGCAGAGCATCGTTATGACGACGAAGGAGACGGCATTGCCCATTGGTGGAACGAAGCCGAGCGCCAGGCGCTGCTTGCGGTGCTCAAGGGCTACAACGTCGTCGGCGTCTTCCATGGCCACCAGCACAGGACGCCGATGATCTACCAGCGCGACGGGCTCGACCTGTTCAAGCCGAAGGCGGCCTATATGGGCGGCTTCGCGCTGGCGCGCATCACCGGGCAGGAGATGGAGGTCGTGCTGGGGGAGGCCGCGGACGACCACGGCGGGGTGACCTTCACCAACGCCTTCAGCAAGGCGTTGTGACGGCAGCCCGGAAGGCGGGATTCAGATCGAGAAGCTGGTGCCGCAGCCGCATGAGGCGACCGCGTTGGGGTTCCTGATCTGGAACGACTGGCCCATCAGGTCATCGACGAAGTCGATCACCGATCCGCCCATATAGACCGCCGACAAATCGTCGATCAGCACCGTCGCGCCGTCCTTCTCGATGGCGAGGTCGTCGTCGTGACGGGTCTCGACCAGGTCGAACTTGTAGGAAAAGCCCGAGCAGCCGCCGCCCTCGACGGAAACGCGCAACGCCGTTTTCCCGGGGTCGGCGGCAACGATCTTTGCGATGCGCTTGAAGGCGGCATCGGTTACGTCGATGTTTGTAGGGATGTTTGCATCAGCGCCCATGGGCGTCACCTTGCTTTCCATTACCCTTGATAGGTATGAAGCAGGGCAAGCCAAGTCAACTGGTGAGATGATGGGTGAGAAACGGGAGAGCGCGGGGGCTCTCGGCGAGATCGGCTTCGGCTACCGGCCGCGCGCCGACTACGCCACCGACCCGGCGCTGTCGCGCGGGCGTCTCGTTCCGGAGCCCGAAAGCCCGACGCGCACGCCCTTCCAGCGCGACCGCGACCGCATCGTCCATTCCACCGCCTTCCGCCGCCTCAAGCACAAGACGCAGGTCTTCGTCGCCCATGAAGGCGACCACTACCGCACCCGGCTGACCCATTCGATCGAGGTGGCGCAGGTCGCGCGGGCGTTGGCTCGGGCGCTGCGTGGCGACGAGGATCTAACGGAGGCGGTGGCGCTGGTCCACGATTTCGGCCACACGCCCTTCGGCCACACCGGCGAGGAAGCGCTGAACGATAAGATGGCGAACTGTGGCGGCTTCGACCACAACGCCCAGTCGCTGCGCATCGTCACGCGGCTCGAACACCGCTACGCCGAGTTCGACGGCCTCAACCTTTCCTGGGAAACGCTGGAAGGGCTGGTCAAGCACAACGGCCCGCTGGTCGACGCGAAGGGGGAGGGGCTGCATGGGCCGCTGCCGCCCACCATTCGCGCCTATAACGAATTGCAGGACCTCGAACTCGACCGCTTCGCCGGCATCGAGGCGCAATGCGCCGCCATTGCCGACGACATCGCCTACAATACCCATGACATCGACGACGGTCTGCGCTCGGGCCTGTTGAAGCTGGAGATGCTGGAGGACCTGGCGCTTCCGGGCTCGATCCTGAAGGCGGTGCGCCAGCGCTATCCGGCGCTCGATCCGGTGCGCACGGGCCATGAACTGATGCGCCGCCAGATCACCGGAATGGTCGAGGACGTGATCGTCACCGCCCATGCCAATCTCGCCCGGATCGCGCCGCACAGCGCCGACGAGTTCCGCGGCGCCGGCGAGACCATCGTGCGGTTCTCGCCCGAGATGGCCGCCGCCGAAAAGGAGCTGAAGGCCTTTTTGTACGAGCATCTTTATCGCCATCCCGAGGTGATGCGGGTGCGGGTGGATGCCGACCGCATCGTGCGGCAGTTGTTCGACGTCTATTTCGCCGACCCGCGCGCCATGCCCGACGGCTGGCGCGAAGGCCTGGACCGTGCCGAGGAGCGGGTGAAGGCTCGCTACGTCGCCGATTTCCTCGCCGGCATGACCGACAACTACGCCATCCGCGAGCACCAGCGTTTGTTTGACCATACGCCGGATTTGAGCTAGGGCGAGCCACGGAATCTACGCTCACAGCGTAAATTTCTGCGCATTTCCTATTCTTTGAAAGCCTGCCATGAACATCTTCGCCGACTTCACCGCGCGGATCGTCAAGATCGTCGAAGCGCTTGACCTGAAGGACAAGGACGGCGCCGCGCCCGACCTGTCGCGCATCGCCGTCGAGCCGCCGCGCGACGCCACCCATGGCGACCTGGCGACCAATGCGGCGATGGTGCTGGCCAAGCCGACCGGGCAGAACCCGCGCGCGCTGGCCGAAAGGATCGCCGAGGCGCTGCGGCAGGACGGTGATGTCGCCTCCGCCGAGATCGCCGGGCCGGGCTTCGTCAACCTCAGGCTGCGCGACGGCTTCTGGCAGGGCCATCTCGCCGGCCTGCTCGGCGAGGGCAGGGACTACGGCCGCTCGACCATCGGGCACGGCCGCAAGGTCAATGTCGAATACGTCTCCGCCAACCCGACCGGGCCGATGCATGTCGGCCATTGCCGTGGCGCGGTGGTCGGCGACGCGCTGGCCAACCTGATGGGCTTCGCGGGCTACGACGTCACCAAGGAATACATCATCAACGACGCTGGCGTGCAGATCGACGTGCTCGGCCGCTCCGTCATGCTGCGCTACCGCGAGGCGCTGGGCGATGCCATCGGGGAAATCCCGGCCGGCCTTTATCCGGGCGACTATCTGGTGCCGGTCGCGCAGGCGCTGGCCGCCGAATACGGGCGCTCGCTGTTGCAGATGCCCGAGGACGAGGCGTTCGCCATCGTCAAGGACCGCACCATCGACGCCATGATGGCGATGATCAAGGAAGACCTGGCGCTGCTCAACGTCCACCACGACGTGTTCTTTTCCGAGCGCACGCTGCACGCCGACAACGCCAGGAAGATCCGCTCGGCCATCAATGACCTGACGCTCAAGGGGCACATCTACAAGGGCAAGCTGCCGCCGCCCAAGGGCGAGAAGCCGGACGACTGGGAAGACCGCGAGCAGACCCTGTTCCGCTCGACCGCCGTCGGCGACGACCTCGACCGGGCGCTGGTCAAGTCGGACGGCTCCTACACCTATTTCGCCGCCGACGTCGCCTATCTGAAGGACAAGGTGGACCGCGGCTTCGTCGACCTGATCTATGTGCTGGGCGCCGACCATGGCGGCTACGTCAAGCGGCTGGAAGCGCTGGCGCGGGCAGTGGCCGGCGACAAGGTCAAGCTCACCGTGCTGCTTTGCCAGCTCGTGAAGCTCTACCGCGACGGCGAGCCGGTGCGCATGTCGAAGCGTTCGGGCGACTTCATCACGCTGCGCGAGGTGGTGGAGGAGGTGGGGCGCGACCCGATCCGCTTCATGATGCTCTATCGCAAGAACGACGCGCCGCTCGACTTCGACTTCGCCAAGGTCACCGAGCAGTCGAAGGACAACCCGGTTTTCTACGTGCAGTACGCCTCGGCGCGCTGCCACTCGGTGTTCCGGCAGGCCTCGGAGCAGCTGGGCGACAAGTCGTTCGACCGTACGGTCCTGGCCGCGGCGAGCGGGGAACTCTCCGACGAAGGCGAAATCGGGCTTGTCCGCAAGCTTGCCGAATACCCGCGCCTGATCGAGTCCGCCGCGCTTGCGCTGGAGCCGCACAGGCTGGCATTCTACCTCTACGATCTGGCCAGCGCCTTCCATGCGCACTGGAACCGGGGCACCGAGAATCCGGACTTACGGTTTGTTAAGGTTAACGACCGACAATTGACGCTTGCCAGGCTGGGTCTGGTGCAGGCTGTTTCGGATGTTTTGACGTCCGGTCTGGCGTTGATCGGGGCGGAAGCGCCCTCCGAAATGCGTTAGAATAGACTAATAAACCTGTCACCTTTTGCCCACATTGCGCTGGTAGTGGCCAACCTTGCGCGGCGTCCATGGCGTCCGACTGTATACGAGTTCGGGAACGAAGATGGCAGACAGAACCCCCCTCAAATTCGCCGACCGCGATACGATTTCCGATAACGATCCTTTTGCGGAACTGACCCGCATCATGGGTTTCGATCCGCGCCAGCCGGTGGCCCGGAAGGAAGCGCCGGACCCTGTCATCGGCGACGATTTCGACATCGACCTCGAGAAGGAGTTGATGGGGGAGTTCGGCCTCGACGAGGAAGAGCGCGCGCCGGCGGTGAGTGCTGCCCCAGAAATGGCGGTTTCGCCGGCCGAGCCTGCCATGCATGAAGCGCCTTCGCACGGTTCTTCCGCGCATGAGCTTGACGAGGCGATCGCCGCCTCCATGCAGGATTTCGGCCTTGCCGACGACGAGGCGCGGCATTCGCCTGCGCCCGAGGTGGATTTCGACCGCGACTTCGACGATGCCTTGACGCAGACCTTCGAGACGCCGGCCTTCGACAGCCGGACGGACTGGCCGCATCGGGAAGAGATTGCTGCCGCGGCCGAGGAAGACGTTTTCGCGCAAGACGCTGCGCCCGAAATCGAGGCTGCGCCGGCGCGTGATTTCGAGACGCATTTCGACGGTGCCATGGCCGAAGTCGACCTGGATTTCGACCTCGACGATGAACTGGCCGAAACCCCTGCTGCCGAACAGGTTGCCGCTCCTCAAATCGCCGTCGAGGCACAGGACGAGGAAGCCGATTTCCTGGCGGATGCGCCGGAGGTCGAGGATCCCTTCGACGACGCGTTCTCGCTGGACTTGAACGAGGTCGAAGCCGCCGCGCCGGCCATAGAGCCGGCCGTAGAACCCGTTGCCGCGCCGCAGGAGCGCAGCTTGGAAGATGAACTGAACGCCCTGCTCGGCAACATGGGGGCGAGCATTTCCAGGCCGCAAGACGCGCCCTTGCCGCAGGTGCAGGTCGCGGACGAGCGCGCCGCGCCCGCCGTCGATCCGTTCGCGGTTGCCGCTGCGGGCTACAGCGCGCCCCAGGCGCCGGCGGTCGATCCGTTCGCCGCCGCGGCCGTGGGCTACAGCGCCCATCAGGCCCTGGCCGTCGATCCGTTCGAGGTCGCAGCTGCGGGCTATGGCGCGCATCAGGCTTCGGCCGAGGACGCGGCGTCGGCCCTCGACGCCCTGGCCGCCGACCTCCTCCGGGGCGATGACGCGCAGGCGCGAGCCGGCGACGTGGACATCGACTTCGATCCCGCCGACCTCGATGCCTTCACCAACGATGCCGAGGCCGAGCGCGAGGTGGCCGCGGCACCGGCACCGGCGGCGTCGATCTTTTCCCGCACCTGGAACCGCGCGACGCCGGTCCAGCCGGCACAGTCCAGTCTGGCCGAGGAAGCCCCTGCGGCCCCGATTGTCGAGGAGCCGGCACCGGCCGCCGATGCCTATGCCTACCAGCCGGAACCGGCCTACACGGCTGAGACGCCGGAAGCCACCGAGCCGGTCGAGCAGCAGGACGAGGCGGCCACCTCCGCCGTTGAGGACGACATTCCCGACGTCGAGACCGTCGACGTGCCGGAGCGCGTCGAGGCGCTGGCGGACGATCTCGACCTGCCCGAACTGGTGTTCGAGGAAGACAGGCCGGCCTCGGCTGCTTTCGACGACCTCGACGCCGAGTTCGCTGGTCTCATCAATGAAATCAACGAAGCCGATCTCGCGCCGCCGCCGGCCCCGACCTCGACCTATGACGACGAGCCCTATGAGTCCGGCTTCAGGCAGGCGGCGGAGTGGGACGACACGCCGGCCTATGTCATGCCGGGTGCGGCCGCCGCGACGGCTGCTGCGGTCACGGCGTCCCATGCGGCGGACTTCGATGCCGCGAACGCCGATGCGCGCCCCTTTGCGCCCGCCGAAAGCTTCGATGCCGATCCGCTCGACTACGATCCGCAGTTCGACGAGGCGATCGCCATGCCGGAACCCGCCGCGATGGCCGGCGCCGCGCAGCCCAGCCGGCGCGGCCTGATCGCCGCGGCTGTCGTCGGGGCGGTGGTCGTGGTCGGCGGCCTCGGCGCCTTCCTGCTGTCGCCGGGCGGCAGCGGTGGCGGCGCTCCGGTGCTGGTCAAGGCCGACGACGCGCCGATCAAGGTCAAGCCCGAAAATCCGGGCGGCACCGTGGTGCCGAACCAGGACAACAAGGTTTACGAGGCGGTGGCGAAGGGCATCCAGCCCACCGCGCCCGAGCAGCAGAAGCTGGTCGTCGATGCCCAGCAGCCGGTCAACGTGAACACCGCGGCGCCGCAGAACCGCGTGGTCGACTTGCCGGCCGACGAGGATGCGGGCGATGGAGCCGGCGATGTGGCGGCAGCGGATGCGCCGCGCGCCAAGTCGGAAGACAGGCTCGACCCGAGCACGCAGACGGCAGCGGCGAACACCGACCAGGAGGATGTCGCGCTGGTCAGCCCGCGCAAGGTCCGTACCATGATCGTGAAGCCGGACGGGACGCTCGCCCCGCGTGAGGACACCACCGCCGTGGCGGCCACCGAGCCGGCCGATCCCGCGCCCCAGCGTGTCAGCACGGCCCCGCTTTCAGGCGAGCAGACCGGAACCGTGCCGGCCGCCGCCGATGCGCAGGAGCCGGCGCCGAAGCCCGCCGCGAAGGCCGGCAGCCAGTCGCCGACGACGCCCAGGACCGTCGCCGCCGCACCGCAGCGCCCGTCCGACCAGCCCGTCGACGTCGTCGGCGAGGTGAAGCCCGACCAGGTCGCGGCCATCGCCCCGGCCACTGCCGCTTCCGGCGCCTGGGCCATGCAGATCGCCTCGCAGCCGAGTGCGGAGGCCGCGCAGTCCTCCTACAACGACCTCGCCCGCCGCTATGCCGGCGTGCTGGGCGGTAAGCCGGTCAGCATCGTCAAGGCCGAGATCGCCGGCAAGGGCACGTTCTACCGCGTCCGCATCCCGGCCGATTCGCGCAACGACGCCATCAAGCTGTGCGAGAGCTACAAAGCGGCCGGCGGCAATTGCTTCGTGTCGAAGTAACGGCCCGCCCGGGCCCGAGACCCGAAAAACGATCCGGCGTGGTGAAAACCGCGCCGGATTTTCGTTGTCCCGCCCTGTTTTGGGCGGCGATTCCCTTTATCCGTGCGAGATCGTAGGATGCGCCGATGACCGAATCAAAATCCATGATCCTCGGCTGCGCCGGGAAATCGCTGACCCGCGAGGAAATCAGCTTCTATCGCGGCGAGTGTCCGTGGGGCTTCATCCTGTTTGCGCGCAACGTCAGCGAGCCGGAGCAGATTCGCGACCTCGTCGCCGCCATGCGCGACTGTATCGGCCGGCCGGACGCGCCGGTGTTCATCGACCAGGAAGGGGGCAGGGTGCAGCGCCTGCGCCCGCCGCTGGCGCCTGATTATCCTGCCGGCGCGGCCCTCGGCGCCTTGTGGCGCGACGACCACGACGCCGGCGAGCGCGCCGCGTGGCTGCTCGGCCGGCTGCACGCCTTCGACCTTTCGCGCTACGACATCAGCTCCGACTGCCTGCCGGTGCTCGACGTGCCCATCGAGGGCGCCAGCGACGTGATCGGCGGTCGCGCCTATGGCAAGGAGCCGGAAAGTGTCAGTCGGCTCGGCCGCGCCGCAGCAAGCGGCCTGATGGCGGGCGGCGTGCTGCCGGTGATGAAGCACATCCCCGGCCATGGCCGCGCCTTTGCCGACACCCATTTCGAGTTGCCCACCGTCGACGCCTCGCTGGACACGCTGCGCCGGCACGATTTCGAGCCGTTCCGGCGGCTCGCCGACCTGCCGGCGGCGATGACCGCGCATGTCATTTTCAGCGCTGTCGATCCGAAGAACCCCGCGACCACCTCCGGCCGGGTCATCGAGGAGGTGATCCGCCGCGAGATCGGCTTCGACGGGCTGTTGATCAGCGACGACACCTCGATGAAGGCACTTTCTGGGGATTTCCCGACAAAGGCGGCCTCCATCCTTGCGGCGGGATGCGATCTGGTCCTTCACTGCAACGGTGTTTTCGAGGAAATGGCGGGCATCGCCTCGCGCACGAAGGGGCTGGAAGGCAAGGCGCTGGAGCGCGCCGGGCGGGCGATGGCCGTGATCGGCAAGCGCGACGAGGCAAAGGAAACCGACATCCGCGAGGAGTTCGCCACCTATTTCGAGGCGGTGGCCTGATCGGACGGGAAGGAAACAGGACAGCGTTGGCGCAAGCAGGGTCGAAAAAACCTGAAAAAGCCACTCCGATGGACGCCATCTGGACGGAGGGCGAGGATTCGCGCCTGAGCAGCGATCCCTCGCTGGTCGTGGATGTCGCCGGTTTCGAAGGTCCGCTCGACCTTTTGCTGCACCTGGCCCGCACCCAGAAGGTGGATCTGGCGCGCATTTCCGTGCTGGCACTGGCCGAGCAGTACCTCGCCTTCATCGACAAGGTCCGGGTGTTGCGGCTGGAACTGGCGGCCGACTATCTGGTGATGGCGGCCTGGCTTGCCTTCCTCAAGTCGAAGCTCCTCATTCCCAAGCAGCCGGGCGACGAGGGCGAGAGCGGCGAGGAGCTGGCGGCGGTGCTGCAGTTTCGGCTGAAGCGGCTGGAGGCGATGCGCGATGCCGCCGCGCGGCTGGTCAACCGCAACCGGCTCGGCCGCGACGTGTTTGCGCGCGGCATGCCCGAGATGGTCATCGTCGAGAAGCGCAACGCCTTTACCGCCTCGCTCTACGACCTGCTGACCGCCTACGCCATCCAGCGCCAGAAACAGGCGATCACGGAGGTCAAGATCGCCAAGCGCGGTGTCTGGTCGCTGGCGCAGGCGCGCGAAATCCTGTCGCGCATGATCGGGTCGCTCAGCGACTGGACCGCGCTCGACCGGTACCTGATCGCGTATCTGCCGACCCCTCAGGAGCGCCGCACCGCCACCGCCAGCTCGTTCGCGGCGTCGCTGGAACTGGTGCGCGAGGGAAAACTCGAAGTACGGCAGGAAGAGGCGTTCGCGCCGATCTACCTGCGCGGCCGGCAGCGCCCAGCGGCAGGAGAGGGGGCAGGATGAACGAAAGCCCGGGTGCAGCCGTCATTCCGTTCAAGCTGGGCCACGAAGGCGAGGACAGTGCCGCGCCCGGCGAGAACCCGGCCGGGCGGCTGCATCTGGCCGAGGCCGTGCGCATGGCCGAGGCGATCGTTTTCGCCAGCGCCGCGCCGGTCAGCGAAAAGCAGCTTGCCGAGCGCCTGCCCGAGGGTATCGACATCGCCGCCGCCATGGCCGAACTGCGCCGGCTCTACGAGCGGCGCGGCGTCAACCTGGTCAGGGTCGGCGACGGCTGGGCGTTCCGCACCGCCGGCGATCTCGCCTTTTTGATGAGCCGCGACACCGTGCAGCACCGGAAGCTGTCGCGCGCGGCGCTGGAGGTGCTGGCCATCGTCGCCTACCACCAGCCGGTGACGCGCGCCGAGATCGAGGAGATCCGGGGCGTCGAGACCTCCAAGGGGACGCTCGACACGCTCCTGGAGACGGAGTGGGTGAGGATGCGCGGTCGCCGCAAGACGCCGGGCCGCCCCGTCACCTACGGCACGACGGACGCTTTCCTCGATCATTTCGGGCTGGAGGAAATCCGCGACCTGCCCGGTATCGAGGAATTGAAGGGTGCCGGCCTGCTTTCCGGCCGCATGCCGGCCAACTTCGCGGTGCCGCTGCCGCCGGCCGACCTGGACGAACTCCAGGAGGACGAGGAAGAGCTGACCGACATCGATCTCGAGGAACTGGGGCTGCTGACCCCGCGTGTCACGCAGGATTGACGGTCTTTTTTACGGGCGCGCGCCTTGTCGCGCCCCATCGGCGACGAAAGCGCGTGACATGCGCGTTCCTTCCGCTAAGAGTGTCGCGGTTCTGTTTGAAACCGAACACGAAAACACATAGATCACCTCTAGGGAAACATTCGAGAGAGAGTAGCAATGGGTTCGTTTTCGATTTGGCACTGGATGATCGTGCTCGTGATCGTGCTGCTAGTGTTCGGCCGCGGCAAGATTCCGGAGCTGATGGGCGACATGGCCAAGGGCATCAAGAGCTTCAAGAAGGGCATGGCCGACGACGACGTGGTCGACGACAAGCGCACGGTGGAGCATCGGGCCGACGAGACCGTCAACGATGCCAAGGAAAAGGTCGGCAAGAGCTGAGTCTTTGAACGGCGTTTAGCCGGATTGCTCGTCGGAATGACCGCCCATGTTTGAAGTCGGCTGGACCGAGATGCTGGTGATCGCGATCGTCATGATCGTGGTCGTTGGTCCCAAGGATTTGCCCAATATGCTGCGCACTTTCGGCCGCACGGTGGCCAAGCTGCGTTCCATGGCGGGCGACTTCCAGAAGCAGTTCAACGATGCGCTGAAGGAAGCCGAGCTCGAGGACGTCAAGAAATCGGTGGACGCACTGCGCGGGCTCAACCCGGCCGCCGAAATCAAGAAGCAGCTCAATCCGTTCGAGCAGGCCGCCGCCGACGTGCGTTCCGGCCTCGACAACGCGATGAAGCCGAAACCGGCCGCCGATGCCACCTCTGCACCGGAGGAAAAGCCGGTGGAAACACTCAAGGCAGACGGCGCGGCTGAGGCGCCGGCCCCCGCCGCGGCGGATGACAAGGCGCCGTTCCCGGCCATGACCGATTCTTCGGTGGTGGCCGCGTCGGCGGCGGCCCCGGAACCGGCCAAAGCGGCTGGGCCGAAGAAGCGTGCCGCGTCGAAGCCGAAGGAGCCTGCTGCGGCAAAGGCTGCGCCTGCGAAAGCTGCGCCGGCGAAGGCGGCGCCCGTAAAGAAGGCCCCGGCAGGGGCGAAGGCGGAAACGCCGGCCGCGCAGAAGGCGCCCCGCGCGCCGCGTAAAAAGACGGCAGGAGCCGCCAAGTGAGCGCCGACGAACAGGACGAGATCGACAAGTCTTCGGCTCCGCTGATCGAGCATCTCATTGAATTGCGCCGCCGGCTGATTTGGTCGATCGGCGGGTTCTTCGTCGCCTTCCTCGTCTGCTTCTTCTTCGCCAAGAACCTGTTCAACCTGCTCGTCATCCCGTTCAAATGGGCGACGCAATGGGCAGGGATGGACCCGCACAAGGTCGAACTGATCTACACGGCGCCGCAGGAATTCTTCTTCACGCAGATCAAGCTCGCCGCTTTCGGCGGCATGGTCATCGCCTTTCCGCTGATCGCCACCCAGATCTACAAGTTCATCGCGCCGGGCCTCTACCGCAACGAGCGCCACGCCTTCCTGCCGTTCCTGATCGCCGCGCCGATCCTGTTCCTGATGGGCGCCGCGCTGGTCTACTTCTTCTTCACCCCGATGGTGATGTGGTTCTTCCTGTCCATGCAGCAGGTCGGCGGCGGTAACGACGTGCAGATTTCGCTGCTGCCGAAGGTGTCGGAATATCTCAGCCTCATCATGACGCTGATCTTCTCTTTCGGCCTGGTCTTCCAGTTGCCGGTGGTCACCAGCCTGATGACGCGCGTCGGCATGTTGTCGTCGCAGGCGCTGGCGGAAAAGCGCAAATGGGCGATCGTCATCGCCTTCGTCGTCGCCGCCGTTCTGACGCCGCCGGACCCGATGAGCCAGATCGGCCTCGCGCTGCCGACCATCCTGCTCTACGAGGTGTCCATCTGGACCGCGCGGATGATCGAGCGCAGCCGCGACAAGGAACGCCTCGCTGAGGAAGCCAGGGAAGCGTCCGCAAAGACGGCGGAAGCGGCTCCTGAGGACCCGACGCCGTCGGCCTAGTTCTCCGTCCTTGAAGCCTTCTTTGGCCTGTCGTCCCGGATGACCGGCCCTTGCATGATTTACCGATGCGGTTTACCCCGTCTGCGCCACGAATAACGGTGTGAACATGCTCGATATCAAATGGATTCGCGACAACCCTGCGGCCCTCGTCGAAGCGCTCGAACGGCGCTCGTGGTCGAACGGCGAGGCGCGTTCGACCGTCGACGACCTGATCGCGAAGGACGAGGCGCGGCGTGAGCACCTGACCGCGCTTCAGGCCAGCCAGGAGCGCCGCAATGCCGCCTCCAAGGAGATCGGCAACGCCATGCGTAACGGCGATGCCGCCCTTGCTGAGAAGCTGAAGGCCGAGGTCGGCGAGATCAAGGAATTCATCCAGAACGGCGAGGCGCGCGAGCGCGAACTCGACAAGGCGCTGAACGACGCGCTGGCGGTGCTGCCCAACGTGCCGCTGGCCGACGTGCCGTTCGGCAAGGACGAGCACGACAATGTCGAGATCCGCCGCTTCGGCGACGACCTGATCGCCAGGCGCCAGCCGCGCATGGGCAACAAGCCGAAGGAGCATTTCGAAATCGGCGAGGCCCTGGGCCTGATGGATTTCGAGCGCGCCGCCCGGCTGTCCGGCTCACGCTTCACCGTGCTCAAGGGGCAGTTGGCGCGCTTGGAGCGGGCGCTCGGCCAGTTCATGCTCGACCTGCACACCAGCGAGCACGGCTATACGGAAATGCAGGTGCCGCTGCTGGTGCGTGACGACGCGCTTTTCGGCACCGGCCAGTTGCCGAAATTCGAGGAAGACCTGTTCTTTACGCCCCATGGCGACGGCCGGCTCGGCCTCATCCCGACGGCGGAAGTGCCGATGACCAATATGGCGCGCGAGGAAATCACGCCGGCCGAAAAGCTGCCGCTGCGCATGACCGCGCTCACCCCCTGTTTCCGCTCTGAAGCGGGATCGGCCGGTCGCGATACGCGCGGCATGTTGCGCCAGCACCAGTTCTACAAGGTCGAACTGGTGTCGGTCACCGACGCCGAGAGCTCGATTGCCGAGCATGAGCGCATGACCGAATGCGCCGAAGCCGTGCTGAAGAAGCTCGAATTGCCGTTCCGGACCGTGGTGCTGTGCACCGGCGACATGGGGTTCGGCGCAAGGAAGACCTACGACATCGAGGTGTGGCTGCCCGGCCAGAACGCCTATCGCGAGATTTCGTCCTGCTCGGTGTGCGGCGATTTCCAGGCGCGGCGCATGGATGCCCGCTACAAGGTCAAGGACGAGAAGGCCACGCGCTTCGTCCACACGCTGAACGGTTCGGGCACGGCGGTCGGCCGCGCCCTGATCGCGGTCATGGAAAATTATCAGGAAGAAGACGGCAGCGTAACCATTCCTGAAGCGCTCAGGCCTTACATGGGCGGCCTGGAAAGGATCGCGGCAAGCTGATGCGCATTCTTCTGACCAATGACGACGGCATTCATGCCGAGGGCCTCGTGGTGCTGGAACGCATCGCGCGCACGCTGTCGGACGACGTCTGGGTGGTGGCGCCGGAGACGGACCAGTCAGGCTACGCGCATTCGCTGTCGATTTCGGAGCCGCTGCGCCTGCGCAAGGTCGCGGAGAAGAAGTTCGCCGTGCGCGGCACGCCGACCGATTGCGTCATCATGGGCGTCAAGCACGTCCTGCCCGGCGCTCCCGACCTGATCCTGTCGGGCGTCAACTCGGGCGCCAATGTCGCCGACGACATCACCTATTCCGGCACGGTGGCCGGCGCCATGGAAGGCGCGCTGCTCGGCATCCGCTCGATCGCGCTGAGCCAGGCTTATCGCTATGAAGGCGACGACCGCTTCGTGCCCTACGAGACGACCGAGGCGCTGGCGCCCGAACTAATGAAGAAGCTGGTCGCCATGCCGCTGCCGCAGGGCGTTCTGCTCAACGTCAACTTTCCCAACTGCCCGCCGGGCGAGGTCGCCGGAACGGTGGTCGCCACGCAGGGCAAGATGGCGCATGCGCTGTGGATCGACCAGCGCCGTGACGGGCGCGGCTTCCCCTATTACTGGCTCTGCTTCGGCCGCGACATCGGCGAGGCGAGGGCGGGAACCGACATGCATGCCCTGGGCAACCGGCTGGTCGCGGTGACGCCGCTGCATCTCGACCTGACCGCGCACGAGGTTCGCGACCAGTTGGCCAAGGCGCTTGCATGATCGAGGTGGCCGCATGACCCTTGCAACGGACGAACGTGAAGGTTTTGCGGCTTTCCTGCTCAGGCTGCGCGGCAAGGGTACGGCGCCCAAGGCGCTGATCGCGGCTTTCGAGGCGACGCCGCGCGCCGGTTTCGTCGCCGGTCATTTCCATCCGATGGCCTGGTCCGAGCGGACCATGCCGATCGAGTGCGGCGAGGCGATCGAAGGGGCGGACCTGCAGGCCGCCGTCATCGCCGCCCTCGCCATCGAGCCGGGAAACCGCGTGCTCGAGATCGGCACCGGCTCGGGCTACACGGCGGCGGTGATGGCGCGGCTGGCCGGCCGGGTCGTCACCATCGACCGCTACCGGACGCTGGCCGAACAGGCCAAGCAGCGCTTCGACGCGCTCGGCATCACCAACGCCATCGCGCGCCAGGCCGACGGGTCGAACGGGCTGCCGGGCGAGGGGCCTTTCGACCGGATCGTGGCGTGGGTGGCCTTCGAGAGCCTGCCGCGTTTCCTGCTCGACCAGTTGTCGAGCGGCGGCATCGTCATCGCCCCGATCGGGCCTGAAGAGAGCGAGCAGGTGCTCGCCAAGCTGACGAAAGTCGGCAGCCGTTTCGAGCGCGAGGATATCGGCATGGTGCGCCTGCAGCCCGTCCTGCCGGGCACCGCCGCCGTCCTTTGAAACGCGTTTGCGCCGTCCTTTAATAAAATTCGTCTCGGATTCGAGCGATTTAACCCACCGGTAACATTAACGCGCTTTAATCCTCCCCAGTCGGTAGCGGGTATCTGTGGGTTATTGCGATGCAACTCAGTATTTTGAAGGCAAACAGACGCAATCTGGCGCGCGGTTGCGCCGTTCTGATCGTCGCGGGCCTCGCCGCCGGATGCAGTTCCCAGGCTTCCCGTTTCGGGGACGCGCTTGATGGCATCTCGACATCGTCGACGGCGAACCAGCGTTCGATCATCGGCCAGCAGGATACCGCGCAGCCCTATCCGGGCGACAGTGTCGACACCGCTCCCGTCGCCGTCAGCCAGGCTTCGCCGGTGTCGCGCTCCAGCCTGCCGCCGCCGGCTTCGCCGCAGTCCGCGGCCCCGGTCGCGCAGGCTCCCGCTCCTGTCACCACGCAGCCGATCCGCACCGCGGCGGTCCAGCCGGCGCCCAGCCTCGACCGCACGACGACCGGCACCGTGCAGAAGCCCTTCCAGTCCGCCGAGGCGCAGGCGCCGAAGCTGACCGACAGCCAGCCGCGCCGGCAGGCGACCGAAATCGTCGTGGAAAGCGGCCAGACCATTTCCGGGCTTTCGCGCCGATACGGCGTGCCGGCCGACGTGCTCATGAAGGTCAACGGCCTCAGCGAAACCAATGGCCTCAAAGCCGGCAGCAAGATCGTCATCCCGGCCTATGGCTACTCGGTGAAGGGCGGGACCGCCATTGCCGAAAATACGCCGTCCGGCGCCAAGCCGGCGCCTGCCAAGGCTGCCGCGCTGCCGCAGCAGCCGGCTGAAAAGCCCAAGCCACAGCAGACCGCATCGGTCGCGAACGACCCGTTCATCGTATCGAAAGGGGAGGCGGCGAAGGCCAAGACGGCTGCTCCGGGCACCTATACGGTGCAGTCGGGCGACACGCTTTCGGCGATTTCGCGCAAGACGGGCATCGGCATCGCCGCGCTGAAGCAGGCCAACGGCATAAGCGACGGTGCGCTGAAGATCGGCCAGACGCTGACCATTCCTTCGGGCGGCGGATCGCCGGCCGTGACGGTCGCCGCCGCCAAGCCCGCCACCAAGGTCAGCGTCGATCCGGTCAAGACGGCATCGACCCCGCCGGCCGAGAAGGCGACGCCGAGCGCGACCCTGACGGCCTATGCGCCGCCGAAGAAGGACCAGAACCTGGCGGTGGACGAGGACGCGGTTGCGCCGAGCGCTACCGGTATCGGCAAGATGCGCTGGCCGGTTCGGGGCCGGGTGATCTCCGGTTTCGGCAGCGGCAAGGACGGCGACGGCATCGACATCTCGGTTCCCGAGGGCACGCCGGTGAAGGCGGCCGAGAACGGCGTCGTCATCTATGCCGGCAACGGCCTCAAGGAGTTCGGCAATACGGTGCTGGTGCGCCACGAGGATGGGCTGGTCACCGTCTACGGCCATGCCAGCTCGCTTCAGGTGACGCGTGGCCAGAAGGTCAAGCGCGGCCAGGAAATCGCCCTGTCCGGCATGAGCGGCACCACCGATTCGCCGAAGCTGCACTTCGAGGTGCGCAAGAACTC
>Ga0182744_1001068_pt1 | contig 24573 bp, 28 predicted proteins | sample eDN3rd30CKraftMG_FD_128525 | JGI IMG/M metagenome (GOLD analysis project Ga0182744, IMG submission 128525) | Enriched Miracle-Growth compost microbial communities from Emeryville, California, USA - eDNA 3rd pass 30_C Kraft MG (version 2) (version 2) ... | reverse complement strand
CTTTACACTCTGCGTCATCGCCGTTGCTGTCGGGATCGCCTATGGCTCGGCTGAGCTCTTCGGAGTCTCCTTCGCGCTCGGCGCCTTCTTCGCCGGCGTGGTAATGCACGAGTCCGATCTCAGTCACCGGGCGGCCGAGGAATTGCTCCCGCTGCGGGATGCGTTTGCCGTCCTGTTCTTTGTGTCCGTCGGAATGCTGTTTGATCCGGCAATTCTAATCGGCCAGCCGTTGAGGATCCTTACCGTCGTTGCAATCATCGTCGTCGGCAAGACGCTCGCGGCATTTCTCCTCGTTCTCGCTTTACGCTACCCGCTCAATACCGCGGTCACAATTTCAACGAGCTTGGCACAGATCGGCGAGTTCTCGTTCATCTTGGCCGGACTCGGCGTATCGCTTGGCCTGTTGCCAATCGAGGGACAAAACCTGATCCTAGCCGGTGCACTCCTTTCGATCGCGCTCAATCCCCTCGTGTTTCGCGCACTTGGACCCGCAGGCCCCGATTCGAGCAAGTTCAAAGCTCGTAAGGATTGCAGCGCGGCGGGAGGTTCCGCTAGCCGAGTTGCCGACGAAACGCGAGCTGGTGGCGGCATTGTGTGAACTCGGGATTCCCGCACGGTCTGGCGGCGCCGCAGAACTTGCGGTCCTGAGAGGATCGGCATGTATAAGCGGTCCGTTTCAGTCCCAGCCGGCCAACGACAGATCCGGAGATTGATGCCGTTGGCGCGCGGTTTGCGCAGGCTCCCGGGTTCTCACTTGAACGCAACAACGCGGGCGTCAGATGGTCAATTGAGACGCGGGCCGCAATGATGCGACGACTATCGGCTGCTATCGCCGAGACAACATCGCCTTTGGTACTCTGCCCTATCCCATTCTACTCCACAGTACTCCCCGTCACGCCCACTCATCTATTTTCGGCCATGTTAACGCGTTGAATTTCCTGCACAACTTTTTTTGATCGCACTCCACGATCCGAACCGCGAACCGACAAAAATTTTTGGTGCTGATTTTCGAGGAGAAATTGCGCGATTCGGATTCAACGACGTTTCAGCGACTATCGATAACAATCGGTCGATTCTTCGCCTCGTCGATCACGCAGCGCATTGCGCGCCAGCGCGAGAAATACCGTCATCGCTTATAGCACGGCACGCTCACGATTGCGACCTACAGGCTCCTTCTCGCACGCGATCGACTTGGTGCTTGATGGAAAGCGGAGACGAAAGTAAATACAGTTGGCTGCGGCGGTGTGGAAGGACACACGGCCAGCAAAGGCCCGAGATGGTGACGAGAAGGCAGCGGCGTAATGGCTCGTTGCGCTAAGCCCATCCACCAGCCGGTTTCGAGTCCGGCCCGCAGCGCCACCCTAGCTTCAGTCCTGGCTGCGGGTTCTGATGTTCGTCAAACTTCCGAAGGTGGAGGTCCCGCGTTCGACTCGAGACGGGTGCGCCACTCCTTCCGGATGTCCGCGGAGGGGACGCGCGAGTGAAACGTCGTCAGTCGATTACAAACGATGGCTGATAGGTCTTGTGCGCGCGTCGATCGAAATCGAACTCATAGACGATGCACGGCGCGATCGCTTGATGGTGCTGGCCAAGATAGAACAGCAGGCTGTTTGGGGCCGCCGCGAAGATATGAACCACGGCGTCGGGATCGTCGGCTGTCACGGTGCGGACATGGTTGGACACTTGCTCCGCGAGCGCCGCAGCGTGTTCGCCGCCCGCGACACTCTGCTGGCCAGGTCCGCTCGGCAAGGCGAATGAGATGAGCTTCCCCACGTCGGGCAGCTGCGCCGCCACATAAGACCGAGCTTGCGCTGCCGCTGGTTGCGAGACGCTGATCGCGAGCGCAACGTCTTGTCCTCCCCCGAGTTGTTCCTCGGCCACCTCGAATCGCGCGCCGTTTGCGGCGGAGCCATCGTCAGCGCGCCAGGTCCTGGCGCCAACGCGGCCCTTCTGGACCAGCTGCGTCTCGAGGCCGGACTTCAGATCGAGCACGGCGCCGGCAAGAAACGCGATCGAGGCATGGGCATCGAGGATGAGCCGCAGCTTGGAAGATCGCTTGACCGCGGCCCGCAGGAACCTCTCCACCTTAGGGCGGATATCGCGTTGCCACTCCCGTCCATCCTGCAGATAACGCTGCCGAAAGTCGTCGGTCAGGAGCAGCGTGTCCTCGGGCGCTGCGCCGACGATGTCGGCCGACGGCCCGAGAAAGCTGCGGATGGCGATAGGGAGGAACGGGTCCGGCTCCGGTGTCCGCTCCACCAGGAGTCCTTCTTCGCGGCAGAGCTGCAGGAGCAGTTCGCGGTTCAGTGCGCTGAGCTGGCGGACCTTAAGCTGCCGTGCAAGCTCGTCAAACCGGAAGTCGGAATTGGCCGCGTTGCACGCGAGCACGCCCACGACCTGCGCCTTCAGATTGATTTCGGCGCGTAGCTCCTCGAGCGACCGATAGCCGTCGAGCACACGCAGGCCGCACACGACGGCCCTGAGTTCGTCATCATTTGCCAGCCTGAGGTGCTCGCGCCAGCGCTTGCGCACCTTGCCCATGCGGCTCCGATCGGTCGTGCCGTCGAACAGGCGCTCGATCAGCAGAGTCCGGTCGTGACCGGAAATCAGCTCCGCCAGCGGATCGCCATCCTTGATGCGATAGGTCGTGAGGAACGTGAAATGGGCCGATGCAGGCGCCGTCCTGCGCGCCTGCTGGAGCCGCTCGAGTAGCGAGACCGATTGCGCGCCGATGAAATCGGGGTCGATGAAGTCCTCATATCCGAAGCGTCCGCCCGTTTGGACGTGCCACTTGACCTGGTGATACTCGGCCGAGATGCGCTGAGGGCCGGAGCGCGCGACCGGCGGGTCATATCTGACGACGACATCGTCGAAAGCCTTCGGGCCGTCCGCTTCGAACGCCACCTCCACGACGCAGGAATGCGGCATTAGAAGGTTGAAGGCGTTCTCCCAGAAGACACGCGCTTGATAATTGTCCCCGTGCCAGCGCGCGACCACCGCGTCAGCCATCGCCTTTCTCCTCGTCCGCCGCTCCGCTGCCGCTGAGCATCATGAGAGTGGGAACTTCGGCCCGAAGAGCGCGCGCCAGGCCTTAAGTGCCTCGCCGTTACGGCCGCGGCGCGCATGGTCGATCGCGATCGTCGCATCGCGGCTTGCCGCCATCAGCAGCTCGCGCGCCCGCTGCTTGCGCGTGCTGTCCATGCCGTCGCTGATCGCCGGCCCCAGGCCCGCGGGATCAGGCCATTGGTCGAAGATGCGGTCGGCCAGCGTCGAGAAGAAGCCCTGGATTTCATAGTCGAAGCGTCCCTGCCAACCGCCATAGAGGCACTGGAGGGCCATGACCTCGATCAGGAATGACGGCTTGACCGGCTTCTCTCCGTGCCGCGCGTTGTTGTTCCAATACTTCACCATGCGCACCAGGCCCTTCCACTCGTTCGAATAGGCCTGATGCGCCGCCGTGGCCTTGCTGGCATGGATCTCCGGGTTGGTCTTGATCCACTTGCCGGTGTCGTCGTCGGGGATCTCATAATTGTCGCCAGCGGTGAACGCCGGCACGACGTCCACGCTGACGACGCGGTAATCGGTATTGTCCTCGGCATCGACCACCACACCGAAGTCGACGTTCACCGACCGGCTCTGCTTGCGTACGGCGTCCTTGCCATATTTATCGACGAGCGCGTCGTGGAAGTCGCCGATCACCACCGAAGGGGCTTTTGATCGATAGTGCTTCTCGTCCTCCTTCAGGACGAAGAAGATGTCGATGTCCTTGAGCGGCTTCGTCTTGGTGTGCCGGGCGTAGGACCCGGTGAGGAAGCTGCGGTCGACCTTGAACTTTGTCGCCAGATAGTCGCGCACCTCGGTGTGCCGAGCCGATGCGTTTTTCTGCTCCTTATCGTTGAGCTCCAGCCGGCTCTTGAACTTGCGGAAGGCTTCGTCGACGGTCAGCATCAGCTTTTCCTCCAATAGGCCGCGCTGCCGCCCAGGCCGTTGTGCTCGATCGTCGAGCCAAGGCCGTGCCGCACGAAACCTTCGGTCGACCGATATTCCGCAGGCCCCCAGCCGTCGACATCGGGTCGGCCCGGCTTGTTCTGGAGCAGCAGGCGATACTTGGCCTCGCTCGGCGCCAGCCCCGCCTTGCGCACGTGATATTTGATCTGATCGGTATCGGTCCAGAAACCGCCGTCACCCGAGCCGGTCGTGTAGACCACGTCGATATCCCAACGGCCGACCAGCTTGTCGGTCCTGGGATCGAAGATCTCGAGGACCACCACCTCCAGGTGCCGCGACTCCAGCCAGGTCTGAAGGGCGCGCATCTTACTCGACCACCCATCGACGAGATTCGTCGGATCCAGGCCGCTCAGCCGAATGATGTCCTTCATGCTCTTCAGGATGTTGTCCGCCACATAGGTGACGGAGTGCGTGTAGGTGTTGACGGCGACGCTGGTCATGAGCCGAGAAACCCCTTCGGATTCAGCACGAGTGCCTCTGCTTTCGCGGCGGCCGCCGACTCCTCAGTCGAGACGGACGCATCGCGATCACGCGCGGTGATCCTGCTACTGTGCTGCTTGAGTGCGCTTTGGACCCAGGCAAGGTCCTCGGCGAGGCAGGGAAGCGACACGCGCCAGTCGCCCTTGAGCGGGTCGAACCCTAGCGGATCCTCATTGGCGTCTGAGCCGTCGATCGCGTCGTCATCATAGATGCAGTAGATGCGCGTGCGCGGACCGTCGCAGGTCACGACGATCGCGGCGTCCTTCGGAGCCTGATCAGCGATCACGCTCGCCGCAACGCCGGCAACGGCCATCAGCTCGGTTCGTGCCGCGCCGGTCTTCCCCTGGGTCAGCAGGTCGACAATCGCGGTCCACGTTGTGTGCGCATCACGCTGCGGCGTGCTACGAAAGGTGCGACTGGCGACGGTGGTCATGCTGGCTTGCCTCCTTGGATGCGGCTCGCCTTGGCGGCCCGCGCGGCGGCAAGCAGGTTCTCGATCGTGACGCGCTCCGGGTTCATCGCCGTTTGCGGACTGCTGGCGAGGGCGGTCGCCACCATCTTGCGGATCGCTCGCCCGTCGAGCCCGACGCATTCGGCGGCGCACTGCTCCAACTGTGGCGACGAGGACAGCCGGCCGATGGCGGGATAGGTCCTGCCGAGCCCGCCAAGGCAGTCCTTCAAGATGCGCGCGCAGGCGCTGCGGTCGGGCAACGGCACATGCACGACCAGGTCGCACCGCGAGGTGAACGCGCTGTCGACGGCCTGCGGGAAATTGCTGGTGGCGAGGAACAGCAGGTTCGGGTGCCGCTCCGCCAGCACATCGAGCTGCACCAGCACCGCGTCGGTGGCGCGGTGGATGTCGATCGGATTGGCTTCGAGGCTCAGCTTCGAGCGGTCGGCCGCCAGCGTCTCCACCTCGTCGAGCAGCACGATCGTCGGGCCGCCGACCGCGGCCTCCGCGATCGACTGCGAGAACAGCTCGGAGACTGCCCGTTGGGTCTTGCCCATCGCCGAGCTCGTCAGTGCATGCGGCTCGACCTCGAGCAGGCGGAAACCGGCGCCCTGGAAGGACTCGGCCGTGCGATGCGCCAGCCCGCGCGCCAGCGAGGTCTTGCCGGTCCCCGGCGGTCCCACGAGCAGGATCGCTCCGTGCAGGGGAAGCACGCTGCGGTCTACCTTGCCGCGCAGCGTGAAATTCAGCACCGCCTGAGAAACAAGCTGCGACTTCAGCGCCTCGTCGAGAATGATTGAGTCCCACAGCGCGCCAAGCGCCGGGTCGGGCAGACGACGGCTCCGCTGGATGCCCTTGGGCCGGTTCACATCATCGTCCTGCACCGCCGCCAGATTCCGCATTGCCGATCGCCTTTCCGTCTCGCCTGTTTGCAAAACACCGCGCCGAGTTGGCGCGGTGCTGATGGGTTAGCCTCGGGGCGGGTTGGGGTCCCGCCCGTGGCTGTCGCTTTGTGCGATACGGCCATCCCGGTTGTGGATCCGCAGCTCCGTGCCCTGGCTGCGGCTCACCTCGCGGCCCTGGCTGATCGCCTCGCGCTTGGTGTCGAAATGACCCGACGCGCGCGCTGCCCCGCCACGCTTGACATCCCAGCCGCCGCCGGGGCTTGGTACCACATGATGCGTATCTGGTCCCCGCTTTCCCGCCATATTGTGCCCCTTTCAGGTGTGTAGGATAAAAAGTATCGCTAGTCCGAACAAAATATGAAGGGCCGAATACGTGTTGTCAAGCATGTCGCGTATCGCTACTCTGAACAGGCCCAACCCTGATCCGGAGGAGAGAATGACGTGGCGACGCCGCTAGGCGAGAAGATCCGGGAGCTGCGCAAGGCAAAGGGCTACACGCTCGACCGGCTTGCCGAGCTCACAGAGTCGAGCAAGAGCTACATCTGGGAGCTTGAGAACAAGTCGCCGCCACGGCCCTCGGCCGATAAGATCGCCAAGATTGCCGCGGCCCTGGGCGTGACGGCGGACTATCTCATCGACCCGACCGAGACGATGGGAGTCGAGGACGCGACCGACAACGCCTTTTTTCGCAAGTACCGGAAGATGGATCCCGCGACCAAGGATAAAGTCCGGCGAATGGTCGATCTGCTGGGCGAGGATGAATGACCCGACCGTTCTCGCCCGAGCGCTGGGCGTTCGAGATCACACATGTCCTCAACGCTGCCTTCGGCGCGGACCGGTTTCCGATCGATATTCCGATGGTGGCCCGAGAATATACGGCGCAGCGCTTCCCTGATGACCCTATCATCAGCGTCCAGGGCGACAACCTCCCGGGCTTCGATGGCGCGCTTTTCAAAGCCCCTGCGGGCCGCAAGGGCTGGGGCATCATCTACAACAGCCGACTCAGCTCCAAGGGTCGGATCAACTTCACCCTTGCACACGAATTCGGCCATTTCCTGCTGCACCGGCTGGCGTATCCCAACGGCTTCCGCTGCGGCGAGCAGGACGTCGTGCGCTGGGATTCCGAATATGGCCAAGTCGAGCATCAGGCCAATGTCTTCGCAGCGAACTTCCTGATGCCGCTCGACGACTTTCGCCGGCAGATCGCGCCGAATGCGAAGGTCGATCTCGATATGATCTCGCATTGTGCCGATCGCTATCGCGTGTCACTGATCGCCGCGACCTTGCGTTGGCTCAGCTATACGGAGAAGCGTGCGGTGCTTGTCGTCTCCCGCGACGGCTTTATTCTCTGGGCGCGCTCGAGCACGCCCGCCCTGAAGAGCGGAGCGTTCTTCAGGACTTCGGCGGGGCCGATTGAAATTCCGACGGCGTCGCTTCCGCTCAATCCAGGCCTCCTTGTCGACGGCCGCGCCAGTATCGAACACGCGGCTGGCGCATGGTTCAGGGAGCCGGTACGGGAGATGACGGTGTTTGCCGAACAATATGACTTCGCGATCTCGCTGCTGCTGCTCGACGATGCGGCGCCGTTCGATTGGATCGACGAAGAGGCCGAGCCGGACACCTACGACAGGTTCGTTCCGGTAACGCGCCGTCGCGAGTGGTAGTACACCCTGTCTGGAGCCTGTCCGCAGAATTTTAAGGTCAAAGGAGGATTTCCGAGGAACAATCGCGCGATTCCGATTCAACGACGTTTCCAGCGACTATCGAAAACGATCGGTCGATCCTTCGCCTCGTCGCTCACGCGGCGTGTCGCGCCACCGTGAGAAATACCGTCAACGCTTTAGCACGACCAGCAATCATTCGCCCATTCGCTCGCACACGAAGTGTCTCGCTTAGTACCATCTAGACGGCGTGAAGGCACGATCGTCGTCGTCGCCGAACAAATGCTCGGCCGCGAACCGCTCCTCGATCGCCTGCGCAGAAAGGCGCGCTTCGCGCCTTGCCAAATGATCCTGTGCCCAGGAGAGGAACGTCGAAAGGCGTGGTGTCGTTTCGGCCGGGACTTTTGTCGTGAGCATGGCGATGAGTCGGCGCAGCCGATCGAGCTCGTCGAGTTCCGACAGGATGGCCCCAAGCCCAGCAATGCGGCGATCCTCGATATGCTTGGCACGCTCTACCAGTTCGCGCCGGCGTCGCTCTTCCTGCCTTCTCCGCTCCTCCGCTTCCCTCTTGAGCCGTTGCTCTGTCTTTGCCGCGGCGAGCACGGCTAGCCCCACGCCGATCTCGCTCGCCATGTTCTCGAGCCGCTGGATCTTGGCGTCGCGGAAACTGCGACGAGGTGCCGTACCTCTTCCGAGCACATAGACCTGCTCGAACTCGAACGAGAGCCGACCTGTCGGGTGGTAGTCCCATTCGGGAAACTGCGGCCTATCGAGGTATACTGAATCGCAGCCATTACGCCTTGCCGCCAAGTCGCGCTTGCGTTGCCACGCCTCTTCCTTGGTACGCTCGGCATCGGTCAGCACATGCTTCTCGCGCTTGACCAGCTCGGAGATCGAAAAACCGATGACTTCGGTCTCGGATTTGAAGTGCGCCGCGCCCTCGCCGCCAACAAGCTGAAATCCCTGCAATGAAGCCGCCCGCACGATCCGCGGCAGGATAACTGCCAGGCGATCGACAGATCGCGGCGCAACCTCGCACTTGATGAGCCCACCTTGGCTGATGGCGATCAGGCCGACATCGGATGGCTTCTCCTTTCTGAGCTTGGCAATGGTGCGGTCGATGATCGGGTGCGGCGGTGCAGCTTCGTTGTCGCCGCCTTCCGACGCCTGTATGCGTGCCTGCTCGCGTGCGGCCGTGAGATTGGCGGATTCACGACCGAGCTCACCATCAGCAATAGTGATCCTGTCGGGAGCACCGGGTTTGGCTTCCGGCAGTGGCGTCTGCTTCACCTTCTTTCCGGCCGCCTTCTTGGCCCACCAGCCAAGCGGCGGGTTGGGGATGCCATGCTTTCTGCAGATCTTGTGGAGCGCAACGTCGGAGATGGCGAACTCCTTCGATAGGTGCGTCATAGGCTTAGACCATACGAGTTCGTAAAATTCTTCGCGCGAGAAGATGCGAGCCACGGCCGTCCTTTCTACGACGCCAACTCAGCCTGCGTAGTATTTCGAACCACGATTGTCGAAGGCCTGGCCTGCACCCGGTTCGGATGACACCTGCTTAAGCTAATCCAGTCATCCTCTCGAACTCCATAGGGCTCATATATCCGATCGTCGAGTGTCTGCGCTTGGGATTGTAGAAGCGCTCGATGTAATCGAACACATCCGCCTTGGCTTCGTCACGCGTCCTGTAGACTTTGCGGGCGACACGCTCGGTCTTCAACGACGAGAAGAAGCTCTCCATCGCGGCATTGTCCCAGCAATTGCCCGAGCGGCTCATCGAACAGGTGACGCCGTGGTCGGCCATCAACCGCTGGAACTGCTCGGATGTGTACTGGCTGCCGCGATCGGAGTGATGCAGCAGCGCATCGGGCTTGCCTCGGCGCCAGATCGCCATGGTCAGAGCATCGGTGACGAGCTGGGCGGTCATGGCCGCACTCATCGACCAGCCGACCACGCGCCGCGAGAACAGATCGATCACCGCCGCCACATAGAGCCAGCCTTCCGCCGTCCAGATGTAGGTGAAGTCAGCAATCCATTTGCGGTTGGGTGCTGTTGATTCGAAGCTGCGATCCAGCGTGTTGGGCGCGATGGCGGCCGTCTGCCGCTCACCGCAATCGGGCGGCAGACGGCGCCGTCGCGGACGCGCTTTGAGCGCTTGATTCCGCATCAAACGCTCGATGCGGTGCAGCCCGCACGCAGAACCATCGGCAATCAGATCGTGCCACACACGCCTTGCGCCATAGGTCCGGTCGCTGGCCAGGAAGCTGGCCCGCACCTTCGCAGCCAGGTCTTCGTCGCTACGGCTACGCGCACTGCGCGGCCGTGTCAGCCAGGCATAGAAGCCACCGCGCGAGACACCGAGCGCCCCGCATATCCATCCCGCCGGCCAGACACCCCGGTGCTTCGCGATGAAGGCGAACTTCACTGGTTCTCCTTCGCGAAGTAGGCCGCGGCTTTTTTTAGGATGTCACGCTCGGCTTTGAGCTTCGTCACTTCGCGCTTCAACCGTGCGATCTCGGCTGCTTCCGGCTTCATCTGACCGTGGCCGGGAAAGGCCTGCGCCGGATCCTCGGCAAACGCCTTCACCCAATGGCGCAACTGCGTCGGGTGCACGCCAAGATCCTGCGAAGCCTGGGTGTACGACACACCCCGCTCCCGGATCAGCTTCACCGCCTCAAACTTGAACTCGCGCGTAAATCTTCGTCTCTCCATGACCCACCTCCGGTTCCATAAAAACACCTAACTCGGTGTCTTCAAAACCGGGGACAGGCCACCCCCGCCTGGATAAGATGCAACCGTCCGCTTCGTTCAAGCTTTCTTTCTGGCTCATCGTCGCCGGATTTCTTGTCGTCGGAATCGTGCTCGCCCTCGCTCCCGGTCTCGATCTGCGGATTTCGGCGTGGTTCTACGACGCGGCGGCGCGGTCGTTTCCGATGGCCACCAACCGCGTGATCGTCATCCTGCGCGACGCGAACCGTGCGATCGACATTCTTTTCGGCGTTGTCGCCGCGGCCGTCGTCCTGTTCAAGCTCTGGCGTCCGTCATTGCCGATGCCGGTCAGCGGGCGCGCCCTGCTGTTCCTGTCGCTGACCTTCGCGCTCGCGCCGGGGCTTGTCGCCAACGCGATCTTCAAGGAGAACTGGGGCCGTCCGCGGCCGGTGCATGTGACGGAGTTCAACGGCGCCGCGAAATTCGTCCCCTGGGATACGCTCGGCGGCGAATGCAGGCGCAACTGCTCGTTCTTTTCCGGCGAGGTTTCCGCCGCGGCGTGGACGCTCGCGCCGGCGGTGCTGATGCCGCCGCCCGCCCGCGGCGTGGCGGTGGCCGCCGCGCTGGCGTTCACGGCGGTGATCGCGTTCGTGCGGATCAGCGCGGGCGGCCATTTCTTCAGCGATGCGGCGTTCGCGCTGCTGGCGACGGCCTTGATCATCTGGCTGATGTACGGCGCGATCTATCGCGGCTGGTGGCGCGACGCGACCGAGGAGATCATCGAGCGGCGGATGACCCGCTTCGCCGGGGCGGTCCGGCGGCTGTTCGGCGCGGGATGACCCGCCCGGCCGCCGGCCTTGGCCCGTGCGCGCGCAGCCGTCAGTCGAACGGATAGACGCCCGGCTCCTGGATGTAGCCGTTCTCGATCCCCTTTATCCCGGAGCGCAGCATGGCGCCCCAGGAATCGCGCGTCGTGGCGCCGATATGCGGCGAGCCGAAGAAATTCGGCACGTCGAGCAGCGGGTTGCCGTTGGCCGGTTCGACATGGAACACGTCGAAGGCGGCGCCCGAAATGCGGCCGTCGAGCAGGCGCTCCTTGAGCGCTTCCTCGTCCACCATGCTGCCGCGCGCGCAGTTGATGAGCACGGCGCCGCGCTTCATCTTGTCGAGCGTCGCCGCGTTATAGAGGCCGATGGTCGTCGAGTTGCGCGACAGGTGGATCGTCACGACGTCCGACTTGCCGAGCATCTCGTCCAGCGGCACCTGCTTCACGTTGTCGAACTGCTTGCAGAAATCGGTGACGTCGACGCGGTCGCTGACGAGAATGTTGACGCCGTAAGGCTGGAGCAGCTTCACCACTTCCTTTCCGATGAAGCCGCAGCCGTGGATGCCGACCGTCGAGCCGCGCAGGTCGGCGGCGAAGCCGATCGGGCCTTTCCATTCGCCGCGATAGAGGATTTGCGAGAAGAAGAAGACGCGGCGCACGGTCATCACCATGTAGGCGACGGCGAGCTCCGACACCGAGTATTTGTTGATGCCGGGTGCCCACCACATCTTCTTGCCGTACTTCTTGAGGATGACGGGATCGATGTGGTCGACGCCCGCCGAGCACAGCGAGATGACCTTGAGGTCCGGCAGCGCCGCGCACACCTTGTCGGTGAAGCGGTCGAGGCCGATCAGCGCGGCATCGTATCCCTTCAGGTAGTCGATCAGTTCGTCTTCCTTCAGCGGCCTGCGGTCGGTGCGGAATTTCGTGCCCGGATAGGCGGCGGCGAGCTCGGCCTTGAGCTCGGGAAAGAAATCGAAATAGGGGGTGACGCAGGCAACCTTGGTCATCGGGCGTTTCCGGGGTTCTGGTTCAGAAAGGATGTGGCACGCTAACAGCGCCGCCCGGGGATGGGAAGCGCCGCGGCCGCGCGGCCGCGCGCGGGGGATTTGCGCGAGAGGGATGGCGGCGTCCGCGCCGGCGGCCCGGCTACGGCGCAGGGCATGGTCACGCCGGCGCGCCGGTGTCCGTCTTCCAGTTGTAGATCCAGTCGTAGCGCCTGCGCAGCGCTGCGCCGCCCAGCGCGCGCATCGCGAGATCGCGCACGGCGGCGTCGGGTCCGGCGTATTGATAGATCCTGCCGTTGCGGCGGGCGGCGCGCTGCACCTTCGCCACGCGCGCGCGGCGGTCGTGCTCGTAGCGCCGCATGGCCGTGGCGGGATCGTCCGGCGTCGCCGCCAGGCGCGCGGCGAGCACGGCGCCGTCCTCGATCGCCATCGCCGCGCCCTGCGCCAGGAACGGCAGCATCGGATGGGCGGCGTCGCCCAGCAGGGTCGTCTGCGCCTCGCCCCAATGGCGCGGCACCGGACGCTCGGCCAGCGCCCACTTCATCCATTGCTCGGGGATGCCCATGAGATCGCGGACATGGCGCGACCACCGGCCGGCGGGAAAGCGGGCGAGCACGTCCTCCGGCGTCGCCGGCGTGCTCCAGCCGGGCTCGTTCCAGGCATCGGCGCCGATGGCGACGACGTTGATCGTCTCGCCCGACTGGATGGGATAGTGAGCGACATGGCCCTTGCGGCCGAGCCAGAGGGTGATCTCCGGCTCGCGCATCGAAGGCGGCGCCATCCGCGCCGGCACCAGCGCGCGCCAGGCGACGCGCCTGGCGAACTTCGGCGGCGCCGGGCCGAGCAGGGCGGCGCGCACGCTCGACCAGATTCCGTCCGCGCCGACGAGCGCCGCGCCCTGCGCATCGGCGGAGGCGGGGCCGCGCATGGCCTTGACCGTCACGCCGCTGGCGTGCGTCGCGAACGTATCGACCCGCGCGCCCAGTTCGAGGTCGATGTCCGGATTCTCGCGGCACATCGCGACGAGCGCCTTCTGCAGGTCGCCGCGATGCAGCGTCCAGTACGGCGCGCCGTAGCGGCTTTCCGCGTCCTCGAGCGGAATGCGGACGATCTGCCGCCCGCTGTCCGCGCTCAGCACGCGGATGCCGGCCGGCGTCACGGCGACGCGGCGCAGCCGCTCGCCGAGGCCGAGCGAAAGCAGGATGCGGGTCGCGTTCGGCGAAAGCTGGATGCCCGCGCCGGTCTCCTCGAGGCGCTCGGCCTGATCGAGGACGATGGAGCGAAAGCCGCGGCGGGCGAGCGCGAGCGCCGCCGACAATCCGCCGATGCCGGCGCCGGCGATGACGATGGTCCGCGAGACGGTCACCTCCGGTGGCGCGCGGTCAGGCCGCGGCCTTGTGCAGCTCGCATTCGGCCGGGCGCGCGCCGTGCGGGTCGAGCGCGGGGTCGTGGCGGTAGAGCGTCGAGCAGTAAGGGCAGATGATCTCGCTGTCGCCGCCCATGTCGAGGAACACATGCGGATGGTCGAACGGCGGCTTGGCGCCGACACACATGAACTCGCGCGCCCCGATCTCGATGACCGCCACGCCGGGGTCGTTGTGGAAATGTGGGACGACGTGATCCGCCATGAGTTGTGATCCTGTTAAGCAAAGATGGCGGACCTTACCCGCCCGGGGGAGCGATTCCTAGGGCATGGACGTTAAAAGCGGAACGGTTCGGGTGCGAAAAAGCGCCCGATTTGAAGGTGTTGCAGGGGCGGCGGTAATTCCGCCACGGTTGTTTCCGACGGGTCGACGATGGCCGTGACTTCCGATCCCAACATCCGCGACCCGAGGGCGCGGCGGCGGCTGCACCATGCCGTCGCCGTCACCGGCGTGCTCGCCATCGTGTTCGCCGCGCTGGCGCCGCGCGGCTTCGAATCCGGCTGGCTGCTCGCGCGGCAGGACGATCCCGCGGCCATCGCGGCGCGCGAGGTCGATCGTCTGATCTCGCCGCAGGTCGTGGACAGGGAAATCCGGGCGGCGCTCGCCGCCGACGATGCCGATCTCGCCAACAGCTTTGTCGAACTGGCGGGCGAGCGGAAGATCGCCATCGATCCGGCCTTGCTGGCCCAGGTGAATGCGGCCAACGAAACGCTCGCCACGGCGGGGCGCACGGCGCAGAGCTTCACGCGCGGCCTCGTCACCGGCGAGCCGGACGACGCCGCGGCGCTGGCGGGCACCGCGCTCGGCGATCTTTTCGTCATCGGCGACATTCGTGACGCGGCCCGCGAGGGCGCCCATCTCGTCAACGGCGAGCCGGTCGATCAGTTGATCCTCGGCCTGTCCTGCGTTGGCATCGCGATCACCGCCGGCACGTTCGTCTCGCTCGGCGTCGGCCTGCCGGCGCGCATCGGCGTTTCCCTCGTCAAGGCGGCGCGCAAGACCGGCCGTATCGGCGGCCGGCTTGCGGCTTTCATCGGCCGCTCGCTGCGCGACGTGGTCGATACGCCGGCGCTTGGCCGCACGCTCGCCAATGTTTCGATCACCGAGCCGTCCGCCGCCGTCCGCGCCGTGCGCGAGTCGGTGAAGGTCGAGAAGGCGGGCGGCCTGATGCGTCTTCTTGAAAACGTCGGCACCGTGCAGGGGAAGGCCGGCACCCGGGCGGCGCTCGACGGTCTCAAGCTCGCCGAAAGCCCAGCGGAGGTGGCGCGGCTGGCGAAACTCGCGGAGAAGGCCGGCGGCAGGACGCGCGCGATCCTCAAGCTCGCCGGCCGGGCGGCCATCGCCTTCGGCTTTGCGCTGTTCGATCTCGCATCCTGGCTGTTTTTCGTACTCATGCTGCTGTGGGGCCTTTGCTCGGGCGTGAAGCGCACGACCGAGCAGACGACGCTGCGCTATGTGCGCTGGCGGAAACGCAGACGCGCCGCCCGCGAACGGCGCTTGGCATTGCTCCGTCCGGCGGTATAACCGGCGCTCGGTTTCATCGCGGTTCTTGCCATGCCCTCGTTTCATCACGGTTCCATCGAGATCGCCTACCTCGACATCGGTTCCGGCGATCCGATCATCCTCGTCCACGGCTTCGGCTCGTCGAAAGAGGTCAACTGGGTCAATCCCGGCTGGGTCGATACGCTGACGCGGGCGGGCCGGCGCGTCGTCGCGCTCGACAATCGCGGACACGGCGCATCAAGCAAGCTCTATCGGCCGGAGGATTACGAGCGCGCCGACATGGCGGAGGACGTGCGCGCGCTGATGGATCACCTCGGCATCGAGCGCGCCGATGTGATGGGTTACTCGATGGGCGCGCGCATCACCGCCAACCTCGCCATCGCTCATCCGCAGCGGTTGCGCTCCATCGTGCTCGGCGGGGTCGGCGTGCGGCTGATCGCCGGCGGCGGCTTGCCCGCCCCGATCGCCGAGGCGCTCGAAGCGCCCTCGATCGCCGACGTCACCGATCCGACCGGCATCATGTTCCGCAAGTTCGCCGACCAGATGAAGGCGGACCGCCGCGCGCTCGCCGCCTGCATCCGCGGCGGGGGACCGCCGTTGAAGCGTGAACGGGTCGAAGCCATTCCGGTACCGGCCTTGATCGCCGTCGGCACGCGCGATGCAATCGCAGGCTCGCCGGAAGAACTGGCCAGGCTGATGCCGCGCGCGCAGGTGCTGCATATCCCCGACCGCGATCACATGCTGGCGGTCGGCGACAAGGTGTATAAGGCCGGCGTGCTGAAATTTCTCGAGGAGCGGCCGTGACGAAGCAACTGCCGTTGCATCACCGCACGTTTGCCGGCGCGGAAGGCAACAAGCTTTACGCGGACGTCTACGGCGAAAGCGGCCCCGCGATCCTGCTGCTGCACGGCGGCGGCCAGACGCGCCATGCCTGGCGCAATACTGCGCAGACGCTGGCGCAACGCGGCATGGTCGCCTATGCGCTGGACCAGCGCGGCCACGGCGACAGCGAATGGGTCAAGAGCGGGCGCTACACGTTCGAGGATTTTGCCGACGACGTCCGTGCCGTTTCCGACCGCCTCGCCGAGGAGAATGGCGCGCGTCCCGCCGTCGCCGGCGCCTCGCTCGGCGGCATTGCGTCGCTGACCGCCGAAGGCAAGGCGGCGAAGGAAGGCAAGGGGCCGTTGTTTTCCGCGCTGGTGCTCGTCGACATCACGCCGCGCGTCGATCCGTCCGGCGTCGCCAAGGTGCAGGGCTTCATGCGCCTGCACGCCAAAGACGGTTTCGCCAGTATCGAGGAAGCGGCCGACGCCGTCGCGGCCTATCTGCCGCATCGTCCGCGGCCGCGCTCCAATGAAGGATTGAAGAAAAACCTCCGCCTGCATGCGGACGGCCGCTGGCGCTGGCACTGGGATCCACGGTTTCTCGACAGCCGCGGTCCGGATTCGGTCGATCGCTCCGAGCGGGAGGCCAAGCTCATCGCCGGCGCGCGGGCGCTGAGAAACCCCGTGCTGCTGGTGCGCGGCGGTTCTTCGGAACTCGTGCAGGAGGATCACGCGAAGGAATTCCTCGCCCTGGTGCCTCATGCCGCCTATGCCGACGTGGCCGGCGCGCGCCACATGGTGGCCGGGGACAAGAACGACCAGTTTTCCGCGGCCATCGTGAAATTCCTCGATGGTATCGGTTATTAGCCGTCATTCCGATTTTAAGGGTTCGCTCCCATATTGAGCGGTTGCGGGGGGCTGTGCGGAGCCGCCAGTGTGGTAGAACGCCGCCCCAAACGTCAGGAGTTGCAGCGATGGCTCAGCAGCAGACGAAACTGGCCCTCGACAAGGTCGATCCGGTCTGGACGCGCATCCGCCGCGAGGCGGAGGAGGTCGTGCGGCGGGAGCCCGAAATCGCGTCCTTCATGTTCACCTCGGTGCTCAATCACGAGACGCTGGAAGGCGCCATCGTGCAGCGCATCGCCGACCGGCTGCATCATCCCTCCGTCGCCGGCGAGCACATCCGTGCCGCGTTCCATGCCGCGCTCGACGAGATGCCGTCGCTCGGCGCGATCTTCCGCGCGGACATCGCCGCGGTCTTCGACCGCGACCCCGCGACCCAGCGCTATATCGAGCCGGTGCTCTACTACAAAGGCTTCCATGCCGTGCAGACCCACCGTCTGGCGCATTGGCTCTGGGGCAAGGGCCGCAAGGATTTCGCGTTCTATCTGCAAAGCCGGTCGTCGTCGGTGTTCCAGTGCGACATCCATCCGGCCGCGCGCGTCGGCCGCGGCATCTTCCTCGACCATGCGACCGGTCTCGTCGTCGGCGAGACGGCAGCGATCGGAGACGACGTCTCGATCCTGCACGGCGTGACGCTTGGCGGCTCCGGCAAGGAAACCGGCGACCGTCATCCCAAGATCGGCAACGGCGTGATGCTCGGCGCGGGCGCGAAGGTGCTGGGCAATATCACCGTCGGCAATTGCTCGCGCATCGCCGCGGGCTCCGTGGTGGTCAAGCCCGTGCCCAACAATGTCACGGTCGCCGGCGTGCCGGGCAAGGTGGTCGGCGTCGCCGGCTGCGCGGAGCCTTCGCGTGACATGGACCAGATGATTTACGACACTGGACTCTAGTCACGCGGGTCGGATAAGTCCGGCGGCGGCACAAGGGAGTTTGCACGTGGACGTTCAGGAAATCCGCAAGATCGAAACCTACATGCGCGGGTTGTTCTCCAACCCGAAGATCCGCGTCGTGCCGCGTCCGAAGAAGGACGATTCCGCCGAGGTCTATATCGGCGAGGAGTTCATCGGCGTGCTGTTCGTCGACGACGAGGACGACGACAAGTCCTACAATTTCCAGATGGCGATCCTGGAGACGGACCTGCAGGACGTCTAAGCTCCTTCATCGCTCGTCGAACGGCGAAGGAGCCCATGTTTTGATTTGTCGCGTGTTCCTCCCGCGAACCGGCATCCACTTCGCCTGAAAACGCTCCAACCGCGCCGCGGCGTCAGTTGGCCGACGCCGGCCGCAGCGATTCCATGAGCTGCTCGATGCTGCCCTGCACCTTGCGCCAATCCGACAGCCAGTCGCGGTGAAAGCGCACCGTCACGTTGGTGGCGGCGAAGAAACGCTCGTAGATGCAGCTTCCGGCCATCGGCGGATTGTCCCGCGTGCAGCGGACCATGAAGCGCTCCGGCGCCTGCGGATCGTACATCACGTCCTCGCCGCGATAGGGCGAGTTGTCGCGGAACGTCTGCATCGCGAGCCCGTCGGGACCCTGGCGCAGGACGCCGTCGGTGTAGCGCGGATAGATCGTCTTGAGCCGCTCTTCCGGAGTCATCGCGCTGGTCGTCGTCGCGATGGTCACGAACAGGCGGTCGGTCGGAATGGTCTGATCGACCTTCGGGAGCGTCGCGGCGGGCGTGAGGGCCGGCCAGACGTAGATCAGGTCGATCCGGTCCTGCGCGCCCGGCCGGCGCTGCACCTTCTGGCGGATGGCGCCGGGCGGAATGCGGAACAGCACGTCTCCGACGGTGACCGGCACCACCGGCGCGTCGATGGCGATGGGCGGCTCGGGCCAGCGCGGCCACAGGATGTAGATCACATATCCCAGCGCGAAGGCCGCGAGCCCGGTCATGGCCAGCGCGGCGGCCGCGAGCAGCCCGCCGGCCGTCTGGCGCCTCGACCGAGGCGCGATCGTCGCGCTTGCGCGCATTTTCCGCCGCTCCCTTCCGGATGCCCCGGAGGTTAACTAGAGCGCGCCACAAGCCTTTGTAAATATAAGAGTTTTTCTGTGTCTCGGCGCTGCGTTTACCCTTCCTTAATTATGCCGTGGCGCGGCGGCGCGCGATTCGGCACACAGGGGGCGGGGGACGAGGAGCGGCAAACCCGGGAAAGCGGCATGTCCGTCGAGGCGTTTCAGTCGTTTCTGGCATTGGCGTTCGGCTTCGCGTTCGCGGGGCTGATCTCGAGCGGCTACCAGCTCGTCGCCGCGCGGCCGGCAAGCTTCCGGATGCTGCAGAGCGGGCGTCGGGCGGCGGCGCTGGCGGCGGTGCCGTTCCTGGTCTTCGCGGCGCCCTTCATCATCGGGCGCTCCATCCTGCGCGGCGGCGGCACCGGCCCGCAGCGGGTCGAGATCGTCATGATGGCGACCGTCGTCGCCGGCTTCTGGAGCCTGATGTCGGGGACGGTCGTGGTGATGGCCGTGCAGGCCCTCGGCGCTTATCTCTGAGGAAATCCGCGGGATTCCCGAATAATTGCCGCGCCATTTCAGGACCGTCGTGGCACATTCGCCGTCCTGACCCGGAGCTGCGATGGCCATTTACGAAATCGACGGTTTCAAGCCCGAATTTCCCGCCGACGGCCGCTGGTGGATCGCGGAGAGCGCCACGGTGATCGGCCGCGTGCGCATGAAGGACGACACCAGCGTCTGGTTCGGCGCGGTGCTGCGCGGCGACAACGAATGGATCGAGATCGGCGAGCGCTCCCAGATCCAGGACAACGCCACCTGCCATACCGATCCCGGCTTTCCGCTGACCATCGGGCGCGCATGCGTGATCGGCCACAACGTGGTCCTGCATGGCTGCACGATCGGCGATCATTCGCTGATCGGGATGGGCGCGATCGTGCTCAACGGGGCGAGGATCGGGAAGAACTCGCTGGTCGGCGCCGGCGCGCTGGTGCCCGAGGGCAAGGAATTCCCCGACAATTCCCTGATCGTGGGCGCTCCCGCGCGCATCATCCGCACGCTCGACGCGAAGGCCGCGGAGATGATCGCCGCCGGCGCGGACAGCTACGTCCGCCGCTCGAAGCAGTACGCCAGGGACCTGAAACGGATCGGCTGACCCGCACGCCGCCGGCTTTTCCGGAAAGCGGGTGCGCTTGGAAACGCGCCCGCTCACAGCGCTCGGAAATGCGCCCGGTCAAAAAAGTGTGCGGCCAGGCTTGGGGGGAGCCTGGCCGCGCGCGAACCCGGTCGGGGACGGGGAGGGGTGGGGGACGTGACCGGGCCGCGTTACTCCTGAACTGTTCCCGTCAGCGGGCGCTGGCGGTGGAAACGGCCGGGCGGGGATCGCCGAGCGAAACCCAGACGTTCTGATCGGTCTGCGACTGGCGCTTGACGAAGCGGTAGCCGGTCTCCGACCACAGCAGGATGCGATCCTCCTGGTTGTCGAGGACGAACTCGCCCTTGTCGGTCTTCACAGTGAGCACCGCGTGGCCCTCGTTCTTCTTGTCGCGGACGACGGTAATCAGCAGCGCCTCGCGCGGCCAGCCGGCTTCGATCAGCATGCGGCGCTTGAGCAGGACGTAGTCCTCGCAGTCGCCGTAGCCGTCGTCCGGATACGACCACTTCTCGACCACGCCCCAGTGATCCATATCGGTGATGGGCTTGATCGACGCATTGACCCAGTCGTTGACCTTCACGAGGCTCGACCACGACTGCTGGGTGAGGACGATGTCGCGCGCCGCGGTGCGGCGGACGGCGCAATCGCGCGTGTTCTCCGCGCAGAACTCGATCCAGCCGATGGGAGCACGGGCATCGTTCCCGACGGCGACGTAGAGCGGCCGCTCGCTCGCCGCCAACGCGGCGCTGGAAGTCAATATTGCCAGCGCAGCCACAAGGCACCGTGCCGGCTTACGCAAATACAGGAACGACATTCGTGGACCCCAATTTCGTAACGGGTCCAGAAATGCCAGAAAGCCTTTGAATAGCCGCTAAGTTGCCATAGTATAATTGAATAGAACATGGAGAAATACCTAGATATATTTGAATAATACTTGAATAGAATTTGAGTAGAATTTTACAGGATCGAATTTGATTCAAATTGTATTTGTTTTTCCCCAAGCCGTTGAAACCACAGCGATTGTGGGTTCGCTGCGCGGTCGCGTTCAGCCTGTTGGGACGGCGGCGGTAGGGTTTGACCGGCCCCGAACGCAAAAAGGGCTCCGCTCGGAGCCCCTGGATTGACGAGAATTGCCGGCGCGGCGTTTACGGGCTGGTCACCGCGTCACACGGCGGTGAGATATTCTTCCAGGAAGTCCGGGTGCTGCAGGCGGGTGAACTCGACCGCGAAGCCGTCGTCGATATGGCGCACCACGCGGCCCTGCAGCGTGCCGACGGTGACGATCAGCCCCATGGCGGGCCGTTCCGTGGAAGCGATCGCCGCGCCCGACTGCGAGGCGTCGATGATCCGGCAGGTCAGGTTCGTGCCGTTCGGCATCACCACCCGGGTCATCGGGCGCTTCGGGACGATGCGGCCGTGGCGGCGGTCCTCCGCGAGGTTCAGGATTTCGCGGTTCGCGAGCCAGGTGAGCTGGGCGGCGAGCTTGTCGCGCTTGCGCTCGGTCGCCGACATCTGCATCACGAAGCCGTTCTCGACATGACCGGTGATGGTGCCTTCGAGCCGGCCGACATGGTCGATATAGGCGATCACCCGTTCGCCGACGTGGCCGCCCTGCGGGGCGATCATCGTGAGATCGCCGGGCGACATTTCGACGACCTGCCCGGGGAATTCCTGCCGGTTCGACAGCATGTAGCGCCCGAGGAGATTGACGCGCACGCTCTGGAAGCGGCGGACGGGCTCCTCGGCCGGCAGCGCCTGGGCGATCTGTTGCGATAGGGCCATGATCCAGCAGGCTCGATTGAACCGCCTGACCCTAGCCGCCGTTCGTTAACGGCCTGTTAGAAATACCCGTCCGCTTGCACAGGAGGGCGTTGCCTCAGGGATGCGTGCGGTGGACCACGAAGCCGATCTGGCGCGCGGGCTCCGGCGGCAGGTCGAGGAAGCGCGGGACCACGCTGTCCTCGATCTCCGGACCGACATGGCGCCAGCTCCCGAGCGCGAGGCTGCGGACGGGAAAGATGCCGAGCCATGTCGGCGGCAGGGCTGGCGCCAGCACGCCGATCAGCCGCCCGTCGGGGGCGCCGCGCTGCATCAGCGGCAGGATCAACAGTTCCAGGGCCACCGTCGTGCCGTCCGCGAGTTCGCCGGTCACCCCGGCGATGAAGCCCAGGGATTCGGCGGCGGCGTGATCGAGCAGGGTGGCGAGCTCCGGCCAGCTCCGCTCGCTCCACAGCGGCCGGAAGGCGCTGCCCTTGAGCTCGTGCCCGAACAGCGCGCACACGCGGGTGCCGGCGAGCCGGAATACGGCATCGGCGCCGGGCTCGTAAGCCAGGATCAACGTGTCGCCGAGTGCGCCCCGGATCGCGCCGGGGTCTATTTCATGGCGTTCCGGCGCGGCGCGCAGGCCGCGCAGCTTGTTCCAGTAGGTATAAAGGTCCCGCGATGCCGCGTGCTTCATCTTCCTGTCTCCCCGCGGAAAGCCGCCGGGGTGCCTTGTGCCGTTCAGGGACAGGCAGGCGTCCGGACGCGTCCGCACCGGACATTCAGCAGGCCGCATGCCACGCCTCGCCGGCGCGACGACAGGTGGCGGGAAACGAATGATTAAGATTAACGGAATCGGCCGGGCCGCGCTTGCCGCGATGGAGGCGCCCCTCTATTCAACGGCCCCGTGAGCGCGCCCATGAAATCCTCCGAACCCGTTTTCAATGTCCCGGCCGTCGTGGTGGCGCTGGTCGCCAGCTTCGTGCTCGTACATCTCGGGCGCCTGCTGCTCTCCGATGAGGAGGACCTGGCCTTCGTGCTCCGGTTCGCCTTCATCCCGGCGCGCTACGATGCCGCCGCGCTGGCGGTCATCGCGCCGGGCGAGACGCTGCCCGGCGGCCTCGCGGCGCAGGTCTGGACCTTCGTCACCTATGCGTTCCTGCACGCCAGCGTGACCCACCTCTTCGTCAACATCGTCTGGATGCTGCCGTTCGGCGCCGCCCTCGCGCGGCGGTTCGGAACGCTGCGCTTCCTCGCCATGTTTGTCGCGACTTCGGCGGCGGGGGCGCTGGCGCACCTCGTCACGCATCTCGGAGAACTGGTGCTGATGATCGGCGCCTCGGGAGCGGTCTCCGGCTTCATGGCGGGAGCCATCCGTTTCGCCTTCGAGCCCGGCGGTCCGCTGGAAAACTGGCGCGCGGTCACGCCGGACAAATATTTCAGGCCGGCGGCGCCGCTGCCGGTCGTGCTGCGAAACCCGCGTGTCCTGATTTTCATCGTCCTGTGGTTCGGATTGAACCTGGTATTCGGAATTGGATCGTCCATCGTGCCCGGAGTCGAGCAGGCGGTGGCCTGGCAGGCGCATGTCGGCGGATTTATCGCCGGTCTGCTGCTGTTTCCGTTGTTCGATCCGGTTGGTGCAGCGCAACAAGAAGATCGAGACCCCGATTCCGACCCAATGCTTCGTTAAACGTCACAATTCGTGAACCTCACACGGAGTCGCAGCCCCCTTGCGCCCCCGTCGTACGAGCGCGACGATTGCGTCGCGCTGGCTTTGTCCGCTTCGAGTCGGACCTTCGCCATTCCGGCTCGCGAGAGCCACAGGCCGCGGGATCGCGGCCACTCGATGCCGACGGCAGCTTGAAACCGGAAGGCCCGCGCAAACGTTGCTTTGCGTTGTACCTGATCCGCTGTTGCGGAGGGCGGCTACGCCGCGGAGGCTTTCGTTGAGCGGCGGGAAGCCGTGTCTGGAAACTGGAGGCGACAAATGACCGTCAAGGCCGTGCTATCCCGCAAGGGCAATAACGTGATCACCGTCGAGCCGACGGCTCCGCTTTCGATCGCGATCGACATGCTCGCCAAATATCGGATCGGCGCACTGGTCGTGACCGGAACGGATTCCCGCGTCATCGGTATCGTGTCGGAGCGCGACGTCGTCCATGCGCTCGCCGAGCGTGGCGCCGATGCGCTGCGGCAGCCGCTGGCGGAGGTGATGACGCGCAAGGTCATCACCTGCACCGAGCGCGATAAGCTCGTCGAGCTGATGGAGCAGATGACGCACGGAAAATTCCGCCACATACCGGTGGTGGAGCAGTCGCGGCTGATCGGCATCGTTTCGATCGGCGACGTGGTGAAGCACCGCGTCGAGGAGATGCAGCGCGACACCGAGGCCCTGCAGGATTACATCCGCACGGCGTGAGGCGGCTTCGCGCGGAGCGGGTGCCGGTTCGCGTGAGGCATGCGCCCCGGGAGAAGACCCGAAGTCCCGGCTTGATTCCGTCAACGCCGGGACTTGCGGTCGGGATTCGGTGATCGGGATTTCGCAATCGGGATTTGGCGATAGCGTTTCTCCGAAGCGGTTCCTCGATGAAGCGGATCTGCGGCGCCGCGGCGTTCGTCGCCGCTTTTCTTTCAGGAGAGAGCCTTCATCGACTCGAAAATGGAGTCGAGCGCCTTTTCCGCGGCTTCCTCTCCGGCCTGGATCGCTTCGGCCGCCTTGTGGAAATCGAAGAAGCCGACGTGCGACAGCTTCGGATTGATGCTCAGGTCCGGCGGCTCGCCGGCGAGGCGGGCCCGCGTGATGCGGTCCTGCATCACCGAGAAGGCTTCGATCATCACCGTCGAGAACCCGGGCTTGTTCCTGGTGCCGAGGAACTGGCGGCGCAGGAGCGCTTCCGCCTTGTCCTTCAGGCCGGGTGACGGCGGATCGTCGGGGACGATGTCGCGGTCGGCGCCGTGATCCTGGATGACGGTGCCGCGTCCGAACGTGTCGGCATTGAGGTTGATGGCG
>Ga0182744_1001065_pt1 | contig 24599 bp, 23 predicted proteins | sample eDN3rd30CKraftMG_FD_128525 | JGI IMG/M metagenome (GOLD analysis project Ga0182744, IMG submission 128525) | Enriched Miracle-Growth compost microbial communities from Emeryville, California, USA - eDNA 3rd pass 30_C Kraft MG (version 2) (version 2) ... | reverse complement strand
GTTGAAGCCGGTGCCGACCTTGCCGGCGTAGCGAAGCTCGCCTTTGTCGTGGACGCCGAGCATGAGCGAGCGAAACGACCGCGACTTGTCCGACGGCGTCCAGCCCACGACGGCGAGCTCCTGCCGCTGGATACACTTGGTCTTGAGCCATGCGCCATTGCGCGAGCCCACATATTTGGCGTCGACGCGCTGCGAGACGACGCCTTCGAGCCGCGCCTCGCAAAAGCTCTTGAGCGGCTTCTCGCCTTGGCCGACGATATGAAAGTGACTGTTTTGGATATCGTCCGACAGCAGGGCTCAGAAGCAGAGCGAGACGGACGGAGACAGAGTATTGAGTTCGCCTTTGCAAACTAGCCGGACCCTGAAAGCCGCCGCTGAGATATTATTGCATATAAGCCGGCAGCAGGCTGGCTCGTTTCCTCTCCATCAAGAAGGTCTATCGCCATCTGAACATGACAGGCGACGAGTTGAAACCCGGCCTGGTCACAGACTCTGAGAGCTTGTTGTAGATGTTGCGTTGCAGTGCGAGCGTCCGACATGAGTCTTCCCCCTGAATGAACGGCCCGGTCTTTGCCTAGCCGATAACAAGAGCGCATTTGAAAAATGAAAAAGGGGGATTCCGATTTAATCCGCAATGAACGCCGAATGCAAAGCTTTGGGCATTATAATTCCGTCCCGTTCACAGAGCAGACACGGTCGCTGCCGCCAGCCATCGCGCGCAAAATTGCTGCGGCAAGGCCGTCCGCTTCCTACGGTCCAACCGCCGTGTAATCCGTCGTCAAACCGCGCGACGGCGTCGGGGATCGAGTGAAGCATGAACCGAATTGCGAGCGGTGGTGACCAGATGAGTGCCCCCGAATTGACCGCATTCCCTGGCGTCAAAGATGTCCTCATGAAACATTCCTCCCCACAAGCAGCCCCATATGGTTGCTGACGATGGGTATCCTGGGCTTCCTATCGCCGCTTTGCCCGGCGCTCGGCCAGTTCGCATCAGGTGCGGTTTTGCGAGGCAACCTATTGGTTAATCAGACATTGTAGAACTTTCGGCGACCCGTTAGGATTCGGCGCCAGACCGATTTTTTTGCTCAAGAGGAAAAGGTGCCGCAGACCCTTGCACATGGGCTGAAGGAACGACACAGGCAATGCCTGCGGCTTGTGCTTTTGCACTATGACTCCAAGCAGATCGCCCGCGAGCTGCATCTCTCCCATCATACCGTCGACAAGCTGGTGCAGGAAGCGATGCGCGTGCTCGGCGCTTCCGATCGCTTCAGCGCCGCGCGCATTCTGGCCGAGCAGGAGCACGGCCCCGACTACCAGCGATTGGTATACCAAAGGCTGGGGATGGAAAGCGCGCCCTTCCCGCCAGCAAAGAGGCCACTGACCACTGTCCCAGAGATTGAGACGGGGTCGGGAGAAGATCGAGATGACCCTTCGGGCGCAGCGAAATTGCAGGCGCGGGAACCCGCAGCCTTCGTGGGTATCGTCGACGATCGGCCTCAAGCCGGGAGCAAGCGAAATGACCTAAGTCGTTCTGATCGCATGAAGCTTATCGGGCTTTATGCCTTGGGTATCCTGATTGCCTTGGTCCTCGCCTCCGCCTTGGCCGACAGCGTGCTGAGAGTGTTCCAGAGGGCCGTCCAAATCTTTCCAGCAAGCTAGCCGCTGTGTCGCCCCCGCGTCGCAGCGCAGGGGGAATACATGCTTATCAAAAGACTGAATGCAGCCCGTCAGGTTCGCGCCGACTTCCTGAAGGCGGAAGCAGCGCAGGATGTCGCTGCGATCGAAGCCATGCGGTGCGTACTCACCGCGCTCGAGCAGCGCAGCGCGGCCAACCTGCCGCTCAATATCGGCCTGGACGCGCTGGCCCGATTGAACCGAGCCGCTCAGCTTTCGCTGGAAGCGCGCAATGAGATGATCCTCGCCCATCCCGAGATGGCCCAGTTGCCCGCGCAGATCGGCCTGGAGAGGATGGCAGGCGATGTCGGCGAATGTCCGCCGATCCCGAAGGCCATGCACGAGGAAGGCAACCTCCGCCTCGTTGGTTGAGGTAACGCATCGGCACCGCTTGACGAGAGGTTGAGGTCAATGCTCAAGTCGGGCGGTGCTGCACCTGCTGTTTGCCTATTCCTTCCTGCTTTTGTGTTGCGGCTATGCCGTGCGATCCGACGACTGGCCGGAACGCAAAGCCGCTTATGCCATTCTGGCTGCAGTCATGGCGACGACGATCGCCTACGCATTGATGCAGAACAGATATCTTCGCCTGGATCTGGCGATCATGGCGATCGACCTGATGCTATTGGGAGCGCTGATCCGCCTGGCTCTGGAAGCCGACCGCTTCTGGCTGATTCCAGTGACCGCGTTCCATGCGATCACCATCATCGGGCATTTATTGAAGCTCATGGAGCCAGACCTGCCGCCTTTGCTCTACAAGCTTCTTCTGGCCTTCCCTATCTATCCCATGCTGATTTTGCTGACATGGGGAACGAGACGGGCGACCGTGCGGCGAGCCCTTCGGACGCCGAGATCCTATCAGCTATTCTTTCCCAGCGTGGCGTCAATGATCCGGAAGCTGCAGCGCGAACCCTCCTGACGCGCTTCGCCTCTGTCCTCGACATCATTTATGCCGAGCGTTCCCTTCTCGCGATAAGAGACGCACCGGCACCCGTCATCGACGCGATCTGGCAATTTCGGCAGCTTCATCAGGCCATTTTGAATCGAGACGTCTGCGGTACCGACATATTGCTCGGCGAAACCGCTCTTTTGCGGCACCTGCGCGCGACCATCGCCTTCAAGCCTGTCGAGCATTTCCATGTCATCTACATCGATAGCGGCAACAAGATCATTGAAGGGCGGACCCATTGGACGGGTTCGATCGATCAGGTTTCGCTCTATCCACGCGAAGTGATTTTCACAGCCCTGGCGCTGGGCGCAAAAGGCGTGGTGTTGGCCCATAATCACCCATCGGGCAGGCTCGATCCGAGCGAGGCAGATGTTGAGATTACCCGGATGATTGTCCAGGGCGCCAGGATTTTCGAGCTGTCCATCATCGATCATTGGATCATCACGCGCCGCGAGCATTTCAGCTTTCGCAGGCAGGGGCTGCTCTGAAGCTCAACCTGGGAAGGTCACAGGAGACTGGATTGCAGCAGCCAGACGACAGACGGGCCGCCCTCTTTCTGGATCGGCTGATCCGCGAGCGGGGCGAGACCTTTAGCGCGGTATCGCGCCTGATCGGGCGCAATCCGGCCTATATTCAGCAGTTTGTCAAACGGGGTACTCCGCGCAAGCTCGATGAATGTGATCGTCGATTGCTCGCGCGCTATTTTGATGTGGACGAGGCGTCGCTCGGCGGACCGGAGAGCCTAAGCAGGCAATCGGAACAGGGCAACCATCGCGATCTGGTCGCCGTGCCATGCCTGGCGCTCGATGCTTCGGCCGGCCCGGGCACAGCGACAGAGGACGAGTTCGCGATCGGTGCCTTTGCTTTCGACACGCGCTGGTTGCGTGCCATCGGCAGCAGGCCGGACATGCTCTCCATCATCCGGGTAAAGGGCGAATCCATGCGTCCGACACTCAATGACGGCGATGATATCCTGATCGACCGCGGCGATGGTGCCGAGCGCTTGCGCGACGGCATCTATGTGCTTCGTATCGACGATATGCTGATGGTCAAACGGCTGGCTCGTTCGCCGCACCGAGCCCGGCTTTCCATCCGTAGCGATAACAGCCTTTATCCAGGCTGGGATAATGTCGGCCCGGCAGCGGTCACGATCATCGGGCGGGTGATCTGGGCGGGGCGACGCATGAACTGACCGCCACATTCGCGTCCCGCCCCGATTTGGCCGCCCTATTCCGCGAGAATGAAAGGCTACTCCTTTGGGAGGCAGTTTATGATCCGGCGGGCTCAACACTTGATGGGGACCGTCTTTCAGCCGGTTGGTCCCGACTCGCTCGATCCAATCCGCTAGTTCGCAGGCCCCTCCTCATGATGCACACAGCACGCAAAAAAAGCGCTGTCCTATTTAGAACAAATTAGGAACAATGCCTTAGAAAAGGAGTTGTTCTGATGAGTTTCGATGCATCCTTCCTGATGGGGCTGGCCGCGCTGATCTCGAGCCTGGCATCATTGATTTGGGCCATGCGGCGGCCGCGCACATGATGAGGCGGCTTTGCTTGCGGTGTTGATCATCCATGTTTAACCGACAAACCGCATCATAAGACCATGTCCAAGCTCTCAACATCCCTCATCATCGGTATTGCGGCGGTCACCGGCCTGGGCGCCGGGGCGCTCTGGTCAAATATCGAAGGTCGTCAGGCGCAAGCGCAACCGGTCGCCGCAATGGCCTCGCCCGCACCGCGCGTCTTCAGCCTCTGTCATACGGGCGGGGGCACCAATTGCCGGTCGAACACAGACCCCATTCGCGGCATGTACAACCGCTCGTAGGTCTTAAGTAGAAATAGACGCCAGCTTTCAGACGCGATCACGCAAGGTCGATATGACCTAGCTTGGGACGCTTTGCCGACATCTCGCTTCGAGGCGAACCCATCGGCAGCTTTTGTCTGAATCGGACGACTATGACGGCTGAACGGAGCGATCGACTTTGGTCGGCCCCGCCCGGCCGCTGATGCACGGTTGAGCCACTGATCGACAGGTCGCCTCGCCCATGCGAAGCAGCTTGCATGTCCACATCCTTCCACTATATTGAGACGCATGAATAAGCCCATGACCCTCAATGTTCGCATCGGCGGCGCGCTGGGCGATTTCGTCGCTACCAATGTCGGCGACCAAGGTGCCTATGAGAATGTCAGCGAATATGTCCGCGACCTGATCCGCCGCGACAAGGAGCGAACCGAAGCCGAGCAGTTCAATCGGCTCAAGGCCGAGTTGACCCGGGCCTTCGCTGCGCCCCAATCCAGCTATGCGCCGCTCGATGCGGACGCAGTGATCGCGCGCAACCATCGGGGCTGATATGACCGGCTTCACGGTCTCGGCGATTGCCGGGCAACGCCTCGACGAGATCTACGTTTATACCCGCGACGCCTGGGGCGAAACGCAGGCGGAAACCTATGTGCGGGAGCTTTTCGGGTGCTTCGACCGTATCGTGCGCCGCGATCAGCTCTGGCGCGCGGTGCCGGCCGAGTTCGGTGTGGATGGCTTCTACTGCCGGCACGCGCATCATTACATCTATTGGCGCCAGTTTGCCGATGGCACGGTCGGCATCGTGACGATCCTGCACGAGCGGATGCACCAGATGGATCGCTTCCGCGAAGACAGCGCGCCCTGATCAACCGCCCGATGGATACGGCTATTGACTGGACCGCATACGAACCGGGAGCGATCGACGACGCGAAATCGTTTCAGACACAGCTGTCACACACCCAAGGACCGTCCCAGAGTGTGCGAATGTGAACAGTCGAACCCAGCAACCGGATTGGGATCGATCGAAATTTTGCTGAATGGCCTGCATTGGCCGAGAACAACTCTCAGCTTTCCCCCTTCAGGCCGACAAACGTTCTTCAGGCGGCCACTCAGGCCGCTGGAGAATCATCATGGAGATGCCTGGAACTGAAACGACTGCCCCCAAGCGTCAGGTCTGGAATGCGGGAAGAGCCGTCGGGGCGAAGCGCGCGCTGAAACCGAAGCAAGTATGGGAAATCCTATTCCACCTCAGTCAGCGCCGCCGATTGCGAGACCGGGCGCTGTTCGACCTGGCAATCGACAGCAAGCTCCGTGGCTGCGACCTCGTGCGGATGAAAATCGGCGATCTTGTCAGCGACGGACAGATCCGAACGCGCGCAATCGTGATGCAACAGAAAGCTTCAATTCGAATTGCTTCCCGATACTCGATCCAGCCTGCTGGCATGGCTTGAGAAGCGGGGTGGCACGGTAGACGATTATGTTTTTCCGAGCCGGGTTGATCACAATGGCATCTCACCACCCGCCAGTATGCCTGGCTTGTCGATGAATGGGTGACCGCAGTGGGTCTGATGCGCAGCGAATATGATACCCACTCGCTTCGGCGAACAAAGGCATCAACTACCTACAAGGCGACCGGCAACCTGCGTGCTGTCCAAATCCTTCTCGGTCATAGCAAGATCGAAAATACGGTACGCTATCTCGGAATCGACGTGGAAGACGCTCTTGCCCTTGCCGAGAATACCGAAATTTGAACCCTTGGCTCCTCGCTGCTGGCGAGGAGCTAACCTTTGGGCCTGGGACAAAGCTGCCGTAGGCGGAGGTTCAATCTTTTGGCAGCTTCCGATCTAATTCTAGTCGCTCGCTACGCCGTTGTGCGATCCCTAGAGCGCCGGTTGGATCAGCAACTGCGGATTATCGAAGTGGCCTGGGCCCGCGCCAGCAATATGGCGAGGCTGTCTGGCATCTACTGCCATGCGCTGCCAGGGCAGAGCAGCAACCTGCAACATAGCAGTGCCTACGGTCTACCCTCTTCGCCTGTGTCATCGGTTTTTCCAGCTTCGCGAGCCTCCCAGGCCTGCAGCACCTCCTCAAAATCTCCATCGTCGAACCGGACGTTCGCCTTGAGCGAACGAATAATCGAGATGGCATCAGTATTGTCTGGGTCGGCTTTCAAGAGCTCGTATATCCGTCGCACGATCGCGGCCGGCGCGTCGAAGAATCTGCTCATACCGTCGAGCGACAAAGTCGAGTTCGGTCCATAGAGCTTGCGCAGAAAGCGCAGCAGCCAAGCATCATCCTTAGATTGCTCCGCCACCCGCTGGACCACGTCTTCGCGCGCGCCGGCCTGCGACCACGCATAGAGCATGTCGGTGGCCCGCGATTCGGCCATGACCGTATTGATGCCGGCGGCGGCAAAGCGTGCGATCATTACGTTGCGAACGGCGTCGAACCCGTCGCGCGTCGTCAGCCGGTCGTTCGGGCTCGGACGGTCGCCGTAGAAGCCATGGCCGAAGGTTTCGTCGCGCAGCAGATAGGACAGGAAACCGAGCGAAGGACTCGTCTCGAACATGGCTTTAAGTGCGGGATCGAAGCGCGACGGTGGCAGCGCATCCTTGAGCTGGCGCAGCACTGCGCGGATCAGATAATAGATGCGCGGATAGCCCCAGTCGTCCCCGCGCGCGTCGCTGGCGAGCGCATCGGCGGCATTGGCAAGCCCGATGATCAAGGTTTCGATTGGCCAGCCATTGACGACGTCCTTCTCAACGTAGCGCAGCTGATCGAGCAGCCGCTCTGCCTTGGTCCCACCAGCATCGCCTTTGTATTCGCCCATGGCAAGCAGCAGATGCGCTACCGGGTTGACGCCATCGCGCGCGGCGGTGAGCAGGTCGGCGATGTCCATGTCGGTAACGCTGTCGGGCGGATCGATCAGCGTGAAGTAGATGCGTGCATGGCTTGGACTCGCTAGGCGACGATCCCGCGCTGCGTGCAGATGGGTAGCGCCTCGCGTGCCCGAGAAAAGCCGCTCCTCCTTATCCTTGTTGAAAGACTGGAATTGGATCCCGGGCAGGTGGCGCTCAATCTCGAACTGGTGTTTCTCCCAGGCGAGGCCGTCGAGTTCGAGCGCGGCGTCCATTTCCTTTGCCATGGCGGTGCGTTCCTGCTCGGAGACATGTGCCCTGCCGCCGGTGAGCGCGACGAAGCTCACCAAGTAGTCCTCAACCCAGCGATAGAAATTAGGCGAGCCGACCGCGATCATCCGCAGCCAGACCAGGTCGGCCAGATCGACCCGGTCCTTGAGGCTCGGCCAATAGACGCGCAGGCTGTCGAGCACGCGCACCACCGCCCGGGGATTTTCAAGCACTCGCCCGCCGGTCTCGTCGATCACCTGCTGCAGAAAGCTGGCGCGCTCGGGCAGGCAGGACGCGAAACTCTGGAGTTCGGTGGAGAACCAGCGGCGCAGCGCAAAGGATTCGGGGCGCGGTACCGCCACCTCGGTCTGGACGATCTTTTCGAGATAGGTTGCTCCGCTCGCGACGCCGGTGCCGGTCTCGATCGCGCGCACTAATGCCCGTGCATCATAGCACAGGAGATAGGAGACATTGGGGAAGTCGGCGACCGAGCGCACGAGGCGCAGCAATTCGGCTACTTCCCGGGGTTCGAGGCGGTCGACATCGTCGATAGCGACGACGATCCGGCAATCGAGCTTCAGGAGCGCCTCGGAGAGCTTCTCCTTCTGCGCAACCAGAGTCGGCCCGTCCGCCTGCTCGGCCGCCGCGGCCGCGAGCTTCTCGATCACGTCGCCCACCATCGAAGCGCCGGGGACGAACAGGCCGGCCACACCGGCAAGTTTGCCGACCGGTCCCAGATGGCGAGCGAAGCTCTTGACCTGCTCGGCGACGGACTTGGCGGCAATCTGGGTCGTACCGGTCGCGTCGCCCGAGGCGTACTCCAGCCCGGCGATCGCCTTGGCGAGATCCTCGAACAGGGCCGCGAGCAGCTGATCACGGTCGCCGATCAGCCAGGGCCGGAACTCAACTGATGCGACCTTCGCCGCCTCCATGCCGCGCAAGCGCTTGAGCACGAGCGCGAGCAGGCTCGACTTGCCCGATCCCCATTTGCCTTCGAGCCCGAACACGAAGCCCTTGTCCACCGCCTGCGAGGTCAGCGAGTCCGCGATCCGGTCGGCGAGCGCCGCGAAGCCGAAGCGATCCTCGTCCTCGGACTGGATCGGGCGGTCACCATGGAAGGTCGGGTCGGTCATCGGGCAATTCCGTGTTGTTGTTCCAGCGGGGCAAGCGCAGTTGTCAGTGCCAGGGCGCCTGATCGTGCCTCGGAACCCGCGTATAGGCGAGCGCCTCCTTGCCCGACTTGGCAAGGGTGAAGCGCTGTCCGGTTTCGCGCGAGAGAAGGTCGCGAACGAGATTCTCGAGGCTGCCGGTGCCGCTGGCCGGGATCGCGCGCAAGGCGGCGACCAACGGGTTGTCCTCGATCGTTGCCGGGTCAGGGGTCGTCGCCGCCATGTCAGATGCCCATCTCGCTATTCCATTGTTGCCCGCGACGGGCCGTGCGGCGATACTAGGGGGCACGGAACGAAATTGGAACAGTGTGACGCCAACAGGAGCCCTTCGCCGAGGCGCTCGCGATAGCAGCAAAGGGCTCGAAGCTGCCGTTCAGAGCCCGGCTGGTTAACGACGCACTCTGGTCGATACCTGCCGGCTCGGACGCTGCCCTGCCTTTCGCCCAGAATCGCGAACAAAGACGCCATTCCCTATCTCAGATTTATCCGTCGAAATCGGCCGTACATTCACAGACCACTTGGCTGACATGATCGACCAAAGTGGGGACTTTGTGCTCGGTCCGGTTTTAAGCGTCTGACTCAGGCCGGCCCGGCGCGCCGGTCGTTCGTCTATCCTTGGGACAAGGCCGATTTGTAGGAGTCGAAGGCACGCCCGAACGCCATCGCGGCTTCGGCGTTGGAAAACTGATATTCTTCCTCGACGCCGCCGGTGCTCGTAAACAGCATCTTCCCGTAAAGGGCGATCGGGATGCGATAATTGTCCTTGAAGCGCAGGTCCGGCGAGCCATTCTTGTTGACCTTGGCCCAGGTCTCGCCGACCAGCTTGCTGTCAGAGGGCACCTGTTCATGCTCGATGAAATTCTGCAACTCGAAGGCTAGCTGCACCTCGCGCAGATCGATCAGGGCAAAGGCACCATCGGCGCGCGGCATCAGCACCATGCCAGGATAGATCAGGATCTCCTCGCCATTGGCATTGCCGAACCGCATCGCGCGACCGTCGAAATGGATGAGATCCGAGCTCGAAAAGTCCAGCTTGACAGGTTTGCGGTCGATGTTCCGCGATGCCGCCGAACGCTCGATCACGCGATGCACATCCCGATCCGACGTGATGTCCCAGATTCGGGTCGAGGCGCGCAGCGTATCGAAGCAGCGGACGAGATGCCCCCAGGCCTTGCGCGCGGCCTCGCTGGTCTCGAACTGCATGACGATGTGGGTGCTGGCCTGCCATTGCGTCAGCCGCTCGATCTCCTGCTCGCTCTCCGGTAGGCTTGTTTCGAGCTCGGCAATGCGCCGCTTGTAGAAGAGGCGAAGCAGACTGTGCCGGCGACCCTCCAGATCGGCGCTGTCGCTCTGCTGCAGGCCTTTCGCCTCGGCGAGGTCGTCGGCGATCTCCTTGCGCTGCGAGCGGGCCCGGACGATCGAGGCTGTGACTGCTCAAATCCTCCACGGCGGCGCTGTTGATCTCGCGCATTTGAAACATGGGCACGCTCGTGAAATCCGGCGTCGGTCGTTGGTTCGGGATCGGAGCGCCGGGAGCCCGCCGAGGCTGTGGTCATGCGTGTAGAAGAGATCGGTTCCGGGCAGCCCAATGGTCGACCGCACGCCCTTCGATCCCAGATTGATGCTAGCGCCCGGTACGCCGAAGGTGGCGCTCACGCCGGAACCGCTGACGTTGATCCTGACGCCAGGAAAGAGCTGGAAGCTCTGTCTGAACCGTAATCCCATTTCTCACCCCTCTGTCTGTCAACTCTTTCCCGCCCCATCACTGCGGATGGCAACTGACGACGCAGCGTCGGTCGAGTCCCATGACGCCATCGATGCCATTGTCCAGATCCCAGAGAATCGCGCGTCCCGATGCCAGTCGCGCGGTCATCTCGCGGGCGTGGAAGTTCCGGTTGATCCGCTTGGATATCTGGATGTGGCGAAGGCTGGGTCCGTGCGCGAACGCGGCCTGCCATCGCCGGTCGAGATCGCTCCGCTGGTCGACGTCGCTCTCCGTGCGATGCCCCGCACTGTCGGCGTCGAGCGTGTGGCAGGTGACGGCGTCGATACGCCGCGCCGCGCCGGCGAGCCGCTTCAGGAAATCGATCAGATATTGGCGGTTTTGCTGGCGCGCGCAGGCATAGGGATCCTTGATCAGCAGTTCGACGACATGGTCGCTCGCGATCGGATCAAGGAAGATCGCGAAATCGCGGGGCCGGCCGGGCTCGAAGACATAGCGCTTGACCGCCAATGCCGGGGCTCGCGTCGGCGGTGATCCGACGCTCAGGGTCGGGCGGCGGGGCGGCACGGTGTCCGAAGCCGGCGCTGGCGGAACAGACGGTGGGCATATTACGGTCTTGACCGAGGGGGCCGCCTCGGTCTCGCCCGGGCTCGCAGCAGCGGGTTCAGACGGCGGAGAGGATGCACCATCGCCCCCGAGCACATCGTCGAACAGGCTAGCCGTATCTCCGTCATCTTCGCCTGGCACCAGCAGCCCGCGGCTTAGTTCCCGCTTGCGCGTCATCAGCGCATCCAGCTTCAGGTCGAAGCTGGTGAGCGCCAGCCCCGGATCAGGGTGCACCGACTGCGGCAGATAGACATGCACGTCGCGCGTCTGGCCGATGCGGAACACACGGTCGGTCGCTTGATCCTCGACCGCCGGATTCCACCAGCGCGACAGGTGGATCACATGGTTCGCCGCTGTCAGCGTCAGACCCACGCCACCCGCTTTGGGCGACAGAATCATCGCATCGAATCCGCTGCGGCGGCGCTGGAACTGCTCGACAATGGCCTGGCGCGTATCGCCCGTCACCCCGCCATGAATCCGCGGCACGTCATGGTCCAGGCCGTAGCGACGGCGGATCTCCACCGCGAGAAGGGCCTGCATGGCGAGGCTTTCGCAGAAGATGAGCGCTTTTTCTCTCTTCGCCTGGATCGCATCGAGCGTCCGAAACATGGCGTCCAGACGGGCTGATTCGGCGAAATAGCCGTCGCTCGCCTCTTCGGGGGCATAAGGATGCAACGAGACGCCGCGCAGCATGTGCAGGATCTCGAGCATATGTCCGCGCTTGCCTGTGCCGCGCGCGGCGAAGGCCCGCTGGATCACCCGTTCATAGGCTGCCGCCTGGGGGTTTGGCATGTCGACCGGCTGGGGGTGGATATGCTTGGTGGGCAGGCCTTCCAGGCAGTCATCCTTCATACGCCGGAGCAACAGGGGCGGTCGTCGCTCGTCGGGCTCGGTCAGTATTCGGTTTAGTTCACGCAGCCTGTCCGGCGCCGACCCGGGATAGCTGCTTTCGAATGCCTTGCTCGATCCCAGAAGGCCCGGATGGATCACGTCGTAGATCGACCAGAGATCCTGCAGCCGGTTCTCGACCGGCGTACCAGTCATCGCCAGCTGGAAGCGCGCATTGAGCGTCTTGGCCGCGCGCGTCATCTGGCTCGCGGGATTCTTCAGCTTCTGCGCCTCGTCATAGATGATCGCCGCAAAGGGCTGGCGGGCGAAACTCAGATGATAATCGCGCATCGTCTCGAAGGTGGTGAGCACCACCCCGGCATGTGTCCAGGCATCGCCGTCGATGGCCGCACGGCCGAGCTTGATATCCCGCCCGGTCTCTTTCCGCGTCCGGTTGAGTCCGGCGCCATAGGCGCTCACCACTGGCCCCAGCGCATCGGCCTTTAGATGCTGTTCGATCTCGCGCCTCCAGTTGGCGAGCAGGCCGGTGGGGGCGACAATCAGCACAGGCTTGGGCGAGGTCTGCGCGGCGCGGAGCCAAGCCATGTATATCAACGCCTGGAATGTCTTGCCAAGGCCCATGTCATCGCCGAGCAGGGCACCGGGCATCCCCGCCCGCCAGCAGGCCACCAGCCAGTGGAAGCCGACAATCTGATGGGGCTTGGGCATCGACAGCAGCGTATCGGGCAGCGGTGGCGGCGTCTCGCCGGTGGTGGCCGGCGCGGCGACCAGCGGCGCGTAGGCGACATCCTCCAGATTGTCGCGCACCTGCAGGAAGTAGCGTTGGGTGACGATCGCCGGCGGTTCGCCTTCCTGCCCGCGGTCGTCCTGCGCTGCACACACCACTTTGGCCAGATCGTGCAGGGCACAGCGTGTCTGTTCGGTCGCTGGCACTTCCGCTTCGCCGATCGCGAATGTCGCTCGTTCCTCGCGTAGGGCGGTCTCGACCGCCACCACCGCCGGCTCGATCTCCTCGGGCTGGAGCGTGATGATCCTGTCGTCTGGCGGATCGCCGACCCTGAGGCCGAAGGCCTCGGGAAGCCAGCTGTTGGGTTTGGGTTTGATCCAGGGAAGGACCGGCTTGCGCCAGATGTCGATGCCGGAGACCCGCTTGGAGAATTGCTGGGTCTCGACGAACAGCGTCGCCACCTCGTCCGCAGCGGCGCCCACCGCCCCCAGGGCCTCGGCGATATGGCGCTGTGGATTTCGGGCGAACTCACGGCGTTGCTCGGGGCTTCCGGCCTGTGCTTCACGCACCACCTCGAGCACGCGGTGGAGCTGCGGATCCAGAAACAGGATACCACCGCCATCCAGCAGATAGGCCCGGCGCTTGCCATCGCCCTGGCGGAAGCGCCTGGCGAACACCGCCTGCTGCAAGGGGGCGAGAAGACCGTCGGCCTCCTCGTCGAGCACCGCGCCGTCCGCGGTCTCGCGCATGCGTTCAGGGCTGAAGAGCACCGGATCGAAATCGAAGCCGGTCGCGGAGGGTTTGAGGTCGAGCGAAAAACCGGCGGCATAGGAGAGGCGCAACCGCTCGATGAAGCCATCGGGCTTGATCAGCGTCCGGTCTTCGTCGCCGATCGCCTGCCGCAGCGCGGCCAGCGCCGCCTGCCGATCGGCATCGACGGTCGCACCGTTCAGCCGCTCGACCAGTTGCAGCGTCGTCCAGATCGGATCTGTGACCCGCCAGGTCTTGCCTTCGAAACTCAGCCGGGCACCCGCGACCCTCACCGGGGCAGGCAGGCCATTGGGCCGACTCCAGCGTGCCTCGATCCGGAAGTCGTCCTGATGCGCGACCCCAAGCGATTGCAGATTGAGCGAAAGACGCGCGACTGGCGGCAAGCCAAGCGACTGAGCCTCGCTATCGGTGAACTGAGCCACAAGCGCAGGATGCAGTTCGATGGCTTCGGTGCCTGATGCGGCGAGCAGCGCACCATCGGGCGCACATGCCCCATCGCCCATGGCCTGGAGTATTTTCGCGACGGCCGGGCGCGATGGCGGCGGCGCCATCATCACCCAGTCCTTGACGGGGACCACGGTGCAGCTGCCCTTGCTGAACAGGCGGCCCGCCTCGATACGGTAGAGGATGACCTGCTCGCCATCACCCACGGGCTCGGCTTCGAAGCGCAATTCGGTCCGGCTCACCAGCCGGCTCCATGTCGAGGATGGCGGATTCCCGCATTCTGATAGACATGTCGCGCAAATTTGAGCTGCCACCCGTTAGGCGGATTGTGCGAAATCTCGTGCAGGCTCTGGCCGGTCGCTTCCGCTCTCAACGCGGGACCATAGTAGCGCCGATCATAGAGCGCCGGCGCTCGCGGGTCGGTGCCATGCCAGAAGCGGCATTTGCCATTGTCGCTCCATTCGGCGATGCGCATATCTCCGATCGTGAAGATCAACGCGGATTGCTTCGGGGTCGCACCGCCTCCTTCGAGCGTCGCATATTCCACTTTTTGCCCTTCCATGAATTTCCGGGCCAGCCGTTCCGCCTGCGGCCCGAATGCGAACCAGGCGTCGGTGATGAAGCCCGCGTCGAGATAGGCCAGCCAGAAATCGGTGCGCTCCTTCCACTGGTCACGGCGCTCGACCGTCTTGGCCACGACCGAAAAGAACTCTCGCACCGTCGCGCGCACCAGCCAGTGGCGCAGTACGGCGAAGGCGTCCTCGACCCTGGCTTCGGGGTAAAGCGCCAGCACATCCTGGCGCAGGGCGCTCCATCGTTGTGGAGCCAGCCGGGGGTCACCGTTGCGCGAAACGAGCAGACCGCTGATCAGCCGCTGGTGCGCCTCTGAACAGTTGCTCGTGGTCCACGGCGCGAGGAGCGCGTAGGTGAGCGCGGCGTTTAGATCCTGGCTCGCCGGGAACCCCTCGAACAGAGCGATCAGGCGTCTACCGGTGGCTTGGGCTCCTTCGCCCTGTTCGCGGGCCGCCGTCTCGCAGGCAACCAGCAATGCCTCCTCGACGAACCCCCCGGTTGCGAGGTCGCCGTCGAGGCCAGCATCGCGCAGCAGCTGCGTCGGCGTATCGCTGGCGAGGAGCTCCCTGGACAGGCGAGCCGGTCCTGCATCGACATCCCACAACTGCCACTTCTCTCCCCGCTCGCGCCAGAGCCAGTCATGCCTTCTGGCGACGTACGCACTCGCATGGGTGAGCCGGTCGAAGGCGGGATGATCTACCGGGAAGGCACGCAGATAGGCCGATATGATGGTTCGATCGATGCTCTTGCGGTTCCGTTTTACGCCATGATCGAGCATGTCGGCAGCCTCGTCGTCCAGCGCTTCATCGAGCCACATCTCCTCTAGCAGGCGCTTGAGGTCTTTCGGCTTCAGGCAATGCGGCGCGGCAAGATCGATCCGAGCAAGGAAGCGCGCCCAGATTTCCATCGCCCGCGCCTTGGTATTGCCCCGGTTCGCGATTCGATCGGCGACCCGCGCCACCTCGATGCGATCGCCCGGGCACGGCAGGGCCGGAGCGGCGGTGGCGCGGCTACAAGCGGACTTGAGCGCGCTCACGGCTCGCGCTCGAGGATATGGCTCATCGCGGCGCCTTCGGCGTTGCGCGGCGTCACCATCAGGAAGCGCAGGTCGATACGGCGATTCTGGGCCTTGATCTGGTCGGGCGTGCCTGTCGCATCGGGGATGGGTCGGCGCTCGCCATAGCCCGCGACCCCGAGGATCGGCACCGGCTCATGCCCGGCGCCGTTGACGAGTTGCTCGAGCTCGGGATGCGAATCCGTGAGTTGGCGGAAGGTATTGGTAGCCCGCAATGCCGACAGATCCATATTGTCGCGCAACACACCGCCACCCGACAAGGGATCGGCATCAGTATGCCCTTCGATGAAGATAGCGTCGATCTTGTTCGCGGCGACCGGCTTGCCCTTGCATGCGGGACCGCCCGGCAACGCGTCGGCATAACAGGGCAGGACCGCCGACAGCTCATCGGCGACGATCTCAACCGCCTGCCGACCCTCGGGCTTCAGGACGAACTGGCCGGTGTCGAACAGGATGCTGTTGGGAAGGCTGAGCACGCCTGTCTCGGCATCGATCCGCACCGTCAGATTATAGGGTTTCAGGCGCTTGTCGAGCCGCTCCTTGAGAGTTTCGAGGATTTCGCGCCGCGTCTGCCCGGCGCTTGTCAGCGTGTCAGTCGTCTGCCGAAATTGCAGGGCGAAATAGAGCAGCAGGATGATAAAGATGAAGAGCAGCCCGACCATCATGTCGGACATCGATACGAAGTAGCTTTCTTCTTCCTCTTCGGAACGGCGGCGACGAACTCCTCGCGCATCCATGGCTTAGCTCTGCGGCTCGAGCTTGCCGATCAGATCCTCGATCTGATCGGCCAATTCCGTGAGCGGCTCGAGCGCCGCGGACAACTTGTCGACGGCGCCAGCCAGCGCATTGTCGATGTGACCGATCTGCTCGTTGAGGTGCCCCGCATGTTCGGCTGAGGCATTCCTGATCTGGTCGAGCGCCGCGCCCAGCGCCTTGTCGACTCCTTCGAACCGATCGCGATAATCGCTCCATGCCTTGCCGGCTGCCTCGCTCGTCTGGCCCAGCCGCTCGGCAATGTCGGCCATCGCGACCTGCTGCTGGCCCGCTGCTTCGCTCTGTCGTGTGACCGCTTCTTGCACGCGCGCGACGGCGGTTCCGATCGTTTCGGTGGCGCTAAGGATCGGCATGGCCGCGCCCTGCAGCTCGTTGGCGGCCTGCCCGAGCGACGCGGCGATGCCCTCTGCGGCACGACCGGCATCGACCAGCTTGCCGGCGTGCGCATCGGACGCCTGCGCCGACCGCTCGATGCTGGATGCTAGCACCTCCATTCGGCCCGCCGTCGTGCGAAGGGTGTCGACGAGCCCGGCGCTGACCTCCTCGAACCGGCTGCCGAAAGCGGCAAAGGCGCTCGACAATGCTTTTGCGCTTTCTTCGCTCGCCTTGGCGACAGCTTGGTCGATCGCCTTCGCGAAGCCCGTCGATGCCTGCGCCGTCGCATTCTCAAGCGCGTCAGCGGCCCGGGCCAAGATATCGGCATTGCGTTCGGCGGCCGTATCCGCGCCAGAGGTCATGCGTGCCGCGACATCGGCGATCTCACCCCGCATCTGGTCGAATGCACTCTGGATGCCGCTGGTCACCTGGGCGAATTGCTCGGTGGCACTGCTGCTTGCGGCGCTTGCATTCTCGGTCAGGCGCGAGCCGGTTTCGTCGATGCGGGCATGCAGCGCATCGAACATCGTCGTCATCCGGTCGGACGCCATCGCGAAGTCGCGCGCGGCCTGGACGATCTGCTCATGGGCTGCCTTGCCGGAACCCTCGATCTGCTCGTGCATGGTCGAAAGCTTCATGGTCATCTCGCCGAGCGCCGCGCCAAGCTGTGCCATTTCAGTGCCGGCATTCTTGCTGAGCGCCTCTCCCAGTTCCTTGCCGATCTGATTGAAGCTGCCACTCTTGAAGTCGTCGATGCTCGTCTGGATTCCGCCGAGAACCTTTACCATCGGCTGAAACTGCCGGTCGAGATTCTCGCCGATCGCCACGGCGAGCTCATGGCTAAAGGTCTTGAGCGCAGCGGTCTGCTCCTTCGTCTCGCGCAACTGTTCCGCGGCAATCCGCTGCGGCGGCGAAAAAAGGGTTCCCAGGTCGATGCCGTCGACGATCCTTTCGAGCTCGCGCTGCGTGGCCGCGTGCCAGCGGCGATCGAAGATGCGCAGGATGATCGAACCGGAAACGCCAGCGATCGACGTCCAGAACTTCACCGAAGTGATGGTGAGCAGGTTGATCAGCGCTGGCGTCATGTTCGCCGCGCCGCTTGCCGCGCTCAACGCCGTGACCGTGGTGGTCAGCGCGGCGACGATCCCGAGGAAGGTGAAGGTGAGTCCCAAGGCGACGAAGATGTTCGCCCACCAGGCCAGGATCCGCGTATCGTCGCCAAGATGCAGGAAATAGGCATCGGCGCGGGACGTTGCCCGCATCGGTATCTCGGACTCGTCGAGGATGGTCTCGCGAAACTGGGTCCAAGCCTGGCGAATCTCATGGACCTCATGCCCGCCCGACACCATCGCCGTGTCGATTTCGTAGAAGCGCTCGGCGAAGACCTGCTGGGCGTCATCATTGTCGGTCGAGGCAAGCACCGGCTCGAAGGCCTTGACCCGCGTGTGCAGCGCTTGCTCCAGCGGCCGGTGATACCGGACATAGTTGCGCGCGATGATGATCCCGCACGCCACAAGAAGTCCAAGAGAAATCCACAGCGCGGTCGATGGATTGCCAAAGACAAGAACGACGAGCCCGTTGATCGGGTTGACATGCGATTCCATTGATCCCCCAAATTTCGTCCCTTGGTCCAAGCTGTAACCAAGAAGCAAAGCCAGCGCATCTAAAATGCCAGGTTCAATGGCAAAAATCAGGCTCCGATCTACCTGACCCTGCATGGCCTACTGCGTCTCGCGCAAGGAGGCACGATCACGCTGTATAGCTTAGCAGTCGCGGGAACTCTTCGCCGTCCGCGCCACCGAGCCCCGCTGATGGGCGGATTTCGTCCTGCCGGTGAGACGCGCCGCCGCAGAGCGGCACTTCACGGGATAGAATAGCGGCCAGTCCGCAGCTGGGGAATCAATACCGCCGTCCGAAGGCCACAAAGGGGCGGTTGCTGTAACCTATGCGAGTTCTTATACCTCGGGTGTCATGGAGGCCGGATCCACTGCGTGCGTCGAAGGCCTCGAGCGACTGATCGAGGCATTCGAGCAGTCGCGCGAACTGGCGCGCGAGACTATCGCGAAGAAACGCTGGACAAAGCTGGGCATGGCGGCCCGCAAGGCAGCGACACCGCTCGCCGAGACACCGCTCGACCGAAAGGCGATCGAGCGCGCGCTATCGATCGTGCCGACGATGACCTTGTTTGAGCGCTTGGCACGAATGGTCGGTGCTATCCGCCCGAAATGGCGCCAACCTGCGATCGAACTGCTGCAGCACGCGCCGGCGATGATAAAGATGCGCAACGACATCGTTCATGGCCGCATGGTCGAGGATTTCGGCGCGCTTCGGCTCGAGTTGATGCGGGCACAGGCGCTGTTTGAGCGATTGTGGCTCGCGGAGCTCGGTTGCGGCCACCTGTCCGCTTCAGGATGGCCTCTATTTGCAATCCGCACCATGACGCCGAAGCAGCTGCGAAGGCGGCTAAACACCAATAACGGGCTTTGAGATCAGGACGCCTTACGGACTATTGGAACTTAGTTTGAATGATTTCATTCGTCCATGCGAGCAGTAGATTCAGGCCATTGTTCTCAACGCCCCACTTCTTAAGTTCAGAACCGGCGTAGCCCCCATAAAGGTTCTGCCATTCTTGCGAAATCTCTTCGGCAACATATGCCTGATCACCATGATAAAAGCTGAGATCGATAGAGAAATTCTGTGTTTTGAGTCAAGAGAATACGTCCCCCTCCTCGATATGCTCCTGAGTTTCTTCCCAATCTATTTTGTGGCCTGCGTCTATCGCTGCATTGAGCACGAGAATGAGCATGGTCAGGTCTACAATTTTCACGAGAAATTGTCTCCGAATGTTTAACCAGCCAACGGCTAACGCGAAGAGCGAAGAAATGAAAGGGGAACGTCTGCGATAACGCCATCTTCCTCCGGAAGTTTTTGTCTCACGCCCTAATTTTCCGCTTCACGTCGCCCCCAACCCTCATCCCGGCGTCGTTTGACACCGAGAGCAGCAGATTTGTATAGGTCGTGCCATTCAGGAAACGGCCAGTGATGAGCGTCCCGCTTGGAAAAGCGGCCGGTCTGCACCTGCGGAATGAAAATCGGCGGCTGAACGGCGACAAAGGGTCGAACCCGGAAATCCATGTCGGTTTCAGCGAATGTCCGCTATCCCATTTACGCGGCTATAAGCTGCCTGATCGGACTATCCCTGCAACCAAGTTACTCAAGTCCACCAATTGATCGATTAGCGCAGGGCAGATTTTGAAGGCTCCAGCTTGAGCCTTGAACGGCGGCTCTGTTGGCGAGAGCGGTCAACGCTCAGTCTAACTCGCGTATTTCGATCATTGGCGGGTCATGTATCAATCTCGTCAAAGGCATCAATGACCGCCTGGACGCGTTCATCGTCACACAGTCCCCTGTGCAAGGAGCTTGCGATGATGTTGGCACGGGAACAGCCCGTGCGCCTTGCTATGTGATCCACGCGATCGAGCAATTCGGTCGGTAGGCTTATCGCTATTTGCTCTTCCATCCACCTATCTTGCCTCATGCTTCTCCGCGCGTCACCTCCGATCCCTCTCTGGATCAAGCAGAGTGCATCTGTTCACGCGGTCGCAGGCGGCAAATCTTCCATCCGTGCCAGAGACTCCAGGAAAGAACTGTTGGCATGAAGCGGGGACAGAACATCGCTCACCGCCATGCACCGCCCCACACGACCGACTGCCGACATTGTCGAGCTGATGCACAAACTGACCTAACCCCGTTGCCTATGGGGTAGATAGAAGGCAGTAAAAAGCACTATATTTAATATACTTAGGCGAAAAATCGTAGTTTCGATCTACAGCGTATTGTGGTCAGCAGCTGTACCCTTACCAAAGATAAGTGGGTCTCGTGCGGCAGTTGTCCCTGCTCGGCATTTTTTGGAGTAAGCCTGCGCGCAAAATGTCGCATTCGTGCCAGATCGTGAATTTTTAGGAAAAAAATGCCCCTTTTAAACACATGTCAGATGCTGAAATTTTTCAATCTGACTCAATTGAATGCTAGCTCACGCCGACCGGCGCGGGTATCGTCACAGTCGCTGTAGCACGGCATGTAGCACAAACGATTTTTTCAATCCTCAAACCGAAGGAAAGAAAGTCGCGTAAGCATCTGTATTATAAGGAGAAAATGGTGGACGCACTAGGGCTCGAACCTAGGACCCGCTGATTAAGAGTCAGCTGCTCTACCAACTGAGCTATGCGTCCACACTGGCGAATTTGGGGGATGTTGGTTGCATCACCCTGCCGAGGCCGCGCCGTTAGCATGGCATTTCGAAGATTGTAAACAGGAAAACGCAATTTCATCGAATTTTTTTCATCGACCCACGCAAAAGATCGGAGATCGTCTGGCGAGAAGGGCGGGAAGACCCTTCTGCCCCATCCGCGATCAGGCCTATGCTGAAGGGTGTAGGTATGATTCTGCCGTCATCCGCATCGGAAGCAGGGAGGAAATCGCAATGTCCGCGCAGGTTATCATCAGGACGCTTGGCCTCGCGCTCCATCCCGAAGGGGGCTGGTATCGCGAGGCGCTGCTATGGTGAGACAGGGCGAGCCGATGCCGCGCCGGGGGAAAGAGCTGCGGTGTCACCATCTGGTTTTTGCCCGAAGGAGGGTAGGCATCGCACTGGCGCCGCGTCGATGCGACGGAAATCTGGTGCTGGCATGCGGGCGCTCCGCTGCGCCTGTTGAGCGCGCCGGGTGAGGCAGGGCCGGTGGAGGAGGTGAGGCTCGGCGGTGATGTATTGGCCGGGCAACGGCCGCCCTTCCGGATCGAGCCGCATCATTGGCAAGCAGCGGAGGCTGATCTGGGCTGGGCCCAGGTAAGCTGTGTCGTCGTGCCGGGATTTGAATTTTCCGGCTTTGAACTGGCGCTTCGGGGCTGGAAGCCGGGGTGAACGGACCGGATGTTCTGGCAGGGGGAATGATATTCCTGTTGAAACCTCGGCGGTAGCGAATATGCAGCAAATCTTGCCGACCGCTATTCTGAAGGATTTGCCGCATGCCTGATGCCTCGTCCGTCCCATTCGTCTTTGCGCCCGCGCCTGTTCCCTCCGTCGCGGTCGAGGGGACGGAGGCCCGCTTCCCGGTGCGGCGCATCTTCTGCGTGGGACGCAACTATGCCGACCATGCGCGCGAAATGGGCGGTGACCCGGATCGCGAGCCGCCTTTCTTCTTCACCAAGCCCGCCGACGCCGTGGTCGACAATGGCGCGACCTTGCCTTATCCGCCCGAAACGCGCGATCTTCACCATGAGATCGAACTGGTCGTCGCCATCGGTAAAGGCGGCGCGGATATCGATCCCGCGCAGGCGCTCGATCATGTCTATGGCTATGCCGTCGGGATCGATCTCACCCGGCGCGACTTGCAGGCGGTGGCCAAGAAGGCGGGGCGGCCATGGGACTGGGCGAAGGGGTTCGATCGCTCCGCGCCCCTTTCCGCGATCCGCAGGGTGCAAGAGGCCGGTCATCCGGCGCAGGGACGCATCTGGCTCGCGGTGGATGGCGAGATACGGCAGCAGGGGGATATCGATCAGATGATCTGGCCGGTCGCCGATATCATCGCCATCGCCTCGCGATCGATGGAATTGCGGCCCGGCGATCTCATCATGACCGGCACGCCCGAAGGGGTGGGCGCGGTCGCGGCCGGGCAGGTGATGACCGGCGGCATCGAGGGGATAGGGGACATCCGCATCGCGCTTGGCTGAGGCGCGGCGTCGGCAATGATTCGTTACAGTCCTGCCTTCCGGGCGCAACATCGGGCGGCCATTTCATTTCCGGGTTTTGTCTCCCCCTCGGCGGGGAAGCAGGCCTGCCATGGAGCGAGGCTCTAATCTTCCGACCCTGGCCGGAACAGCGCCTCGTTCATGGCCCGCCAATGGCCCACCCCCGGTCCGGTTGTCCGCGGGAAGCGACATCTCGCTTCCCAAGGCGCTTGAACCGCGCAGCTTGCATGGCTAGCTAATGAATGATGCTCCTTTTGCTTCCCTTTTGTCGAAACTTCCGATGACGGCCCAGACTATCCTGCTGGTCGAGGATGATCCCTCGCTACGCCTGCTGACGGCGCGGGCGATGCAGGAACATGGCTATCGGGTCCGCTCCGCCGCGACCGCGCCGGAAATGTGGATCGCGATGGAAAATGAGAAGGTCGATCTCGTCGTGCTCGACATCATGTTGCCGGGCACCAACGGCATCGATCTTTGCCGCCAGATCCGGCGGGAAAGCGACGTGCCGATCATCTTCATCAGCGCGCGGGCGAGCGAGGCCGATCGCGTGCTGGGGCTGGAACTGGGCGCGGACGATTATCTCGCCAAGCCGTTCAGTTCGCGCGAACTGATCGCCCGCATCCGCGCGGTGCTGCGCCGGGGCGGCGCGATCGACGGACGCGAGGAGGACAGCCGCCGCAACGAAGCGCGCTTCGAGGGCTGGACCGTGAATTTCTCGCGGCGCGAACTGCGTTCCCCCACAGGCGCGATCATCGACCTGACCGGTGCGGAGTTCGATCTGCTCGCGACCTTCATCGGCCAGCCGCAACGGGTGATCGGGCGCGAGCGGCTGATCGAACTGACGCGCACGCGTCTTGGCGACAGTTCCGATCGCAGCATCGACGTGCTGGTCAGCCGCCTGCGGCGCAAGCTGGCGGCGGCGGGCGGCAACCCGCCGATCACCACGGTGCGCGGCGTCGGATATATGTTCAACGCAGAAGTCCTGCGCGGTTGATCCTGAAGCGGACTTTGGGCGGGGTATCGCTCGGCCTGCTGGGCCGCATCATCCTCATCCTTGTCGCCGTGATGGCGACGGAGTTCGTCACCAACACCTATTTGTTCGACCGCGCCAGCCAGTTCGCGCTCCAGGAGGATGAGGTCGAACGCATGGCCGAGCATCTGGTCGTCGCGCACCGGCTGTTCGATCAGGCGGCCCCGCAGGAACGGACGCCGCTTGCCGAGCAGATCAGGACCGAGCGCTTTTCCGTGCGCTGGTCGCCCGCCGGCCCGCCAATGGCGCCGAGCTATGAACTGAACACGCTGCGCACGCAGATATTGGAGAGCGAGCCGGAACTGGTCGCGACCGGCCTCGCCCTGCATGTCCATGGCCTGCCGAGGGGTGGGCCGATCGAGGGCAGCATGACGCTGACCGACGGGTCGCGATTGTCCTTCAGCGTGAGTCAGGGCCATGGCTTCTGGTCGCTGACCTATAGCAGGCTCATCGGGCTGGTCGCGCCGACGCTGGTGCTGCTGGTGCTGGGCGGGCTGCTCATCCGCCATACGCTGCGCCCGCTTTCGGTGCTCATGCGGGAGACGGGGCGTGTAGGCACGGACGAGCACCGGCCCGTGCCGGAGGCGGGGCCGAGCGAGATTCGCAAGCTCATCCATGCATTCAATGCGATGCAGTTGCGCATTCATCGCCTGATCGCCCTGCGCACGCAGGCGCTGGCGGCGGTGGGGCATGACCTGCGCACGCCGCTTGCCCGGCTGAAGCTGCGGCTGGAGACGATCCCGATGGAGGAGCGCGCCCGCGCGGCGATGGAGCGCGACGTGCAGGAGATGGACGATCTGCTTCGCTCCCTTCAGGTCTATCTCGGCGGGGAGGGGCGGACGATGCCGCCCGAGCGCATCGATCTGGCGGCGATGGCGATGACGCTGATCGATACCGCGCGCGATGAAGGGAAGGACGCCGTTTATGACGGGCCGGAGACGCTGGAGATGATCGTGCGCCCGGTCGCGGTGCGCCGCGCGCTCGCCAATCTGATCGACAATGCGCTGCATTATGGCGGCAATGCGCGTCTTGTCCTGCGGCGGCTGGAGGAAGGCGGGCAGGGACCCGTGGCGCAGATCGCCATCGAGGATGACGGGCCGGGCATCGCGCCCGACCGGATCGAGGAGGTGTTGCAACCCTTCGTCCGTCTCGACAGCGCGCGGGGACGCAATACCCGGGGCATGGGG
>Ga0182744_1001059_pt1 | contig 24680 bp, 29 predicted proteins | sample eDN3rd30CKraftMG_FD_128525 | JGI IMG/M metagenome (GOLD analysis project Ga0182744, IMG submission 128525) | Enriched Miracle-Growth compost microbial communities from Emeryville, California, USA - eDNA 3rd pass 30_C Kraft MG (version 2) (version 2) ... | reverse complement strand
TGAGCCAGGATCAAACTCTCCAAGAAAGTTGATATAGCTCATTTGTTACGTTGGCTTAGCTTTTATAAAAAGCTAAAAAATTGTTTGTTGACGTTACTGTTTGTTTAGTTTTCAAAGAGCAATATTCAATCATTTTCGAGCTCGTCCTATTTAGGTGGGCTCAAAAGCGACCTCTTTAATTTAACATATCCTTTCATTCGATGTCAACAACTTTTTAAAATTCTTTTTTTGTTGTGTGACTCTCTCGGTGAGGACGAGATTTAATATAACATGTTCCTAAAATGTTTGCAATATAATTTATAAAGTTTTTTTCTTTTAATTATCCTAGGCTGAAATAAATAACCAAAACTATAGCTAATTTAAAGAGAAACTGCCAAAGATAAGTCAATTAGTTTATAGACTCATAAAATCATCCATAGTTGTATAAGTAATAAGAGAAGGCTCCAACTTTACTATAAACGAGATATAGAGACATATCTTATCGACTGATTATTTAAATAACAGGAAGTTTTTCTTTTTTTAACTAAGAAGGGATGTCGTATAATAGTAATAAAAGTTTACCTCTTTATATCAATAACTAATAGTGATGGACGTGAAGCCAATGGAGAATATTGATTACGATATATTAATAAAGCTCGGTATATCAGCCATTTTAGGACTTATTATTGGACTTGAACGTGAATTAAAAAGGAAACCGGTAGGACTTAAAACAAGTCTCGTTATTTCTGTAGTAAGTTGTTTACTTACAATTGTTTCAATTGAATCTGCTTATATGTTTCCTGATTCTGATCATGTTAAAATTACAATGGACCCTCTTCGTCTTGCTGCACAGATTGTTTCGGGAATCGGTTTCCTGGGAGCAGGCGTAATACTTAGACGAGGAAATGACAGTATATCTGGTTTAACAACTGCTGCAATGATATGGGGAGCGGCTGGAATTGGGATTGCTGTTGGAGCTGGTTTTTTTATTGAAGCGTTTGTTGGTGTTACCTTGCTCATTATTAGCGTCGAATTAGTTCCTTATGTTATGAAGTTCATCGGTCCAAAGCAATTGCGGGAAAAAGAAATCAGTCTTCAATTATTCATTAGAGATAAAGTCCAAATTGATAAAGCAATTTCATTTCTTATGGAAAGAAAGTACATTATTCGTAGGATTCGTATAAAGGACTTAGATAACGGGGATCACCTTGTGCAAATATTAGTTGCAGTTGATTATCGTGAAAAGACTACAGATGTGTATGATTCTGTATCTAAATTAGAAGGTGTTCATAAAGTTGAAATTGAAAGTATGGGGTAAATAATTTTACTGAAGAAAAAGTTCAAAAATCTATTGCAAGAATGGTATGAGAAAGATATAATTTTTCTTGTACCATATACGGGGGCTTAGCTCAGCTGGGAGAGCGCTTGCATGGCATGCAAGAGGTCGTCGGTTCGATCCCGATAGTCTCCATACTTAAAACCTTTGCGCAGCAAAGGTTTTTTCTATTTCCCATTATACACTTCCTCGTCTCAATCCCACTGACATCATGTACATAGTAATAAATACTATTTCCAAAAAAATGAAATTTTACCTATTGCTAAATATAAAATGCGGCTACTATAATAAACAACGTAACAAAAAATTAAATATTCCGAAAAATAACAATCAAGGAGGCGATTATTTAAAGCAGTATTCAAACCCTTTTTCAAAAGAGACCTTCAAAACAGTCAGCCATGTAATTATTTATTCTCATAACTTTAATGATTCATTTTTTTACTATGAGAGGAGGGCTTCCAATGGAGGCTAAAAAAATCACAGTTAATCATGAAAGCGATTACACTGCTATTGTTCAATCAACTTCATTTCAAACATTACTCTCCGAAAAGAAAAAATTCATTATTCCAATCACGATCTTCTTCTTTTGTTTTTATTTTGCACTACCTATCATGACCTCCTTTTCAACTGTTCTAAATAACAAATTCATAGGCAGTATCACCTGGGCTTGGGTTTTTGCTTTTCTTCAATTCGTTATGACATGGGGATTATGTATGCTCTATTCCAGAAAAGCGGCTAAATTTGACGATTTAGCTCAAAAGGTTATTAATGAAGGGAGTAGAGGCTAATGAATACAGCTGCTTTTACTATGTTTCTTGGTATCGTTTTTGTCACTTTAATTATTACATATTATGCTTCGAAACGGACCAAGAACGCTAGTGAATTTTACACTGCTGGCGGAGGCCTGACTGGTTGGCAAAATGGATTAGCCATCGCGGGAGATTATATGTCCGCCGCTTCATTTCTTGGTATAGCTGGAGCTGTTGCATTAACAGGCTTTGATGGATTCTTTTACAGTATTGGCTTCTTAGTGGCATATCTAGTTGTTCTGTATTTAGTGGCAGAACCACTGCGTAACTTAGGTAAATATACATTTGCTGATATGATTGCTGCGCGATTTGATGCCAAGAAGGTTCGGGGATTTGCTGCCATGAACACAGTTACCATTTCTATCTTCTATATGATCGCTCAGCTTGTCGGAGCAGGTGCACTAATTAAATTATTATTAGGCTTAGAATATACCACTTCAGTTTTAATCGTTGGGATATTAATGACGGTTTATGTTATTTTCGGTGGAATGCATGCAACAAGCTGGGTACAGATTATTAAGGCTGTCCTTTTAATGGGAGGAACCTTCTTAATTTCCATTGTCGTTTTTGCTAAGTTTAACTTTAGTATTACTGAAATGTTCGAGCAAATGAAAACAGCCACTCCATTGAAGGAAGCATTCTTAAACCCTGGGGTTAAATACAAGGATGGCATTGACACACTATCATTAAATCTGGGACTGGTATTAGGTACAGCAGGTTTGCCTCATATTCTGGTTCGTTTCTTTACGGTAAAAGATGCAAAAACTGCACGCAGCTCGGTTGTATATGCTACATGGATCATTGGAATTTTTTACGTCATGACAATATTCCTTGGCTTTGGTGCTGCAGCATTTGTAGGGACAAATGATATTGTGGCAGCAAATGCTGCTGGAAACATGGCAGCTCCACTTTTAGCGCAGGCACTTGGCGGCAATATGCTGTTCGCGTTTATTTCTGCAGTTGCATTTGCTACCATTCTAGCGGTTGTAGCAGGACTTGTTTTAACAGCAGCATCAGCTTTTGCACATGATTTCTACAATGAGATTCTAAAAAAAGGTAAAGCAACTGAGAAACAACAGGTAAGTATGGCTCGTTATGCAGCAATTGGGGTGTCTTTAGTATCCATTGTTCTAGCACTAGGAGCACAAACTCTTAATGTGGCATTCCTTGTTTCTCTTGCCTTTGCAGTAGCAGCAAGTGCAAATCTGCCAGTTATTATTTATACGATTTATTGGAAACGATTTAATACTACGGGAGCTATTTGGGCTATGGTAGTTGGACTTATTTCTGCGATTGGACTTGTAATTATCAGCCCCAACGTATTCAGTCCTGAAGTCGGAAAGGCTATTTTCGTTGGGAATCCAATTTTCCCATATACAACACCAGGCATAATATCAATTCCACTAGGATTTATTGCAGGTTATCTCGGATCCATTTTCTCAAGCCAGAAAGCGGATGCGAAGAAATATGACGAAGTGCTAGTTAAGTCTAACCTCGGAATTGGGCAGCAATAGTGAACAAGGGACTGAAAATGACTTCAGTCCCTTGTTTTATTTACTTCTTCTCCTTTTGGCAGTTGTGCTGTTACTATTCCTTTGCCTTCTGCCACCCTCTTGGCTAGAGGGAGTTTGTTTGCTTTGGTTTGTTTTAGATTTCCCCCCACTAAATTTAGGTTTTCCTTCTTTCCTTACACCGCTAGTTTGTTTTTCACCCTTAATCCTTTTTTGATTATGCTTTTCTTTTGTTGGTTCCTTTTTACTTCTTTCATTGCTTGCTGTATTCCCCATGTTTTGCTTTTGGATAACAATATTTAATTCTTTTTCGATCATATCTAGGGTTTGGCGATCATCGGAGGAGTAAAATGTGATAGCCACTCCCTTCGTACCCGCTCTTCCTGTCCTTCCAATCCGATGGATAAAGCTTTCAGCATCTTGAGGAATATCATAATTAAAAACATGTGTCACACCCTCAACGTCAAGTCCCCTGGCTGCGACATCCGTTGCGATCAACAATTGTATTTCTCCATCTCTAAAACGTTTCATTACTTGCTCTCTTTTTGATTGAGATAAATCACCATGGAGCTCATCACATAAAAATTTATGAGATTTAAGAACTTCATATAGCTTCGAAACTCTCCGTTTGGTTCTACAAAAAATAACAGCTAAATAGGGTCTATGCGTTTCGACTAATTGAATTAACGTTCCTTGCTTTGCACGGTCAATCGTATGGATCGCAATTAGTTTAACATTGTCAGCCGGACCCTGTGTTTTCTCAACCTGGATGTATTCCGGTTTACGCATATGTTTATTGGCTAATGTTCTAATCTCTTCTGGCATAGTTGCAGAAAAGAGCATAGTTTGCCGGGTCTTAGGAGTTTCCTTAATAATATCCTCAACCTCATTCAAAAACCCTATATGGAGCATTTGGTCCGCTTCATCAAGAACAAGAAACGATACTTGTGATAATTGAACGGTCCCTCTTCCAATGTGATCTAATAGTCTTCCCGGTGTGCCAACTACTATTTGAACATTTTTCTTTAACTTTTTAAGCTGTTTATCCACATCTTGGCCGCCATATACGGCGAGAACATCGACACCTGCCAAATCACGAGTAAGCTTTTCAAACTCATCTGTTATTTGCAAAGCTAATTCCCTTGTTGGTGTAACAATAAGAGCTTGGACATGGTCATCAAGGGGATTAATCTTTTCTAAAATAGGCAGTATAAAGGCAAACGTCTTTCCGGTTCCTGTTTGTGCCTGGGCAATGACATCTTTTCCACCCATAATAAACGGGATTGCTTTCTCTTGGATGGGAGTTGCAGCGGCTACCCCGTAACTTCTTAATTTATTTACAATTGACTCAGATATACCTAAAGATTTAAAATCAGGCAAAAAAATCCCTACTTTCTCTTTCTCAAACATTGAATTTGTCTTAATAATATTGAGTGTTTAACACAGAAATAGCAAATATTCTTTTTTACAAGAAAAAAAGACCTTATCTTAGAAGATAAGACCTTATCTAGAAACTAGCGCTTTTTCAATATAGTAATAACTAATTTCCCCAAAATCCTTTTGGGACACCAAGGTATGCTTCTGTTTTCTGACCCAGGCTTGCAAGTCCACTCTTAGCATGGGGTCATTGGAAATGAACTCGATCATTTGTCCACTGTTCAACTTTTCAATCTCCAAGAACAGTTGATTTACTACATCCTCAGCTCCTATTTGACATGCATCAAAGATTACATCCGGTATATACTGGAGTGACATTTATAAAGCTCCCATCGAAAATTATCAAACACTTTAACATCAATTATAAAAAAATGATATTATTAGATAAATTCAATTTATCTATTCTATCTATAAATATAAATCGATTATTTGGATATTAAGGGGAAAATTAATGGATTTACACCAATTATTTGTGTTTACAAAGGTAGTAGAACATAAAAGCTTTTCTAAAGCAGCAGAAGATATTTTTCTAAGTCAGTCAACTGTGAGCTCTCATATTCAAGCTTTAGAGCGAACTCTGAATGTAAGTCTCTTTGATCGGGTTGGGAGAGAGAATATTCTTACTCCAGCTGGGGAGAGATTGTACCAATGGGCATTAAAGCTTTTATTATTAAAGGATCAGGCCCTGCTTGATATAAAAGAAGGAGCAACAGAACTTAGGGGAATCATACGAATTAGCGCAAGTTCCGTCCCAGGACAATTTATGATTCCTAGGATGGTTAAGAAGTTTAGAATGCTTTACCCAAAGGCAACATTTCATGTAAACCAATCCTCATCGAAGAATGTTGCAGAAAAGGTTCTAAATGGATCTGTCGATTTTGGCATTTTAGGTGAAAAATATGACAACGATAAACTTTGCTATCTTCCTTTACTAAAAGAACATCTAGTACTTGTCACATCAAACCAGTCCGATATTAAGGGACCTGTAGATATTCAAGACCTATTGAGCTGCCCATTTATCATGAGAAACTCTGATTCGGGAACGAACTCTCTTATAGAACGATTTTTGAAAAAACATAACATTGCAAAGGACCAATTGAACATTGTAGCCTTTACAGAAAATGGCCAGAGTTTGGTTCAGTTCGTACTCCAAGATATTGGGATTGCGATTATATCAGAAATGGCTGCAAGGGAGTATTATGATCGAAAATTACTGAAAATCCATGAAATCAATGGATTTGATGATGAACGATATTTCTATCTTGTTTATAACAAAAACAAAACACAATCCATGTTATCAAAGTTATTTATTGAAAGTGCACATGAACTGATAACATCAAATGACTAAAGGGCTGAAAGATCAGCCCTTTTTTGGGTTATGGTTTAAGAATGACTTTAATACAATCTTCTGTTTTTGTATCAAATACCTCGTACCCATGTTTTGCTTGCTCTAATGGCAGTACATGGGTGATGATGTCGCTTATATCAATTTTTCTTTCGTTGATCATATTGTATAGGTAGGACATATAAGGAATAACAGGTGCTTGTCCTGTTTTGATATCAACATTTCGCTGGAAGATATCTCCAAGCGGAAAAGCATTATACCTTCCTCCATAAACACCTGTAAGTTGAATCGTCCCGCCTTTTCGAACTGCTTGACTAGCAATAACAATCGCACCCATTGCACCGCCATGAAGCTTCATACCTGATGCCAAAAACTCCATCGGGGTCATTTTTCCGTCCATCCCTACTGCATCGATGACGATATCTGCTCCACCCTGAGTAATTTCAAGAAGATAATCCCCCACATTTTCATGGTCCTCGAAATTTACAATTTCCACTTTATTTGTTCGTTTTGCATGCTGTAAGCGGTAATTAATGTAATCAACGGCTATAACACGTTTGGCTCCTTTTAACCAGGCGAATTTTTGTGCTAATAAACCGACTGGGCCACATCCTAAAACGATTACGGTATCATCAGGTTTTACCCCCGCATGATCCACGCTCCAATAGGCGGTGGGTGCTGCATCAGCGAGTAATACAAGTTTCTCATCTTCCACTTCACAATTTTCCGGAATTTTAAATGGAGTGAAATTCCCAAAAGGAACCCGCATATATTCTGCCTGTCCGCCAGCATAACCGCCAGTGGTTTCCGAATATCCGAAAAACCCGCTGCCCTGACCATGAGGATTACCATTGTCACACTGACTGGTTAGGTCATGAGTGCAATACCAGCAGTGTCCACAGCTTACATTAAATGGAATAATGACTCGATCCCCTTTTTTTAACTTTGTAACCTCTGGACCTACTTCTTCAACAATTCCCATCGGCTCGTGCCCTATTACAAAATCTGTTGGCAGATTTGGTATCATTGCATGAATTAAATGCAAATCTGATCCACAAATGGCTGAAGATGTAATCTTTACAATAATGTCATCAGGATTTTTTATATTAGGGTCCTTTACTTCTCTAACCTCAACGTTCTTAATTCCTTGGTATGTAACAGCCTTCATTTTATCCCCTCCTTTTATTGATCTGGTGTTGCAAACATACCCTGCCTGTCCGTGTCGTTAGGGTAAAGATTCAGCTTGGCGATCTGCACGGCCGTCTCGGCAGCCTTCATATCAACGGGATATTGCTCTTTAAAGTTATGTGGATGGAGCCAGCCCTTTTTTATCATTAAATTAGATATTTCCGTATGCAAATCAATAGCTGCCTCCATTTGCTTATGGAAAATTCTTCTTAGTTCGGGGTTAGCAGTTTCAGTAATCGCAAAGCCATAATTTCGAATTCCATTTTTTACAGTTAATAAAAAATCCATAGCAAAGGCCGAATCAGCCAAACTCGGCATTCCCTCAGCATTCCTTGGGTCTAAATAATCCTCCATACATTCCACCCCCTTATTGAAGTAATTGGCTATTTTTATAGAAGCTCACAATTTCATTAATGTCCTTAATAGATTGTTGAACATCTTTTTCCATAAGTGCTTTTAACTCATTATCAAAGCAAATACCCTGCATTAATTTTGATCGAAGTAAGCAGACTGTTTTAAAATTTAAGATTTCATGTGTTTCCATTGTTTCATGTAAGGCTAAGTTTTCCTTTACCATCAAACTCACCTCCAGTACTACCTGTATTTTCTCCTATACGCATTTCCTTTTATGCAAAATGAATAAACATCATTCCTCTTAGAAAATATAAAGAGGATAAATTCTGTACGTTTGGAGGGAAAACAGTGACAAAATATCTTGGTCTTCACGAGACGCTTGACCTTCACGAATTGTTGACTTTTAAAAATCTTTGTCTAACTAAAGCTTCTACTATGAGCGTATTGGTTCAAGATCCTGAATTAAAAACAATTATGTCGGAAGATGTTGTTAATGGGACAAAGCATATACAACAGCTTCAGGAGTTTTTAACAAAAAGGGAGGAAAATGCATGAATCAGCTCATCCAAAACCTAATGGGAATGGGCGGGATGACAGACCAGGTCATTGCTACCGACTTTCTCATTTCTGCAAAAGCTGGTGTAAGAAATTATGCAGTAGCTATTACTGAAACAGGCACGCCAGAATTAAAAGCCGCTCTAAGAGAGCAATTAAATACTGCTATTGCCACTCATGAAAAAATTACTAATTATATGATTTCTAGAGGCTTTTACCATCCACATGAGTTGAGTGAACAATTGCAGGTTGACCTAACCGTATCTGAAACTGCCCTAAAACTTGCACAAAAATAAAGAAAGGAGAACCGCTATTTTTAACGGTTCTCCATTATGTCAATTTATCCAACATATAGGTTTTATTCTTCTTCATAAATCATTTTCCGAGTCATGCCTCCATCTACAATCAAATTAATCCCTGTCACAAAGTCATTTTCCTTTGCCGTTAAGTATAGGCATGCTCTTGCGATGTCATCTGGTTTACCGACTCGCTGCGATAAATGCTGTTGATGATCAATGGCTGTTAATTGAGAATAATCTCCCGTATGAATCCAACCTGGTGAAATCGCATTAACTGTAATTCTGTCCTCACTGAGTGAAGATGCTAACGCGTGGGTAATGGCAACAATTCCTCCTTTTGTTGCTGCATATCCCTCCGAATTTGGCTCAGACATAATCGCCCGCGTTGAGGCCATGTTTACAATTGCGCCCCCTTCTTTATTTTCACGCATACACTTTGCTGCTTCCCGCGAACAAAGAAAAACACTTCGCAAATTGGTATGTATGATATCATCCCATTCCTCTACCGTTACATCATAAAGTGATTTAAACAAACCTTTCCCAGCATTATTAATTAATATATCCACCCGGCCGTAGGCATCCTTTGCTTGTACCATTAGATTCATAATATCACTTTCATTTCTTACGTCGGTTTTCACATAAAGAACATCTTTACCTGATTGTTTAAGGACTAATTCTGTCTGTTTTCCTTCCACCTCGTCCACGTCTGCAATTAACACTTTAGCCCCTTTTTCTGCATAAGCAGAAACAATACCACGGCCAATTCCCTTCGCTCCCCCTGTTACAATCACTACTTTGTTTATAAAGTCCATATTCCAATCCCTCCGATATTTTTCTATAACCATTATAGTTTATCTCAAAATGTAAACTTCATTTTTGATGGTGATATTTTCTAGGTAACAAAAATTTTTTTATTGAAAAACTAAAGAGACTTCTAAGAAAAGGAGAAAGGGAATATGCGGGAAAAATGTTTCTATTGTGTAGATGAGATTGAAGATCAACAACATCATTATGTAACATTTTTACGTTCTAATACTGAGAGTGATGAGATACTTTGTCATGAATGTTATCAGGAGTGGCTGCAAGGACTAAAAGGGTAGTCCCCCATACTAAAAAGGGCCGAACAAAACTCGGCCCTAATTCATAATACAATTATTTAATTCGAATACAGTGCTTCCAGTAAAGTCAATGGAAAGCATTTTAGCACTCATATTTGGAAAAGCAGTACTTATCGATTGCTCTAGTAATTTACCCTTACCTTTTTCACAAAAACATAAAACAGTTGGGCCTGCTCCGCTTAAAGCCGCACCGAATGCCCCATTGGATTTTGCAAAAATTGCCGCTTCATCATAAAACGGGATCAACGGTTTCCGATAAGGCTGATGGAAAATATCCTTTTCCATCATTTCTCCAGCTAATTCCCAATTCTTACTGAGGAGCGCAGCTACCAACACATTTGCAATGGAAGAAGCACGAATACTATCATGATAAGAAAAGTCTATTGGCAAAACTCCCCGAGAATCCTTTGTTAATAAGCTCTCCTGAGGGATGAGTGCTACCACTTCAAATGAAACATCATTAATTGCTGCGACATCAACCTCTCCTTGCTGGTAGGTGCCGATCACAAGTCCACCGTATAAAGAGGCTCCAACATTATCTGGATGTCCTTCTATTTCAGTGGCCAACAATAGCTTTTCCTTCTTGGATAATCCTAATTCTCCAACAGTATCAGCAAGTTCAATTCCTGCAATAATAGCTGACGCACTAGAACCAAGGCCGCGAGCCAGAGGAATATCACTTTCAACCTTGATTTTACATGGCTGCAGCTCCTTGCCATATTTAGCCGCGGTTTGAAGGGCAATTTGGCAGATATAGTGCTGTTCATCAGTCGGGAAATCCTTTAATTCTTCCGAAGTAGAATAGCATTCCCACTTTTCACTTTTTTCCACTTCCAGGCTTAAATATAAATCAAGAGCAACCCCGATTGAATCAAAGCCAGGTCCAAGATTTGCGGAACTTGCTGGTACCTTGATTACAAACTTTCCATCTGCAAGAGTCATTGATGGACAACTCCCTTAATATGTTCTTTAACTGCTAGTTCGTCATTAGGCAATTTTTTCACATCTAGTAGACTGCTTTGGATTGCCGTTAAATTTATTGTTTCTCTCGTTACTGCTAAGAATTCTTTATTAGTTTCAATTAAGCCAGGGCACCTCATAGTGATTTTCTCACCACTCTGTATGCACTCTTTATTTCTTTAACCGCTGGCAAATCGTTTAATTCATGCAGGATAGCATCGTAATTAGTCAATGATGCTCGATGTGTAACTAAGACAATTTCCGAAGTTTCATTTTTCTTAACAGGCAGCTGTAATATTTTTTCAAAGCTGACACCGTATTTTGCAAAGATAGAAGTAAGCTCAGCAAATACCCCAACCTCATCCTGTACATGGATTCGCAAGAAATATTTTGAGTACTTTTCATTATCATCCTTTAAGCGCTTCGGATATTGTGGTGTGACGGCACTGCGTCCATTTACACCCAGACGCAAATTTTTCATTACTCCCACTAAATCAGATACTACTGCGGTTGCGGTTGGCATACTTCCTGCACCTGGACCATAAAACATGGTTTCACCAACAGCTTCACCGTATACATAAACAGCATTATACTCATTTTGAACGGAAGCCAATGGATGGTTATCGGACAAGAATGTCGGCTGGACACTGACCTCAACCTTTTCTCCTTCACGGTGGGCATAACCTAACAGCTTCATGGTATAACCTAGCTGTTTTCCATAGCGCAGGTCTTCCTCTGTAATCTTCGTAATTCCACTTACCTTTACATCGTCCAGGTCAATATGCATTGAAAAACCTAAGGTAGCTAATATTGTCATTTTCCTGGCTGCATCCAGTCCCTCTACGTCTGAAGTTGGGTCACTTTCCGCAAATCCAAGTTCTTGAGCTTCTTTGAGGACATCCTCATATGCCAAGCCATCCTGGCTCATTTTTGTTAAAATAAAATTAGTGGTACCATTTACAATCCCCATCATTTGGGTAATGCGATCAGAAGCAAGGCCATCAACTAAGCCTCTTAGTATAGGAATACCACCTGCAACACTAGCTTCATAGAATAAGTCACAGCCATTTTCAGAAGCAACCGATAATAATTCCGATCCATGCAGCGCCATTAAATCTTTGTTTGCAGTTACAACATGCTTACCATGGCGAAGGGCACTAAGCAAATATTCTTTTGTTTCATTTACTCCACCCATTACTTCAATAACAACATCAATTTCTGGATCATGAAGGATATCAGATGGGCTTGATGTCAACATAGCTGGGTCTACTTCTACTGGTCTCGGTTTATGTACATCTTGGACAAGAACTTTTTTCACTATTACTGGACACCCGATCTGGTGCATTAATTTATCTTGGTGATTTTTAATTATTTTTACAACACCTGAACCTACTGTTCCTAATCCAAGTAACCCAATATTGATTGCTTTCAAAGCTATCCCTCCCGAACTGTCTACTGCATGCGTACAATTGTATTTATATAGTAGACATTATATGATTCTCTTATTATATTTACAATAGACTAATTTTTTTAAAAATTCAATGTAATCGCTTAACATAGCGCCAACATTGGTCTGCATTTTTTTAAAAAATTTTTAAATTTGAATACTCAAAAAATTATTCATTTATCCCTTTACAATATTAAAGGTATCAATGTAGAATATTCTTTAAATTCAGGTAAAACTTTTTAAAAGTACTGACGAAGACGGCAGTAAGAAATTGCTTAAGAGAGCCGGTGGCCGCTGTGAACCGGTGCAATATCTTAAATTGAGCCCAGCCCTTCTGAACTGGCAGACTGAAACGTAAGTAGGAATGCCCGGGAACAGCCCGTTAACATGTTTGAGGCTGCATGGTTATGGTTACAAGCAGCAAAAGAGGGTGGCACCACGTAGATCACGTCCCTCATAACAAGACAAATCTGTCTGTTATGAGGGACTTTTGTTTTATTATTTAAAGAACAGAAAGGAATGAGGTTTAAAATGTTTAAGGTACTTGTAACTGATGGTATTAGTGATTCTGGACTAAAAAAGTTGTTTGATCACCCTAATTTTATTGTTGAGCGCCAGCCTACCTTAAAGCCCGAAGAGCTAAAGAACATTATTGGAGATTATGAGGCTTTAATTGTACGAAGCCAAACAAAAGTTACCGCGGATCTGCTTCAATATGCGGACCGTCTTAAGGTAATTGCCCGTGCAGGTGTAGGGGTAGATAATATTGATGTGAATGCCGCTACGGGAAAAGGGATTATTGTTATTAATGCTCCTGGTGCCAACACGATTGCTGCAACGGAACATACATTAGCGATGATGCTATCGATGGCAAGAATGATTCCCCAGGCTCACAAAAAGACAGTTGGCGGCGAATGGGATCGCAATTCCTTCAAAGGAGTAGAATTATACAAAAAAACGCTTGGTGTTATTGGCATGGGGAAAATTGGTACCGAAGTCGCAAAACGTGCTAAAAGCTTTGGAATGAATATATTAGGATACGACCCGTACTTAACGGAAGAGCGTGCAGAAAAATTAGGCATGAAAAAAGCGAGCCTTGATTTAATCGCACGTGAGTCAGATTTCATTACGATTCATACACCACTCACAAACGATACAAAAGGACTTGTAAATGACGACTACCTTAACAAGACCAAAAAAGGAGTCCGATTTGTTAACGTCGCGCGAGGCGGAATTATTGATGAAAAGGCTTTGGTTAGAGCTATTCAAGCTGGGCATGTTGCAGGTGCTGCACTTGATGTTTTTGAAAAGGAACCTGTGGCCGATCCAGAATTGTTGGATAACCCAAATATTATTGTAACCCCGCATTTAGGAGCATCTACTGTAGAAGCACAGGAAAAGGTTGCTCAAGAAGTAAGTGAAGAAATCATAGAAATTCTTGAAACACAATCTATCCGTAATGCGGTAAATATGCCGCAGATGTCTGGCGAGTCACAGCAAAAAATGCAGCCATACTTACTCCTTGGAGAACAGATGGGACAGCTTGTTGTTCAATTATTAAAACATGCACCTTCTAAAATAGAAATCAATTATTTTGGTGATTTGATTGAGGAAGATACAGAATTATTAACTCGAACCATGATAAAAGGTATCCTTTCTTATCATTTAAGTGACTCCGTTAATTTGATTAATGCGCTGCATCTTTTGAAGGGGCAGGGAGTTTCATACAATGTCCAGAAAAACGCCAATAATAAAGGCTTTGCCAACTATATGGAGCTTTCCATTACTAAAGGCTCGGAAACAGCTAAAATTGGTGCAACCGTCTTAAACGGCTATGGTGCAAGAATTGTGAAAATTAACGATTACCGTATTGATGTAAGACCTGAAAGCCACCTTTTACTTGTAAAACATCAGGACGTCCCTGGTATGATTGGTAAGGTTGGATCCCTTCTCGGAGATTACCAAATTAATATTGGTACAATGCAAGTAGGACGAACAACTGTCGGTGGAGAAGCAGTCATGGTGTTAACCCTTGATAAGCAAATTACTGCAGAGGTTATTACTGCCCTCACACAAATTAACGGTCTAAACGAGGCTCAATCTTTAGAGTTAGAAAATGTGGATTCCTTTTATCCAGGAAGATTTGAGTTAGAAAAAGTTAAATAATAAAATGAAGACCAAATCTGTATGGATTTGGTCTTTTCTTTTGGGGGTTAATGCTGAAGATTGGTTCTAAGAGCTAATCGTACCCGTTCAAGCTGAAAATGCAGGTGAACGGTAACGAATAAGCACTAATCGTGCCCGTTCAAGCTGAAAATGCAGGTGAACGGTAACGAATAGGCGCTGATCGTGCCCGTTCGAGCCGAAAATACGGGGTAGCGGTAACGAATAGCCGCTAATCCCGCTCGCAGTATCTGTCACTGAAGGGTAGCTTTAGTTTTTATTAGATCAATCTTCTGGTAACAGCAAAGGACAGAAAAAGAGAGATTGCTCGGCAATCTCTCTTAGTTTTTCCCGATTATTCCTCTAACATCCAGCACCGTATCAAGGATATAGTCTGCCTCGTGCTTTTCAAAGGTACTTCTCGCATCTTTTCCAGATAATCCTGTCAATACAGCAGCAAACTGACATCCCATTTTTCTAGCGGCCAACAGGTCTGCCAAAGAGTCTCCCACCACTAGGACCTCATCACCGTTTTCAATCGGTAGTGATGTATTTAAACAATCCTCTACGGAGGTTTCTCTGCCCTTTAGACCCATTATGTACGTAAATGGATCTGGTTTTGACAGTGACCTTCTTTCATTTAAAAATCTTTCTGCTTTCAGTACATCATCTGCAGTAACAATATGATTCAGGCTAAAGTGTTTTAACCAGTCCAAATGATGAAATGGCTGGATCGTTTCAAGCTCTGGCCGCCCTGTTCCTATCCCTATTTTCACTCCTGATTCAGTTAGGAATGTAAAAAGTGCATCAATTTCAGCTTGTTCTGCTAATGTGGTTTCATTTGCTAAAAAACCAGCCTTTCCAAGCTGAACAGAAGGTCTGCCTGTTGATTTCTCCACATTCTCATCGCCCACATACCATTCCTGGCAGACATGCTCACATACTGACCAGAGCGCACTGATACCACTAAAAATCTCTGTATAAACCCCTAGCTTTTCTTCCGCTAACTGATTTAAATAATTGAAAAGTTCTTGTTTTGTTTCTGTTGACACTTCAAAATCAGGAACAAATTGATCAAAACCCAAGGTTACATCATAATTATCTAGTACCCTGCCTATCTCTAGAAGCACTTCTCTAGTAATTGGTTCCTGCAGCCAGCCTTTTATTCTATCCTTCTCGGTTTCTGTAATTTGAGATAAAAGATGAATAAATTGATGACCAAAGGACAAATAAATCATATCCCAGTTCGCATTAAGTCCTCTTGATTTCAATAACTTAAGAGCCTCATCATTTTTTCCAAATACAGTCTCACGTATTTCCTTAATTTCTGATGGACTATAATCTGTTTTGTATTTTTCGGGTGACAATGCCAAATAATTATTACTAATGAGCAATTCCCATACAGTTAAGGCGGATGCATCAAAGTAATGTTCCTCGCTTAACAAAACTCCATCAACATCAAATAATATTGTACTAATCATCTAAAACACCCTCTTCTCCTGTCCACTTTATTCCGTTATCGTAACACAGTGCCTTATAAAAGATAAAGTGAATTTTAATATATACAAAAAAGCTAGCCATACTAATGACTAGCTCCCGAAATTATTTTATTTTGCGAAACGGTGATTTCCAATTGTTACAGTTACTTCACGTGAAAAGATCCATTGGCTGGAAGCTGTTTTTGGATTGTAGAAAAATAATGATCCATTTCCTTTACCCATCAAAGCAATGGCTTCGTTAACTGCTCTTTTAGATTCTGCGTCTGCCGGCTGATTGATTTGACCATTTGCAACAGGTGTAAAAGCATAATGTCCATTAGAAATCTGATAGATTACACTGCGGACTGTGTTTGGAAAGTCGGGGCTTTTTACTCGGTTAAGAATAACCGTAGCAACAGCTACCTTCCCAGCATATGGCTCACCAACTGCTTCTGCACGAACTAGTCGTGCCATTAACTCTTCATCTGCTGCAGAAATTGGAGAGTTTGGCAGAATCATATTTTGACCTGCAATAAGCGGTTTACTATTATTCGCACTCATTAATGTATTAACTGGAATACCAAATCCCTTGGCTATTTTCCAATATGTCTCACCGTATTGGATTTTGTGAGTTGTTGCAGCTTCCGATTTGGTCACACCTGTAAATGCTGACATTGAAATGATTAATCCCGCTGCAATAACAAGTTTTTTAAATTTCTTCATGTTTTAAAGCCTCCTAGTAATCTCGTTTGTTTTCTCTACTAGTAAGGCTATCAGTTGTAACACACTTAATCATTACCCAATATATCCCAGCTAACAGGCTGTAAAAATGGTTCCTGCTATAAAAGCTTTTATCTATCATTTGGAATAAAAACCCATAATAGACTAATTTCCAATCTAATACCATGTATGGATAATTAAGGTGATAATATTACATTCTATTTCACCCTTATTTCATGAAATCTCATTGTAACAAAGAGGAACTTCACCAAATTGACAAAATATCCCTCAGAATTCTACCTATATTTTTGGTAATAATATATATAGAAGACAAAATGATGGAGGGATCATAAATGGAAAATCAGTTAGCCAGCATACTTAACAAACAAATTGCAAACTGGTCTGTATTGTATATCAAGTTACATAACTATCACTGGTATGTGAAGGGTGATCAGTTTTTCACACTACATGCTAAATTTGAGGAATTTTATACCGAAGCTGGGGTACATGTTGATGAGTTGGCAGAACGCTTACTAGCAATAGGAGGTAACCCTGTAGCTACTATGAAAGAGTGCCTTGAACTTTCTTCTGTACAAGAAGCAAATGGGAACGAATCAGCTGAGGAAATGGTTCAAACCATCATCAATGACTTCTCCATTATTATTGGCGAGTTAAAAGAAGGTATGAGCCTTGCTGGTGAAAAGGACGATGAAACTACAGGCGACATGCTTCTGGCTATTCATTCAGGACTTGAAAAACATGTTTGGATGTTGACAGCATTTCTTGGTAAGTCAATCTAATTCCACTAAATCAATCAAAAAAGAGACTATTCACTTACCGGGTTCATTTTCCTAGCATAAAAGCCGAAAATATAATCTAAAATGCAGCCAATTTGTACTGCCTTTTGTATCTGTTTTTGTAAATAAAAAATAAACCGACTCAGTTTACTTACTGAGCCGGTTTTTAATATCCATATTTGGTCTCCTGAATTTTGGTGCTTTAGGACCAATCAACGCCACCCCAGGAGGATTGCAACTTTCGCAACAGAACAAGTTGGCCGATATGATACGTATCGTGCATCATGATTTGGCTCAATAACTTCTCAATCGAGTCTCTGTTCGGTGCATAAGGTGCTTTTAACTTTTCATCGTTAAGGTCCGCAATGACTTTTTTTAATTTACTCATGACTTCATTAAGGCGCTGCACTGTTTTGGCCCACCCTATTTCGTCTTCTGGATTCCCCGGATTTCCAAAGGTTGCTTCATTGTCTTCTGCCTTATGCGTATTCTCTGTACCCTTAATTCGATGAATTACGTCTTCATTCCAAAATATCAAGTGGTTAACAATCTGCCAAATCGAATTGCTGTTTCCCGAACTTGTCCATGCTGCCTCAGCTGCGGTGACTCCATGAAGCGCCTGATCCATGGATGCAAACCAATCATTCTTCTGCCAATGCATGTCGAGTTGTTCTAAAAACACTTTGGTTACAACTTGCATACAACCAATCTCCTCACTGTTTAATGTTATCTTTCAAATTTTCATTTACTTGGAGAATACAACAAACCATAATCACTATGACTTATTCGGCTCATCTATCTTTTATTCCTCCATCATGACAAATAAAGTACCCTATAGGGCAGACCTTTTTAAGTGTCTACTCTATAGGGTACTTTTTTTCTGGTTGACCTGTTAGTTAGGCAATGGAACCCGTTACTATTCACTAGTCTCTTTTACTGCGTGCCATAATTACTAAGCAAACCGTAATGATTGTAAATGCGGTAAACGCCAATATTGGAATGGTGATAAATCCAAGCCAATTAATATAATCTTTAGAGCAAGGAACACCACTCTTACACATTTCAAATTGCTGCAAGTATGGAATCTTTTGAAGCGCAGTATGGTAACCTGATATCAGCATTCCGATAATGGATAATGGTAATGCATATTTCAAAATATCATTATCTTCTCGGTAAAAAGCAATTCCCAGTATAATCGCTAATGGATACATAAAGATTCGCTGATACCAGCAAAGGGTACAAGGAATGTAATGAAGAACTTCACTGAAATATAAACTCCCTATGGTTGCAATTAAAGCTGCAACCCAAGAAAGCAGCAAAGGTTTATTCATTTCCTTTCTCCTTAGAGGCTTCCTCGACTAATTCTTTTAAATCGTCCATCGTTTGTCCATCAAATCTCTTACCATTAACAAAAATGGTTGGAGTGCCAGAAACACCTAGTTCTCCTGCAAGATCCTCATCACTTTTCCATGCGTCTTCTGGTGCTTTGGTATCAAAATATGCTGTTACCTTCTTAACTTCATCCTCACTAGCAATTTCTTTTAGCGTTTCTGTTAAGAATTCTTCTGTGAAATAATCGATTTTTTCATATTGAGTATCTTCTGGCTGCTTATCGAAAATAAGTTCATGAAACTCCCAAAACTTATCATTGCCCAGTTCTGAATAAACGGCTTCTGAAAATTTTGCTGTCCGTTTTGAATCGACATTAATAAACGGATAATGGAAATAGTAGAATTTAGCTTTTCCAGTATCAACAAATTCTTTTACTATAAGCGGGACAACGTTGCCTGCGAAATTTTTACAATTCGGGCATTTGTAATCACCAAATTCAATAATTGATACAGGGGCAGCTTCTTCACCTAGAAATGGTTGATTTGCATAATCAATCTCTTCTTTCACTGCATTATCATCGGATTTTTGGTTATTAGCTAGAAAGATAAATCCAATAATAGCTACTGCGATCAATCCAATAATCCAAAAAACAAATTTTGATGATGAGTTTTTTGTTGATTTGTTAACCTTCTTTTTCTTCTTCTGCGCCATAATTGAACTCCTTATTTATTTAATAATTTTTATCTACTAAACTTATGCTATTAACTATATAGCGGGATAAGTAAAAATTCCAGTTATTAGACTGAAGACCACTACTAAGGTAAAATAAAAGAAATACTAAAATGGTGAGGAGTTTTTAAATTGACGTCAACTAATTTGCAACATGGCTATATTGGTACATATACAAAAGGAGATAGTAAGGGAATTTATCGTTTTACCCTAAACAGTACTGAAGGAAAACTAACAGATATTAAAGCTGTTGCCACTCTTGAGAATCCAACCTATCTGAACCTGTCTAGCAATAAAGAGTATTTATATGCTGTTGTCAAAGAGGGCAATTCTGGCGGGCTTGCTGCCTACTCTATTAGCGGCAATGGTGATTTAACCCCTATTAATCGCCAATTATCAGAAGGTTCTTCTCCTTGCCATGTGAGTGTAGATAGTAAGAATCAATTTGTCTTCAGTGCAAATTATCATAAAGGCACAGTTGAATCCCATTTACTTAATCCAGAAGATGGTTCCATACAGCCAAGCGCCTCTATTATGCAGCATGAAGGTTCTGGTCCTGACCCTAGGCAGGAAAAACCACATGTCCATTATGCAGGATTAACTCCTGATGAAAAATATCTGGCTGTTGTTGATTTAGGTACAGATTCACTAATCACTTACGAAGTAAATCCAGAAGGAAAACTAACGAAAGCACAAGTTCTTCCAATAAAATCTGGCAGCGGTCCACGACACCTTACTTTTCATCCTAATGGAAAAATTGCTTATCTCATGACAGAGTTTAGTTCAGAAGTTGTTGTTTTACGCTATGATCAGGAAAATGGCAGCTTTAAAGAAGAACAATACATCTCAACACTGCCTGCAGAGTTTACAGAAAATAATCAAGGAAGCGCAATCCATATATCAGCTGATGGACACTTTGTTTATGCAGGTAATCGTGGTCATAATAGCATTGCTGTCTTTGCTGTCAACGAAGACACCGGAGTACTCAGTTTTGTGGAACATACCTCTACTGAGGGGGATTGGCCAAGAGATTTCGCCATAGACCCTAGTGGCAGATATATTCTTGCTTCCAACCAAGAATCCAGTAATCTGGTTTTATTTACAAGAGATGAAGGTACTGGAAAATTAACGCTAGTACAATCTGATATTCATGTACCACACCCAGTTTGTGTTAAGTTTATTTAGAATAGACACTAACTGGATTTACAAAAATTCAACCAGACAAAACATTTAATTGAATAAGATAAAAAATGGGTATCTAATTTAAGATACCCATTTTTTATTTAGTCCTATTATGCTGCGGCGAAAAAAGCATATAAACAAAGCTTAAGCCTGATAGACGATACGCCCGTTTACCATTGTCCACAATACCTCGAAAGTATCAGTCATTAGTACTAAGTCTGCATCTGCACCAGATTTAATCCGCCCTTTATTCTCTAATCCCAGTATATCTGCGGGTGTCTGTGTTGCCATCTTCACGGCATCCTTTAAAGAAATGCCCAATTTAACTGTTTTTTCCAATGCTTCATTCATTGTAACTGTACTTGATGCAAGAGTACCGTCTTCTAAGGTTGCTACTCCTTCCAATACGCGAACTTCATGCCCCCCGAACAAGTATGTACCATCACCCATTCCCATAGCTTGCAGAGCATCTGTAATTAACACCATTTTATCAGGCCCCTTTTCCCGGTATAACAGCCTTACAATCGCTGGATGAAGATGGACATCATCCACAATTGCTTGAACACTAACACAGCTTTCTTCAAAAGCTGCTACGATTACTCCCGGGTCACGATGATGAATAGGCCGCATCCCATTAAAACAATGAGTTATATGACTGGCACCACACGCAAATGCTTGTTTTGCATCATCATAAGTGGCATCAGAATGGGCAATGGCCGCAATGATTCCTTTTTCCTTTAAGAAGGAAATCATTTCTAGACCGCCTGGCAATTCCGGCGCCAGCGTTACCATGCGGAGCAATGGCCCGGATTTTTTCATAATGGTTTTCATTTCTTCCATATCAGGATGCCTTAAATATCGCTCATTTTGCATACCTTTTCGTTTTACATTTAAATATGGACCTTCTATATGTATACCGATAATTTGGGCCCCAGGTTCACTGCCAGCCAGTTCTTTTACATTTGTGATCATTTTAAGAAGATCTTCTAAGGAAGAAGAAACGGAAGTGGCTAAGAAAGAGGTGCATCCTGTCTTTGCGCAGGCTTTAGAAACTGCTTCCACACTGCCAATACTGCCATCCATCATATCAAAACCCTCTGCTCCATGAATGTGTACATCAATCATTCCTGGAATGAGAATCTGACCCTTTCCATCGATTTCATAATCAGCAGAAAGGTCAGAATACCCGCTGCCAGAATACACCGATTCTATTTGCCCATTTCGAATAAGTAAAGCACCTGCCTTTGGTTCTTCATCTAAGAGCAAACGTACATTACGAATTAAAATAGTACTCATGATATTTGTCATCTCCTTTTTAGTTTTATAACTTAGCTCTCTAATGAGATAAACTAGGTTTCTATGATATTTGATTTGTCATCTGGCGATACTCTCGAGGTGATCGCCCTGTATATCTTTTAAAGTGTTTGTTAAAGGTACTTAAGGACTGAAATCCGCTTGTATAGGCAAGGTCAATGATACTCTTTTTCGTCGAACGGAGGAGGTCCATTGCGCTTTGCAGACGCAGAGTGTTAAGAAATTCATTGGGACTAAGTCCTGTCAGCCTTCGAAACTCCCTAAAAAACATAGTTCTCCCCATTTCTGCCTGCCGGGATAATGATTCAATATTTATTGGCTTCTGATAATTTTCAAGCATATACCCAATAACTTCGAAAATTTCAAGAGATGGCAACTCCCACTTATCAAGGAATTGTGATTCTTTAGCAAATTGATTTACCTGCAGTAAAATATTGATTAAATGCATATATTGACTGGTCACCCAGAGGTCTTTCTCTTTTTCCTGACATTCTATTGCAGATATAGCAGCCTGCTTTATTGCTTTCGCATAAGTCGTATTAGACGGAATAAGAGGTTGTATTCCCTGTGTCGTATAGAAAGGCTTCAGAAGCTGAATTCCATCGGGAATTTTACGCAAAGCTGCCGGTGTGAACAGGATGAGAATGCATTCAAAGTGTTGATTATGCTGAGCAAAACTCCAGTGCGGCTCGAACGGACGGCATAAAAACACATCTCCCGGCTTCCCATGGTAAGTATGTTCGTTAAATCTATATTCTAGCTCATTATGAAGAACAACCCCTATTTCTAAACAATCATGGACATGCAAATCATGCTCCTCATGTGACCCCCATACACGGCAAAACGCAAACGACCGCTGTAAGCGTAAGTGTTCTACATACATTTTTACAACTCCTAAACTACTTTTCTATGAACAAAACGATTAGTTTTCAGCTTAATTGGAGGAGAATTTAATCCATTAGAACTGGTACATTAAAATCATTAAAGTTCAACAGGGGTGAATAATTTGAGAATTTATATTATTGGCGCCGGCGTAATTGGCCGAACGCACGCAGAAGCAGCAAAAAAACTTTCCGAACACATCCAATTGAGAGCTGCTGATCCAAATCCTGCTGCACTAGAAGCTTTTTGCAGCCAATTTCCTGAGACAATTGGTTTTACAAATATGGAAGAAATGCTAAACTCCGAAACTGCACAAAACGACGATATCGTCATTGTCTGCACTCCGCCGATGGCCCATTTTGACCCTACTAGACTTTCCATTGAGTCTGGCCGCCATGTCCTTTGTGAGAAGCCTCTTGCTATGAATGGTGCCCAAGCGAAAGAAATGGTTCAGCTTGCTAAAAAGCATAACCGATTATTAGGCTGCTGCAGTGTACGTTTTAAAGGCATGCCTCATATGGAGGCCGTAAAGAAAGTAATCAAGTCGGGAGCTCTTGGCGAAATCTATCATGTTACGTTTGTTAACAAATGGGAACGAAGCCGTTCAGGAATCGAGTATCAGTCCCAAAGCCGCTGGTTTTTAGATTCAACATTAAGCGGCGGAGGCGTATTAATGGATTGGGGACCTTACGACTTTGCTACATTAAATGACATACTCAATCCAACCTCCATTGAAGTAAATTCTGCATGGACAGCTAGGCCGCAAACTGAAATTGATCCTTTGGATACACCCTTTGATGTTGAAACTCATGTCGGCGCCTTCATGACATTCAACAACAGTACACATCCCATTCATGTCCATTACGAGCGTGCTTCATGTTCACACGGAGAAAGCTATGTAAGGGCAGAAATAGAAGGTACACTTGGTTCACTAAGATGGACACCATTTGATTCTAGGCAGCCAGTTTTCCTTCGTTATGATAAGCAAGGGCAAATTGTAGAAGAAAAGGTAGAAACCGGACCAAGAAGCGAGTATACCATTTTCGATAATCCACTCCTTCACTTCTATCAAAACGTTAAAGGCCGTAAATCACATGCAAATGTTAATGAACAAGCACTGAACAATTTTCTTTGCCTTACAGCCGTATATACAACTGCAGAAACTGGACAAACACAACTGGTAGAAATGGTTCAGAAAGGAGTAAAACTATGAACATTAAAGGATTTTCCTCAAATATGTACGGCTGGACAGAGCGCTGGAAAATGGATGGCAAAAAACCACAGTGGGAAGAAATTTTCTCCGCTTGTGCAGAAGCAGGTCTGGATGCTGTGGAGATTGATGCTGATACAGAAAAACTAAATTTGGCCCGCTCCTTTGGACTAGCCGTCTCTGCCTCCTATATTGGTCTCCCTTTACATCTGCCTTACAGCGAACTAAAAGTGGAGCAAACGGTGTTACCATTTGCTGAACGCTTGGCAGCAGCAAATGGAAGCGATTTACTCTTAAATGCCGATCCTATCAGTTGGAAAAATGTCGGTCATAAGTCTGAAGATGATTTCAAACAGCAGGGTGAAAACCTATCTCGTATATCCGAACTTGTTACCCCTCTAGGACTAAAGGTTTGTTTGCATAACCATGCGGCAGACAATCACAATGCAAAAGGGGACGTTAAATCGGTCATTACATATGCAGATCATCATGTCGGACTCTGTATAGATACTGGCTGGGCATATGTATCTGGCTG
>Ga0182744_1001058_pt1 | contig 24715 bp, 17 predicted proteins | sample eDN3rd30CKraftMG_FD_128525 | JGI IMG/M metagenome (GOLD analysis project Ga0182744, IMG submission 128525) | Enriched Miracle-Growth compost microbial communities from Emeryville, California, USA - eDNA 3rd pass 30_C Kraft MG (version 2) (version 2) ... | reverse complement strand
GTCAAACCTACGAAACTGCGTGCACGGCGAAGGTCAAACATACGAAAAATGTTGCAGATACATCATTTTTGATGTGTCTACATCATTAATGCATGCGTTGGGGGCGTGTTTGTGCCCCGGCTTCGGTCCCAAACCCCGGAAGTGAGCGAAGTGGACACCGGGGGTGCAGTGGGGTGGACGCAGTGAGGAGGACACCGCGGGGTAGACGCAGCGAGGGTGACGCCGCAGGGGAGAGGCAGTGAGGGTGTCGCCGCAGGGGAGACGCAGTGGGGTAGCCGCAGCGAGGGAGACGCAGTGGGGTAGACACCGCGGGGGAGACGCAGCACAGGCGTGGATGACCAAAAACACTGTGGAAACCGCGGAAAGTTGCAGAAAATACGGCGCGGCACCAAGATTCTGCGGCCTATGACGGATAACGTGAAAATCGGTTTACTACGTGCCAGAAGTGCAAGGGGGAGTTCTCCCGGTGTGCGTCTGTGCACACCGCACTATGAAAGGGAAGCGCGACATGGTGGGCACACCTCATAACAACGCCTCCACCGGCAGGCAGCCGGGTGCTTCTCGTCCCCAGGTCAGGGGCGGAAACGCACTCGATCCCCGTGCAACCACATCGAATGAATCTGCAGATTCCACGCGCACTGGTGCTGCCGAATCAGCTCCCGGCTCGCGTCCTGCCCAGATCGCATTAGCCAAGCCTCGCACCTCAGCGGAACTCGTTGCTGACGCCGTGGTTGACTGGCGCAGCACCCTCGTTTCCCTGGCTGGTGACTCCTCACTCGCAGACGTATCCCTTCTCGGTGACGCTGTCCTAGACCTCACCAAAGCGCACCCATCCGGAATTGCCCAGCTCTTTGCTGGGCGCCCTACCCGGCTAAGCAATATCTTCCGAGAGCCCGCCTCGCTGCCCGTAGCACGCAAGCGGACCCGATCCGTGGCGCAACGCTCTCAAGACCAAGCCGAACGATTCGGCATCGCACCCACGTACTTGGCCATTGGTGTGGCAACGTGGACTGAAACCTCCGATGCACAGCCTGGTGCCAACGATGTCACCGCACTGGCACGGATGACCGGGGCCCCGGCACCAACCTCACCCGGTTCTACCGCAGGTTCTACCCCAGGCTCGGCGGTAGGAAACACAACAAGCAGCACCCCCGGCGTGGGTAGCGCAGGTACAACCGCAACCGACGCCCATCCTGGCACCCAGCGCGCGGCCGCCCAACGTGTGGTTAAAGCCCCCGTCCTGCTGCGACCCATCTCCATCACCTCGCGCGGACAAGACACCGACTTTGAACTGAGCCTAGAACCAAGCGCCGAGGTCAACCCGGTGCTCGCGCGGGCCTTGCGCTCGCGCGGTGCACTGCTCGACCCAGCAGCACTGGCCCGTGGCGCGTTCACCGGCGCAGGCTTTGACCCATCCACCGCTTTGGACCGCATCAACTCGCTCGGCCAAGCCGTACTGCCCGACTTCGACATGGTGGACAAGCTGCTGGTGGGTACGTTTATCCACCCGGGCCAGGCGCTCGTCGATGATCTTGACGATCTGTATGTGGGGCTGGAACGACACGAAATCATTGCTGCCCTTGCCGGTGACGAGCGTGCACAAGCGCGACTCGACGTGGAACTTCCCACCGCAGAACTCGGCGATCACGACCCCAATATGGAGCGAGGCGTAGGTGACCTGGATGTCACCGGCCGTACCGCGTTGGACGCGCTGGCAACCGGCGCGCATATCTTTGTGGACGCGCCGATTGGCGCCGACGCCACGGGCGTTGCTGCGGCAATCGTGGCGGAGGCCGCCGCAATTGGCCGCAGTGTGCTGTATGTGCCAGGGCACCGGCGCGCCGCAACGGACTTGACCGCCAGACTGCGGTCGATGGACCTCGACGACCTCCTGCTAGATGTAGTTCCAAGCCCCAACTGGCGTACGATCGTCACCCGCCGTTTGCTTTCCGCGATGACGCTGGAAAGTGCGCCGCTTGATACGAGGGCAATCGCGGATAACCGACTCGCCCTCAAGGAAACGCGGGACCGCCTGAGCAAGATGGTTAACGGTATGCACGTGACTCGTGCGCCGTGGAACATCTCCGCATATGACGCGCTCCAAGCACTCGCTGGCCTAACCTCGGAGCGCCCGGCACCGTCAACTCCGGTGCGCTTTGACCAGGACACCTTGCTACGCATCGCATCTGGTCGTCGTGACCAGATCAGCGCTGACCTGGCACGTATTGCGCAACTTGATGGCTTCACACTGCGCCCGGCGGGCACTCCGTGGTTTGGTGCGGACCTGACGTCCGATGAAGCTGCAACCGCCGCACTTGAGCACGTGGTCACCCTGCTTGAAGGGCCACTGGCAACGATGCGCAGCCAAATCGCCCGAGTGAGTGAAGAGACGGGCCTCGCCGAGCCGGCAACCGTAGCGCAGTGGGGTGAGCAACTCAGCATGCTCGCCGGTATGCGCGCCACGCTGGACTACTTCCAGCCGATGGTGTTTGAACGTGCTGCAGACGATCTCGTGGCTGCCACTGCAACACGCCAGTGGCGCGCAGAGCACGGTGTTGAGATGAGTTCCGTGCAGCGCCGCCGGCTGGTCAAACGTGCCAAGGACATGCTGCGTCCCGGAATGCGCGTGCCGGATTTGCACGAGGCGCTGGTCAAGATCAAGGACCAGCGTTCGGTGTGGGCACAACACAGCCCCGCTGGTGGGTGGCCACGGTTGCCTGCGGGATTTGCCGAGATTGAGGGCACGCATGAGGACGTTTTGACGCATTTGCGGGCCTTGGAAGGTCCGCTGGCAACGACACCTCTGGGTGGGGACCTGATTAACTCGGACATCGCCGAGTTGGAGGAGCGCCTTAAGCGGCTTCGCGACGATTCCGGTGCGTTAGTCCTACTGCCTGAGCGCACTCGGCTTACCCGTGGATTGCGCGCATTGGGTTTGGGTGACCTGCTGGAAGACTTCTCCCATCGCCGGATCGACCCGTCCCTAATGGACGCGGAGCTGGATTTGGCGTGGTGGGCGTCCGTGTTTGAGCATCTGCTTGCCGCCGATCCGTATCTTGCGGGAATTGATGGTACGAGTTTTGAACAGTATGCGCAGCGCTTTAGAGAACTGGATCGCGCGCACGTTGAGTCTCTTGCCCAGCCGATCCGGATGGCCGCTATCAGCCAGACGCAGTCCGTTTTGCGTGCGTATCGTGAGCAGGGTGAAAATCTGTTTGGCATGCTCCTTGAGGAGCGCCTGACCTCGGTGCGTGAAGCATTTGAAGAGTATGGCGACGTGATGCGCAAGCTGCGTCCCTGCATTGTGGCGACTCCAACCATGGTTCCGCATTTGCTTCCGCCGCATCGCACAGTGGACCTTGTGGTCCTTGATGCGGTGCAGCATTTGCCCGTGGAATCGTTGCTTTCTGCGATTGCCCGTGGTCGTCAGGTTGTAGTCATCGGTGATCCGAGGTGTGCTGCAGGTGGTGCGGTCTCGCAGTTGGCGCAGATTTTGCCCAATGTTTCGCTTGCAGGTGATGCTTTGCGCCGGGATGCGGGTTTGACTCGGTTCCTGATGAAGCACGGGTATGCGGATGTTTTGGCTCCAATTCCGCTGCCTTCGGCCTCGAATCAGGTTGAGTTTGTTCAGGTTTACGGCACGGGCATGCCCGATCCGGTGACGGGTTCGGTCCTGTCCACGCAGGTGGAAACGGATGCAGTGGTTGATTTGGCGATCACGCATGCGTTGGATCGCCCCGGCGAGTCGCTGGCGATTATTGCTGGTTCGCAACTGCATGCGGACCGCATCCGCGAGGCTATTTTGGCGCAGGTGAGGGACAATCACGCCCTGCAGGCGTTCTTTGATCCGCGCCGCTTGGAGCCGGTTGTTATCTCCGATGTGCGTGGTGTTGCCGGTTTGAACCGGGATGCCGTGATTTTCTCACTTGGTTTTGGCCGCACCCCGCACGGGCGTGCGCTGCACCGTTTTGGTGCGATCTCGGAGCCGCACGGCTCAGCCCTGCTGCTCAATGCGCTGGGTGTGACCCGTCGCAGTCTCACCCTCGTGGCCAGTTTTGGCGCCGAGGACTTGGATGTGCAGCGCCTGCGCTCTGACGGTGCCCGGATGCTCGGCTCACTGCTCGACTTTGTGCAGGGCGGTGCTGGCGATCCAATTCCCGCACCCCAAGAGCAGTCGGCGGCTGATGCCGCGCGTATGCTCGGCTCTCTGATGGCCGGTAACGGTCCCAGCGCGCAGCCCATTTCCGACGATTCCCCGGCGTCTCAGAGCGCGTCACCTGACGCTGTGGTGGGCACGGGCGGCGCTACCGCGGTGAGCGCGGCGGATGACCAGACTGAACCTAGTGCCAACGTGGCGGGTCAGAGCGTGGAGGGTGTCGTCGAAAATCAGGGCGAGACCGCAGCGCAAAGTGACGGGCCGGACCGAGGTGAGGAACAGCGCAAGGGCGAACTGCAGGCCGAAGAACAGGGCAATGCGAGTGAGCCAGACCGGCTGCTGGTGGACCTTGCGGACCGACTGTGGAAGTCGGGACTCCTTGTGGAAACCAACTTTGGGTTCGAGGGCTCCGAGCGTATTCCGCTCGTGGCGGGCCACCCGGATTTCCCCGGCGAATACTTTGTGGCAGTGCTAACTGATGATCTGGCGTATGTGGCGCAGCCTTCGCTGCGAGCACGCGATCGGCATCGCGGCGAGCGGCTGGAGAAGTTGGGCTGGGACGTGGTGACGCTGTGGTCGGTGGCGCTGTTCCTTGACCCTGAAACGCAGGCGAACCGCGTGCGTGAGGCAGTATTCAAGGCGCAGGCGCGGCGAATGGCCGCGCAGGTACCGGTTACCGGCGCGCTTCCAATCATCACAAATGACGTGACCGCGCAGGTGCTTGAAGCGGAGGAAGGTGCCGCAGTGCCCACCGCCACTGACGACCTGCTGCGTGAGGATGCTCCTGTGGAACTTGCCGGTGGGGCAACTCAGCCTTCGCTGTTTGCGCATGATGGCCGTGGGGCGCGTCCGGATGTTCCTTTTGGTTTGCCGATGAGCGCATATGGCGATGACCAGCTGGAGGAACTCGTGACGTGGATTGCTTCTGATGGCGCGGAGCGTGACGAGGAAGAACTGGCTGCGCTGGTGCGTGAGGAACTGGGAATTAAGCGGCGCTCGCACCGTGTAGATTCGGCTATTTCGAATGCGATTAGGCGGACCGTTGGGCTCTGACAGCAAGAGTTTCGACGACGTAGCGGGTGCGGATTTAGCTGCGGTTGCGTCCACGCGCAAGAAGCATCGTCGAGTGGTGCGTAAGGGCACTGAACGCGAGGTTGTTTTTGGCGTGACCAACGACGAACTGGAACTGACCTCGCGCGGTGTGCAGGGGGCAGCCGATCCGAACTCCAACGACGAACGCCTGCTGCGTGACGTTCCTCCGCACTGGGGCAGACGCTAGAGCTCGTCTTTGCGTCCATGCCCTTCCACCGCTCTCGGACCCGACTCCCTCTCACGCCGAGATCGTACCTGCGGGGGTGAGATCGTAGCTCGCAGCAACGATCTCACCCCCGCTGGTACGATCTCGTGAGGTGTGAGGTGTGAGGTGTGAGGTGTGAGGTGTGAGGTGTGAGGTGTGAGGTGTGAGGTGTGAGGTGCTGCACGCACGTATCGCTGAAGTGCTGAAGATCGATGCGAACAACGAGGGGCGCTCACCAGAACGTACTGGTGAGCGCCCCTCGGCACACGGTTTTAGTGCGGCGACTACTGGCCGTTTGTACCGTTGGTGTTTTGGGCCTTGAGCAGGTCGCGGATTTCCTGGAGGAGCAGGACATCCTCGCTTGGAGCCTCAGGTTCGGTGACCTCGCCGCGGCGACGGCGTGCGTGCAGCGTGTTCAGTGGCAGCACAATGCAGAAGTACAGGGCTGCAGCGATGGCCAAGAACGCGATGACATCCGTGAGGATTGCGCCAAAGCGGAAGTGCGCGTTGTTGATGGTCAGTACGAGTGCCTGGGAAAAGTCCGGCTTGCCAAAGATGGTGGCAATGAGCGGGCTGATGAAGTTGTCCACAAGCGAGTTAACGATTGTGGTGAACGCGCCACCGATGACAACACCGACTGCGAGATCGATGACACTGCCGCGGAGGACGAATTCCTTGAATCCGGCCAGGATAGATTTCATTGTCGATGTACTCCTTGCATGTGGTGGACGCTTGCGCCCACGTTCTACGGTCTAGCTACGAGACGATCGCCGCCATAAATGTGCCGTCCCAGTTGCCTGTGCGGGCAAGCATCTGGGCGTCGTGCGGAGATACTGCAATTAGTACGGTACTGGATGCTGACGCGGCATAGGTGCTGGTGGGCTCTTGTGTCCATGATTTTGCACCCCCGATTTCACCTTCTGCAGGTGCCTGCGGCGGTCCCACGCTGATGACTTGTGCGCGAGCAACGATCGGTTCGTCCCGTGGTGCGTCACCGTTGTTCTGTTCTGAATCGCCCTGTGGTTCGTCGCTTGAGTTGTTGCTTGCCACGTCATTATCGGACCCGCTGTTATTAGACCCGCCGTTATTAGACACTGCTGCGTCCAGTGAAATAATGCTGCCGCTGCGCACGTACGCGAGTATTTCCGGATTGGATACCCGCACTGATGTGACTACTTTGCCTTTGGGTACGAGTCCGTTGGTTGCCGGTTCGTCTTTCTTATTTTCGACGACATCTAAACCATCTGCGTCGGCTTGTGTTGGGACCGCCCCGGCCTGAGTGGCGCGTTCGATACCCGACTGTGCGCTGTGTCCACCGGTGTTCTCGTCTTTGTGTAGTGCTGTGCCCGTGCGGGCACATCCGAGTAGTACAACGAGCAGGATGATGCCGGGGATGCGTAGGCGCCAGATAGCAAACCTAATACGTATGGACAATGGGTAGCCGGGCTTAATGTGCCGAAACGAGGTGGCGGCTGCGGCAAAGTGCGGGCCGATAGGAGATGCAGGCGGGGTAGGTGATGTGAGCGAGGCAGTTGTCGCGGCAGGGACAGCTGAAGCGGCAGGGACAGTTGATCCGACAGGGACAGCAGAAGCGACAGAGGGACATGAAGCGATAGCGGCGGGACCGTTGTGAAAGCGGTCAAGGGTGGAACTACGTGCATCCCAATTCAGATCGCGTGGTGAGCTCGGTGACAAGGGCATACCTCAGCCTGCAGCATCAACTGCATCCCGCGCTGACGGCTACCAAGCAAACACTGGAAAACTTGGCGTTACTGAAAACAAATCCGCGCTGTGGAAAACAGCAGGGCCCACATTCGCGCGGAATGTGGGCCCCACCGGGTAAAAATAAAACTGCAGACGCTATTTAGCCGAGCTCTTTGCCGAATCCGTGCGGTAAAAACCAGAGCCCTTGAAGGTCACTGCCGGGGTCGAGAACACCTTACGCAGCAGGCCATCGCACTGCGGGCACACGGTCAAAGTTGCCTCGGACAATCCCTGGTGGATGTCGAATGCGTGGCCACAGACCGTGCAACGGTATGAATACGTGGGCACGAGAACTCCCTCTTGTTGACTATGACACCGGGCAACAGGTGTTAGCACTCAGTTGCCCCGAGTGCCAATTATAGTCCTTCGGAGGGTAGCAGTTGCCAACTTGTGGTGGTTGCCACTGCGCCAACCGGACGATCGTGGCTCTCACGCGGCAGAGGCTGTTCAGAGGCGTCATAAAACTCCTCTGGATAAACCATTGCAATCAGGAAAGCGTCATCTCGCGCGTTTGCCAGCGCTCGGTCGTACCAGCCACCGCCTTGGCCCAGCCGGGTGCCCGATGTATCTACCGCAAGTGCTGGAACCACGATCGCATCTGCGCGCTCTAGCGCTTCGGCTCCTAGTGTGGGGGAGGAGGGCTCTGGTGGGCGGCCGGGCGCGCGCTGCTCAAGGTCCTCCACGCTGATGAACTGTGCCCAGTCGCGTTGCAATCCAGCGCCCAAAACCGGTAACAGAATCGTCTTTCCGAGCGCGCTCAAATATTCCAGCAGCGGGAGTGTGGACGGCTCGCCTGCGCGTGACGTGTATGCCGCCACCACGTTGGCCTCTTTTATTGCGGGGGTGGTTAGTAGAACGGTCGCGAAGTCTTGGCCCGCCTCCTTGCGGAGCCGCTCGCTACGTTGTGCGCGGTTATCCCGGATGGCGGTGCGCATCACCGATTTGAAGTCTTCAATTTCTGTAAATTCTTCAGCCGGATAGGGCTGTTTGGTACTGCTCATAGTCAAAGTATCTCAAAGAAACTGTCATGATGTGGTCGAATCTTGCGGCTGGAGGTCAAAGATGCGCACCGTTGGGGTGTTCTTGGTTTAGCCTGAACACGCGTTACGATGCGCCAGACCGCTCGACTCAGACAGTACAGCAAGGCTAATAGGTGGCATGAGAACCGTTCAGCAACAACTGACCAGCGTCCTTTCTATGGTGAGTCAGGTGCCGCCTATCGATGTTGTACTCGCGGATGCGGCGGGCTGCATCCTCGCGGAAGACATCGTGGTGACCCAAGACGTCCCCGCACGTGCGCTCGCAGGCTGCGATGGTTATGCCGTGCGAGCCCAAGACGTACAGGGTGCTAGTAGGCAGGCACCCGCCATGCTCCCGGTAGCGCACGTGGTTTCTGACGCAACGGCGGAGCCGTTTCGGATGGTCGAGTACCAAACCGTTAAGGTGTCGTCCGGAGTCCCACTGCCACTTGGTGCGAACGCAGTGGTCCCGTTGCAATACACGGATCGCGGTGCGGCTCGCGTGAGCGTATTCATGGCGGTTACGCCCGGCCAGTTTGTGTATGGTGCGGGAACTGATGTGCCCAAGAATTCGGTCGCGTTAGCCGCAGGTACCAGGCTTGGCGCCCGCCAGCTCGCGCTGGCTGCATCGCTTGGCTTTCAGCGGATTAAGGTGCACCCTGCGCCGCGCGTTGTGATTGTTCCGGTTGGCGACGAATTGGTGCAGCCAGGTTCAAAGCGTCCCGGCGTGTTTGATGCGAACGGTCCGTCCCTACGTACCGCTGTGCGGGACGTTGGTGCTGTAGCCATCCAGGTGCATCCACTGACGGACTCGAATCGTGAACTACGTGAGGCACTTGAAGATCAACTCGTTCGGGCTGACGTCATCATCACTACGGGCGGCTTATCCGAGGGTGAGAACGATACTCTGCGAGATGTGCTCAGCCCACTCGGCGAGGTTCGATTCGACCACGTGGCCATGCACCCTGGCATGTATCAGGGGTATGGACTGGTCAAAACTGAATCGTTTGTTGAGGGTGACGAGCGGCTAATTCCGCTGTATGCACTACCCGGTAGACCCGCTGCCGCACAAATTGGGTTCGAGATGTTTGTGCGCCCCATGCTGCGTGCCATGGCAGGCTACTCGGAACTTTACCGCGACTCAATTGCCGCGGTATCAACCCAGCGGTGGCAATCACCGCAGGGCATCAGACAGTTTATTCCCGTCCAAGTGGTGGGTTCGCCAGATGAGGGCTACCAGTTCTTCCCCACCTGCGAGCCGGGACGAGCCGAAACACTCACCATGGGGGCGCTTGCTAACGCGAACGCGCTCGCGGTGGTGCCGGAAGACGTGACGGAGGTGGCTCTCGGCCACCCCTTGCACTGCCTCATCCTCGATGACTAAGTTATGCAGGTACTAAGGCCGGGGTTAGGCGTGGGACTGGTGTGTTGGCGTAAGGGAACGCATGGGATTGTTTAGTACGGCCCGATGGCCCGCCACCTTGCGCGAGGACGCATGGAATGAACCTCCGTTTGGCACCCTCGTGCTGCGCCCTTTGCGCCGCAGAGATGGTGCTGCATGGCGCCAGGTGCGGCGCGATAACCACGACTGGCTGGCGCCGTGGGATGCGACAGTTCCGCTAGTGGAAGGCGAGCCCTATCCGCTTGCCACCACATACCTTGACTACATCGCTGGACTCAACCGCGCCGCGCGTAGCGGAGAAGGCTACATGTGGGGGATGTTCCTCGACGGTGAGTTCTGCGGGCAGATTTCACTCGGCTCCATTGCTATGGGTTCGCTGCGTTCCGCGGTAATTGGATATTGGGTTGCGCAAGGTGTTGCCGGACGTGGTGTCACGCCCACAGCCGTGGCGATGGTTTTGGACCACGCATTTTCCACACTTGCGCTACACCGGGTCGAAATCAACATCCGGCCAGAGAATGCGCCAAGTTTGCGTGTGGTAGAAAAACTAGGCCTGCGTTACGAGGGATTGCGCAAAAACTACCTCCACATCAACGGTCAATGGACCGATCACAGGTCCTATGCCATCACGCAGGAGGAAGTCGGCGCGGGGATCCTCAACCGGTGGCGAGGCCGCGACGCATAGGAGCTGATTAGAGCGGTGATGGGGAGTGTGTGGGTAGTTGCCAAGTGTGAACTAATTACACTAGTGTTCTTTGGTTTGCCGACACACCGTTTCGGTTCCCGATTCCGGGCAGTTCGCTGACATAACGTCGTGACTGTGAACTCTCCTGTGGCCATCGGCGTTTTAGCGATCGTCGCGCTATGGGTAGCGTTTCTCGTACCAAATCGACTGCGGCGTAGGCAATTCATGAAGGATTCCCGCGCTGAAGATCGATTCTCTGGGGAACTACGCGTACTCGCGGTGTGCTCCCAAGACGCCGTCAACGAAACGGCACCAGGCAGGACCGAGCCATCCAGCTCGTCGGCAATTTTGACGCCGCCGCGCGGAGTGGAGGCGAGGGCTATAGGGTCGGGGCGTACAGGCTCGACTGAAGTCGGTGGACGGGCACTAGCCCGCCAAGGAGGAACGATGTCAGGACGTCAGATGACACCTGCACGCCGCGCGGTGCTGGCCCAACGGGCCGCTGCCGCACGCCGCCGCGCGTTCCTTACCCTCGGCCTCATTGCGGCAACCGTGGTGCTGATAGTGGTGGGAGCAACCACGGCGCTCAGCCCTCTCCTTGCCTTGATCCCGGCCGCACTTACCGTCACGGTTATGGTGCTCGGGCGGCGCGCCGTCCTCGCAAACGAGCGGGCAGACGCAGCTAGGGCGCAGCGCGAAGCGCGACGCACCTACCCTGCACGCGAAATGACACCCACCGAACGCAAACTCGCAGGGCGCCCTGTACCCGCTGTTCGCACGGGGGAACAGCGCACCGTGGCGGCCGCCGCATCCGAGGACCTGTCAACCACCGTCATGTCACGGGTTGAAGCGTCGATGTTTGCCAAGAAGCATGCCACCGGCTCACGGGTTTCGCGCGAGGTCCAACGCGGCGCAACTGCGGCTTCCGCCGTGCCAGCCCGCACGGCACGCTCACCACGTGGGAATGTGCAGGGCTCCGTGGGCAAACCATCGGCTGCGTCCACACTTTCTGCAGCTTCGCCGGCTACCGCGGCGTCTCCCGCTGCCGCGCCAGCCACTCCTGCCTCTGCTTCTGCAGGTGTTCCTGCAGGTGCACAACAGTCGGCGGCGCCGTCGCCACAGCAGGCATCGTCGCCCCAGCAGGCACCTTCGTCACAACAGGCACAGGGCTGGACGTCCACTCCAGTTCCACCACCCGTCTACACCGCTAAGGCAGCCGCCCCACGCTGGGAGCCTGCCAGTATCACCACCGAGCTACAGCAGATCACCAAGGCTCGTATGGAGCAGATCGCCCGCGAGTCCGAACTTCGTGCCGCCAGCGCTGCGGAAGGCACAGCAAATGGTGCAAATGAGCACGCTGTAAATGAGCACGGTGAAAATGAGCACGGTGGAGCCGCCGCACATATCCCAGCTCAGCCTTTGGCCGTGCCGGTTGCTTCACCCGATTCGCTGGGCGTCTCGTTGAACTCTGTGCTGGCAAAGCGCCGGGCAGTCTAGCTACTCGCACTGCCTCCTCTCATCCGCGAGAGCCAAGTACTGTCAAGCCTCTAGTAGGTACGATGCGCCCCCACTAGAATTGGGGCAGTTCGTTAGGCATGCTGAAGCTTCGCGTCAAAGCGGGCGAAGACAAGCAGATTCGAGGAGGAATCGTGACCACTATTGTTAGCCACGTCCAAGACGTCCGCGAGGCATTTGCAACCGGGCTAACCAAGCCACTTGAGTGGCGGCTCGGTCAACTTGACGCGTTAGATCTCCTCCTCAAACAGAACGAGGACGCCATAGCTCAGGCGCTACGCGAGGACCTCGGCAAACACCCGGCAGAGGCTTACCTCACTGAGGTAAGCACTGTACGCAACGAGATCGCACACACCCGCTCTCACCTGCGCAGGTGGCTTGCTCCAAAAATGATCAAGCCGTCACTGGCAGTACTACCCGCAACCGCCTATACCGTGCTTGAACCACTTGGCGTGGCACTGATCATCGCGCCGTGGAACTATCCAGTGCAACTACTGCTTGCACCGCTTGTGGGGGCGCTCGCCGCAGGCGATGCAGTCATTCTTAAGCCAAGTGAGTTGGCACCACACACCTCCGCTCTGCTGGCCTCGCTTATTCCCAAATACCTAGACCAGCATGCGATCCGCGTGGTTGAGGGTGGTATCCCCGAAACCACAGAACTACTTGAGCAGCGGTTCGACACCATCTTCTACACAGGCAACGGCACAGTTGCCCGGGTGGTTATGGCCGCGGCCGCTAAGCACCTGACCCCAGTAACCCTGGAACTGGGTGGTAAATCTCCCACCTACGTGGACGGCACCGCGGATCTCGATGCGGTGGCCAAGCGGCTTGCCTGGGGCAAGTTTGTTAACGCAGGACAAACCTGCGTGGCACCGGACTACGTGCTTGTGACCGCGGATATTAGAGACGAATTGGCCAGTAAGGTCAGTTCAGCTATCGCAGAGCTGTACGGAACTGATATTCGCAGCAACGCCGAGTACGGACGAATCGTCAATGCTTCTCACTTTGACCGCCTTACCGGGCTTATGGACGAGTCGAATGGACGGGTAGTACACGGCGGTGCGCATGACCGTGCAGATCTGTTCATCGAACCAACAATCCTGGTTGACACACCGCGTAGTGCCCCTGTCATGGGCCAAGAAATCTTTGGACCGCTGCTGCCTTTGATCACTGTGGACGGTGTAGACGACGCGATCAACTACATAAACTCCGGCGATAAACCCCTCGCGCTCTATGTGTTTTCCGCGCGTAAGGATGTGCGCAAACGCTTCCTGCGCGATACGAGCTCCGGAGCAATCACCTTTGGCTTGCCTGTGGCCTACCTAGCAATCCCAGACCTACCGTTCGGCGGAGTGGGGGAATCAGGAATGGGCTCTTACCACGGTAAACGGTCACTTGAGGTGTTCTCACACGAGAAGTCAGTGGTGTCCAAACCCATGAACCCGGACACCATGGCGCTCGCTTACCCGCCGTTTAGCGCCAAAAAGTTGGGAATACTGCGTAAACTCCTAGGCTGAAAACCCGCCCGAGCTGAAAACCCAACCCGACCAGCCACCCAGTGTAAGTGAGGTGCGCTGAGTGGTGGGGGATCGTCGGAAATCAATGGCGGACATCACGCCGGAGATCACTCCACGAACTGCACCACATCCAGTTCGCTCCGCACTTAGATCCAATTCTGGTTAAATCCAACTACGCATCCACATATGCGCCTGCCAGAATTTATACGGCACCTGCATTGCGGTCCAGATGGGGTAATAGAACACTGAGACCGCAAAAATAACCAGGGAAACCCCAACTAGAACTCCGATAATAGTGCCGCGCCGAGATGGCACGGGGGACCACTTCTCCCACGCCAAAAAACCCACATAAGCCAACGCCATATAAATAAACGGCGCAAACGCAATAGCGTAGAACGTGAAAATGGTGCGCTCAGGGAAGAACAACCACGGCACCCAGCCAGCAATAACGCCAGTGCAGATCGCTCCCGCAATCCAGTCGCGATTGCGGAACAAACGGTAAAACAAGTACACAAAAGCGAGCGTACCCAACCACCAAATGAGCGGATTACCAATGGATGTCACCGCAGAAGTGCAATGATCTGAACCGCAGCCATCCACGCCGCGGTCCACCTTGTTCCAATAGAACGAGGTGGGGCGCAACTGCAAAAGCCAACCCCATGCTTGAGCCTGATATGTGTGCTCAGTGGAAAGGCCGGTGTGGAAGGTCATCATGGACTGGTGGTAGTGCCAAAAGGACCGCAAAATCTCAAATTTAGAGGTCAGGAAGTCGGGCAACCAACTCCAATACGAGCCGGGATTCGTTTCATACCAGCGCCGGTCATAGGCGTTCGGGTTAGCAAACCACGAGGACCACGCCAGCAAGTACCCAGCCAGCGCGGTGGGCAACATGATCAGCGCAGAAGGCACAGCTTCACGCCAAAAAGTACCCACAGCCCAGCGCGGTACCCCAACAGCCTTGCGGGCACCGGCGTCCCACAGCACAGCCATGAGGCAGAACGCGGCCACGTAATATATGCCCGACCACTTGACCCCACAGGACAGACCCAAAGCGAAAGCAGCCGAAAACCGCCACCAACTAAAGCCGAGTTCAGGGCCCCAATGTGAGACGGGAAGCCCGGCATCGAGCCGGCCCGCCACCAGCTGGGCAAGACGTTTACGCCGCCAGAACCGGTCATTGACGAGCAGCACAAACGCAACAACCACAAAGAACATTAAGAACGAATCAAGCAGGCCCGTGCGGGCATGCACGATGGCCATTCCATCAATCGCAAATAGTGAACCTGCGGCAACTCCGGCCAAAGTTGAGCCGAGTATCTTGCGTACCACGCGCGCAATGAGGAAGATCGCAATGACCGAGACGAGCGCAGTAGAAAAACGCCAGAAAAACGGGTTATGCGGATCGCCAATCCACATGCCAAAAGCAATCATCCACTTGCCTAGCGGCGGGTGGACAACATAATCGGCCTTACTTAAATAGATATCAAGATCGCCAGCGTTCCACGCGTCATTCGGATTCTCGGGCCAGTCATTTTCAAAACCCGTTCTAAGCATTGTGTAGGCGTTTTTGACGTAGTACGTCTCATCAAACACCAGGGTGGTGGGCCTACCCAAACGGATAAAGCGCAGCACACCACCGGCCACCGCCACGAGCAGCGGAGCGAGCCAGCCCCACATCCGAGAGCGGGCGGTTGCGTCCAGCGCGAGTTGGCGCGCGGAAAAGAGGCGCGCCATGAGTTGGTCATATGTAGACAACTCCGGTTCGTGCGCTGGCTCGTGTGCTGGCTCGTGCGCTGGCTCGTGCCCCAGCGCCACGTGCGCTGGCTCGTGCTCTGCCTCGTGCTCAACCGGCGGATTGACGGCGGCAGTAGCGTCCAATGTGACGCAGTCTTTGGGAATCTCGGTATCACCCACGCCTGCAATCCTAGGTGACGTGGCAAGGTTGTGTGTATGAATGGACGCCTGATCCTCGCAGCTACCCCGATTGGCAATACCGACGACGCCTCGGTGCGCCTCCGGGAGCTCCTAACCACAGCCCCGTTGATCGCTGCAGAGGACACCCGCCGCCTCTACGCGCTAGCTCAGCGCATGGGCATCACCGTGAGTGGCAAGGTCATTTCCTTCCATGAGCACAACGAGGTGGACAAGTCCGACGACATCCTCGCCGTTGTGGAATCAGGCTCGGACGTAGTGTTGGTCACCGATGCAGGGATGCCCTCCGTGTCCGATCCCGGATACCGGGTGGTCACTCGGGCGATCGAGCGGGGACTAACTGTCACCGCAGCTCCCGGACCAAGCGCAGTACTGACTGCGCTTGCACTCTCAGGCCTCCCTACAGACCGCTTTACGTTTGAGGGCTTCCCGCCACGCAAGCCCGGGGAACTCACGCGTGCGCTTGCGTCCCTACGCACAGAGCATCGCACAATGGTGTTCTTTGAATCGCCTCACCGCGTGGACACCACCCTTGCGGCCATGGCGGAGCAGCTTGGAGCAGAGCGCCGCGCCGCTGTGTGTCGTGAACTGACCAAGACCTATGAACAGGTTTTGCGTGGCACACTGCGTGAGTTGGCGGATATTGCCGCCGCCGAGCAACTACGCGGCGAGATTGCAATCGTGGTGGCGGGGGATACCGGCACGGTGGAAGTCTCCATCGACACACTTGTGGCTGAGGTGCTCGAGCGCGCGGCTCAGGGCGAACGGCTCAAGGAGGCCGTGGCGGAGGTTGCAAGCAGCGCAGGCGTACCCAAGCGTGATCTCTATGCGGCAGCGCTTGCGGCCAAAGCCGCCCAGGGCAAGTAACGCAACCACAGCGCGGCGTCGTTTCCCGCTGGTAGGTGCGTGTATCGTCGCAAATCATTGATGCTGCAGCGCAGATCGAATTAATTCGATCTACGGCGCGATCCCGAGTTAAATAGAACTATGCCCCGCACTCCCGCCCCCAATACCGCTGTGACCGAAGATGCTCCAATTGAAGAGTGGTACGAGGCGGCGCACCCGGTGCGCACGCTGGCCAAGCTGTTTAAGCCGCAACGCGCGCGGCTAACGGGGGCGTCGATTGCGTATGCAATCAAGCACTCACCCGTGTGGGTGATGCCCGCGCTGACGGCGAGCGTGGTGGACATCGTGGTGGGTCACGATTCGCTGTCCAAACTGTGGCTCATTGCCGCGGTTATGGTTGTGATTATTGCGCAGAACCTGCCGGTTTCTACGTTCTATATTCGCCTGCTGGCAAAGGCCGTGCGCACGGTGGAAACGCAGCTGCGAATGGCGCTTGCGCGCCGCCTGCAGGAACTGTCCATTGGCTATCACCGGCGGATGAGTGCGGGCGTGCTGCAGGCCAAGATTATTCGTGACGTGGAAAACGTGGTGGAGTCCACTCGCCAAACGGTGGATTCCGCGCTGGGTGCGGTGACCACGCTGGTGGGTGCGTTGGTCATTACCGCCATCCGCACGCCCGAGTTCCTGCCTGTGTTCCTGCTGGCTGTGCCTGCGTCAGCTGTGCTTGTGGTGAAGATGCGCAAGCGTATGAACTCGCGTAATGCTGCCTTCCGCAAGGAGGTGGAAGCGATGTCAGCGCGGGTTTCGGAGATGACGCACCTGATCCCGATTACGCGCGCGCACGCGCTGGAGCGCCGCGAGTTGGATCGGCTGGACTCAAATCTTGAGCACGTGCGTGACGCGGGAATCCGCTTGGATGTGCTTAATGGTCGTTTTGGTGCGATGGCCTGGATCACCTTCCAGTTGCTGTCCGTGGTGTGCCTGATTGGCGCCGCTTTTGTGGCTCATCAGGGCTACTTTGGCCTGACCGCGGGCGACGTGGTCATGCTGTCCACGTACTTCATGCAGTTGACCAACTCCGTGACGGTTTTGCTGACGCTGGCACCTACGATAGCCAAGGGGCTGGAATCGGTTAAGTCGATGGGTGACGTGTTGGCCGCCGACGACATCGAACGCAACGAGGGCAAGGATCGCTTGACTCAGGTGACGGGCCGGGTCACGTTTGATGATGTGTCGTTCCAGTATGACGACGCTGATCACACTGCTATTTCTCACGTTTCGTTGGACGTGCAGGCGGGGGAGACCATCGCCTTTGTGGGGCCGTCTGGCTCGGGTAAATCCACGATTTTGAATATGGTGATCGGCTTTTTAGGTGCCACTTCAGGCACGTTGAGCATTGATGGCCGGGATATGTCTGAGCTGGATTTGCGCAGCTACCGCAAGCATCTTGCGGTGGTTCCGCAGGAGTCGCTGCTGTTTGAGGGCTCGGTGCGCGATAACGTCACCTACGGTTCCTCCTCGCTTTCCGACGATGCGGTGCGTGCCGCTTTGGGTGCGGCCAACGCGTTGGGTTTCGTGGAGGAGATGGGCGGCCTGGACGCGGTGATTGGAGAGCGCGGCTCGCGTCTTTCGGGTGGTCAACGGCAGCGTTTGGCTATCGCCCGGGCGCTTATCCGCGATCCGCGGGTGCTCGTGCTCGATGAGGCTACCTCGGCGCTTGATTCCACCTCGGAGAAGTTGGTGCAGCAGGCTCTGGAACGGTTGATGGCGGGACGCACCACGTTTGTGGTGGCGCACCGGCTGTCTACGATCCGCGGGGCGGATCGCATCGTGGTCATGAAGGACGGCCAGATCATGGAGATTGGTTCGCATGCTGAACTGCTGGCTCGCGGGGGCCACTATGCGGCGCTGTCCGCTGGGCAGTAACTTCGCTGGCGGTTCAGGTGCGTACGCGCACCAGGTGATTAACGACGAGTCGGTTGCGTTCCTAGGAACGCAACCGACTCGTCGTTAATCAGTGAGAAAAGGCGGAACTAGACCGTGAAGCGTTCCACCTCGCGGCGTAGCACGCCCGCAACTTCAGCGAGTTCTGAAACGGTTCCGGACATGTCCTCAACCGCCCCGTGCGACTGCTCGGCGGACTGGGCCACGCCGGAGATGTTGAGCGCAATCTGCTCCGAGCTGCCCGCGGCCTCGGCCACGGAGCGGCTCATCTCATTGGTGGTTGCGGTTTGCTGCTCAACTGCCGAGGCGATAGTCATCTGGTAGTTGTTGATGGCCGTGATGATCTCGGTGATCTGGGCAATCGAGTCCACAACCTTCTCGGTTTGTTGCTGCACTTGGCCGATGCGCTTAGATACATCCTCAGCGGCGCGTGCGGACTCCCCGGCAAGGTCCTTGACCTCGCTCGCTACGACGGCAAAGCCCTTACCAGCTTCGCCGGCGCGGGCGGCCTCGATTGTGGCATTGAGTGCGAGCAGGTTGGTTTGCTCCGCAATCGAGGTGATCGTACGGACCACAACCGAGATTTCCTGGCTGGACTCGCCAAGTTCGCGCACGCTCACGGCGGTGCCCTGCGCAACAGATACTGCGTTGTCTGCTACATGCGCGGCCTCAGCAGCATTTTGGGAGATTTCTCGGATGGAGGCTTCCATCTCTTCGGCGCCCGCGGCCACGGTCTGGATGGACTGGTTGACCTCAAGCGCCGCGCTGGATACCACGTCTGCCTGTCCGCTGGTTGCTTGTGCAGCGGCGCGCACTTGACTGTTACCGGCGCTGATCCCGCTTGCTGCATTGTCAACGGTGAACGCTCCGGACACCACGTTTGCTATCACTGAGCGGAGGTTAGCCTGTGCGGAGTTGAACGAGTCCACCATCTTGCCGATCTCGTCTTCGGAGCTCTTGGTGACCGTGTGGGTGAGGTCCCCGGCTTCGAGGAATTCGAGCGCTGAGACCACCTGAGCGAGGTCGCGTTTGATACGACGGGACACAAGCAGAGTCATGGTGAGTGCAAAGGCAAACGCCACGGCAAAGGCCGCGGCAAGCGCGGCGATTGTGATTGTGATGGTGCGCTGGTTATCCGAGATGAGCTTTTGCACTTGTACGTCGATCTGAGCGCCCGCGATTTCGAGTACGCGCGAGGCCTGTTCTGGTGCAGCCGATGATTCGTTGCCCAAAATGTACTGTGCCTGAGCGAGATTGCCCGACGTGATGAGCGGGATGATCGTGTTATCTCGCATGGAAAGCCACGCCTGCCAGCGAGACAGGAAGTCCTCCCACTGGGCAGTTTTGGACTCCTGATAGGTCGAAATCTGCTCGGATAGCGTGGCGATGCGCTGATCGGTCCACGCCAGAGTGGTCAGGTATTGGCTGCGCTGCGATTCGTTTTCGGCGGTTGCTGCCTCGCGAACCAAAAGGTGGTTGCGGGTTTGCAGGGTGCGGATCTCGGACAAGCTGGATTGCAGATCGCCGGTGAGATCGTTGAGCTGGTTCAGGGTGTTTCCCGTGTGCCACAGGACAATGCCACCGGTGCCGCCAACAATCCCGAACAGTATGGACAGCACGATGATGGAGGTTGCGAACTTGGTACCTACGGGCAGGTTCCAGTAGCGGCTCTGCTTGCGCGAGCGCTTGGGGGCGTCCTCAGTGATTACTGCACTCACTGGATTTCCTCCTTTGTGTAGTAACCAGAGTCAACGAGCACCTGGGTGTAGTTGTCGGCCGTGACGAGCTGTGGGGCAAGGAGCAGTGAGGGGACGTCTATGACGCCGTTGTTGTAACTGTTGAGGTCGTTAACCTCTGGGGAGTTTCCTTTGAGCAGTCCCAGACCCATGAGCACGGAGGCTTCGGCCAACTGGCGGGTGTCCTTGTAGATGGTGGAGGTTTGCTCGTGTGCTGCCACGGATTTGACTGCGGCTAGTGACGCGTCTTGGCCGGTGACGGCAGGCAGTTGCTTACCAGCGGTTTTGAACTGGCTCAGGATCGCTTGGGCGATGTCGTCGTTGGGGGCTAGCACACCATCGATGGTGGTGCTGCCCGCGTTGGAGAGCAACGTGCCCATGCGGCTGCCCGCGGTCTCAGGCTTCCACGCTTCTGTAGCTACTTGGTCAAATGATGATTGACCTGAGGGGACTTCGAGCGTGCCGGCGTCGAGGTATGGCTTAAGAATCCCCATGGCCGCGTCAAAGAAGACGTGGGCGTTATTGTCGTCCGGTGAGCCAGCAAAGAGTTCGATATTGAAGGGGCCCGCTCCCTTGATCGGCGCACCGGTTGCGTCCATTGCGCCAAGGTGAGTGAGGAGCGAGGTGGCCTGGAGTTCGCCCACGCGCTTGTTGTCAAAGGAAGCGTAGCCGTCTACCGCGTCGGTCCCGGAGAGGAGCCGGTCGTAGGCAATGACGTGTACGCCGTCTGCTTTGGCGCGTTCGAGTTGTGGGTTGAGCGCTCCGCCGTCAACGGCGCCGATGATGAGTAGCTCGACGTGGTCGTTGAGCATCGTGTCGATCTGCTGCGCTTGGGCTGCGGCATCGTCTTCGGCGTATTCGAGGTCTACTTTGTAGCCGAGCGTTTCGAGCTGCAGTTTGACGGAGTCGCCATCTTTGATCCAGCGTTCTGATGCGGTTGTGGGCATCGCGACGCCTACGGCTTTATTGCCGGTGGATGAGGTGCCTGCGCATCCGGTGAGGGTGCCAGCGAGTATGGCAACGGCGAGAAAGGTCAGGGGCCGTTGAAGCATGTTTCTCCTTGTAAAAGAGTGAGAGCATGCTCTAAATCGGCCAGAATCCGGGGTTATTTAGGTTTACGTGTGAAATATGTGTCCTATTAGGGCATACTTCGCCCACTTAGTCGTGCGCACCTTGTGGTGTTTGTGTGGCGCGTGCCTTGCTGTGTTTGTGTGGCGCGCACTTACCCGCTGCCGGGGCGCCTTAATCTTGGCCGGCTGTGGCTAGTTCCACGCCTGCTGCGGCGAGTTCTGTGCGGGCGGCCGCGCCCTGTTCGGCGGTTACGGGCACGGTTAGGTCCGTAAAGACCCGCACGTTGAGCCCGAGCTCGTGGGCGTCGAGTGCGGTTGCTTTGACGCAGTGCGATTCGGCGATGCCCACCACGTCTACGTCGGTGATGGCAGCGTCGTCGAGCAGTTCCGCCAGGAATTGTCCGTTTGTTGAGGTGCCTTCAAAGCCTGAATATGCGGCCGCGTACTGTCCCTTTTTTACGCTGACGTCCGGTGCGAGTGTGGCGAGCGCCGGGTGTAGTTCGGCCTCCGCTGTTCCGGCCACGCCGTGGGGTGGCCAAGTGTCCACGTAGTCCGGGTTCTCGGAGAAGTGCGCGCCCGGATCGATGTGCCAGTCCTGGGTGGTGGCCACGAGCGTGTACTCGGTGCGGTGTGCCGCCGCGTACTGCGCGATCCGCTCGGCTACGGCATTGCCGCCGTCCACGCCGAGTGCCCCGCCCTCGCAGAAGGTGGGTTGCACGTCTACTACGATCAGTGCCCTGCGGGCTGTTGTATTGGCCATGGTTCCAATCTAGCTGGATTTCGTGGCACGTCTAGTGTGGGTGAGCCTGGGATGTCAGTGGGTGCCGTTATGGTTGTGGTTATGGCGAGAATTCGGGGACTTGTGACGGTGAGCGTGGGTGCGGCGGTGGCACTCGCGTGCCTCCTCGTGCCCCTTGCCGCCGGACAGTTGCCCACCTGGGGTGCGGATCGTGTGATTTCCGACGATACCCCGGCTTCTTCCGCCAGTTCCGTCACGCTCGCCCCGGCTGGGGCGGAGGTTGCGGGGACGCAGGATCCCTGGGGGATGGCGCAATTACCGGACGGGGCGTGGCTGGTTACCTCGCGGTCGGGTGAGCGCATCATGCACGTTGCGGATGGGCGGGCCACGGAGCTTTCCGGGCCTGGCATGCGCGTAATTCGAGGCTTTGTGGAGAACCCGCCGGAGCGTCCCGCACCGGATGCGCAGCCGGCACCTGAGCCCGATCCGGACGGAGCCCCGCCGGATCCCGTCAGCCCAGATACTACGAGCCCTGAGTCAACGAGCCCAGTTCCCGGGAGCGCAACTCCTGCACACCCGGAAGCTGAAGCATCAAGTGGTGACTCGTCTAGTCCCACGGTTCCTGACGCGCCGGTAACTCCGCCGGACGAGGCCGGGCTGTACGGCATCGCGATCTCCCCAACCTTCGCCGAGGACTCGAGCGTTTTCCTGTTCGCCTCCAACGGCGTCACCTCGCGGATCTACCGACTCACATTGAGCGGAACCGAGATCACCCAGGCTCGTGGCATCCTGGGCGAGATCCCGGCTGGTGCGGGCAAAAACGGCGGGGCTTTGGCCTTCGGGCCCGATTCCTACCTCTACGCCTCCGTGGGAGACGCGGGCGAGCCACGGCTTGCCGGTGATCTCGACTCCATGAACGGCAAGATCCTCAGGCTTGGTGCAGACGGTTCAGCGCCACCAACAAACCCGCTCACATCGTCGGTAATCTGGAGCGCGGGACACCGCAACGTCACCGCAATGGCGTGGAACGCCGCCGGAGTCATGTTTGCCGTGGAACCGGGCGGTGACTATGCGGACGAACTCAACGTGATCCTGCCGGGCCACAACTACGGGTGGCCGGACCTCGAAGGTGAAGGCGGAGCATCCGCCGGCTACACGGACCCGGCCGTGCAGTGGCTGCGCACGGACTCCCACACAGTCGACCCCGCGGGCCTGGCCATCAACGATGGCGCACTGTACGTGGCCTCCTACTCGGGCGAGCGGATCTGGCGCTACCAACTCACCACGCAGGGATTTGGGCAGGTGCAGTCGCTTGCGGTGGGGCAAGAGGGCAGGCTTGGCGCCATCTCAATCACACGGGACGGAGGCCTCGCAGTCCTGACCGCCAATTCGGCCACCCGGGCCGCACACACCATCGTGGAGCCGTACGACCTCCTCCCCGTCACACTGCCTGAAGACGCGAGCGACGAGGAAAAGCAGGCTGCACAAGATGCAGCTCAGGAGCGCGCCACGCTCCTTAAGGCACCGGATCGCATAGTGACCTTCACAATCACGCCCTAAAAATGAAATGCGTGGACTGAGCACGCGGTCAACGGAATAAGATGGACCACATGGCTGACGCACACAACTCCTTCTACCTCACCACGCCGATCTACTACGTCAACGATGCCCCCCACATCGGGCACGCGTACACGACGGTTGCGGCGGACGTGCTGACGCGCTGGCACCGCCAGCGCCAGGAAGATGTCTGGTTCCTCACCGGAACAGACGAGCACGGACAGAAGGTCATGCGCACCGCAGAATCCAACGGTGTGACCCCGCAGGAATGGGCAGACAAACTCGTAACCGAGGCGTGGAAGCCCGTGCTCAACACGCTGGGCGTCACCAACGACGACTTCATCCGCACCACCCAAAAGCGCCACGAGGGTGCGGTTCAGGACTTCATTCAAAAGCTCTACGATCAGGGCGATATTTACGCCGGATCATATGAGGGCCCATACTGCGTGGGCTGCGAGGAATACAAGCAGGCCGGCGATCTGATCGACGGCACCGGCGAGTTTGAGGGCCAAAAGCTGTGCCCCATCCACTCCAAGCCGGTGGAGATGCTCTCCGAGCAGAACTACTTCTTTGCCATGAGCAAATACCAGGACCGCCTGCTTGCGTTCTATGAGGAGCACCCCGAATTTATCCAGCCGGCCTCCGCGCGCAATGAGGTGCTGGGGTTTGTGAAGCAGGGTCTCCAAGACCTTTCGATTTCCCGGTCCACCTTTGACTGGGGAATCCCGCTGCCCTGGGACGAGAGCCACGTGCTGTATGTGTGGTTTGACGCGCTCCTGAACTACTGGACCGCACTCCAGCAGGACGTGGACGGCAACCCCACCCCGGAACTGTTTGAAAAGTTCTGGCCGGCAAGCATCCACCTCGTGGGTAAGGACATCCTGCGCTTCCACGCGGTCATCTGGCCGGCCATGCTCATGGCTTCTGGCCAGCCACTGCCCAAGACGATCTTCGCGCACGGCTGGCTGCTCGTGGGCGGCGAGAAAATGAGCAAGTCCAAGCTCACCGGAATCGCGCCCAGCCAAATTATCGATGTCTTTGGCTCGGACGCCTTCCGCTACTACTTCCTGCGCGCCATTCAGTTCGGCCAAGACGGCTCGTTCTCCTGGGAGGATATGTCCGCCCAGTACAACGCGGCACTCGCGAACGGCTGGGGAAACCTCGCCTCCCGCCTTGCCGCGATGGTGGGCAAGTACTTTGGCGGGCAACTCCCCGCAGCCGGCGAATTGACCGAGGCGGAACAGCACGTGGCGCACGTTGCCGCAACCGCGGTGGCAGACGCCGAGGCCGCGATCGACGCGATCTCGCCAAACCGCGCCATCGACGCGGTGTGGACGCTCGTGGACGCACTCAACCTGTACATCACCGAGCAGGAACCATGGAAGGTGGCCAAGAACGAGGCCGAGGCCGGACAGGGTGGACGCCTAGCCACCATCCTCGTGACCGCCGCCGAGGGTTTGCGGGCGCTCGCGGTGCTGCTCAACCCGGTCATGCCGGTTGCCGCAGCCAAGCTGTGGGACTCGTTGGGCGCCGAGG
>Ga0182744_1001057_pt1 | contig 24735 bp, 26 predicted proteins | sample eDN3rd30CKraftMG_FD_128525 | JGI IMG/M metagenome (GOLD analysis project Ga0182744, IMG submission 128525) | Enriched Miracle-Growth compost microbial communities from Emeryville, California, USA - eDNA 3rd pass 30_C Kraft MG (version 2) (version 2) ... | reverse complement strand
TGGACACGCTGGCTGCCCGGCAGCCGCAACACATGGAGAAACTGGTGGTCACCCCAAAGCTGAGCATACGTCCCGCGAATCACCAGGCTGCAAGAGCCCTGGAGGCGGCCGGCATACATCCGCTGCTATCGCGCCTGTGGGCCGCCAGGGGGGTGTGCCATCCCACCGAAACGCAACTGATCTGGGCGGCCCTGATCCCGCCGGCCCACCTGACCCAGGCGCAGCAGGCGGCCGCCGTGCTCGCCGATGCCATACAGGCGGGCAAGCGGCTGCTGATCGTGGCCGACTACGATTGCGACGGCGCCACGGCCTGCGCCGTGGGCATGCGCGCGCTGCGGGCCATGGGCGCCTGCGTCGACTTCCTGGTTCCCAATCGTTTCGAAACGGGCTATGGGCTGTCGCCGGCGGTGGTCGAGCTGGCCTTGCGCCATCCCGCGGGCAAGCCCGATCTGCTGGTCACGGTGGACAATGGCATTGCCAGCGTGGACGGCGTGGAAGCCGCGAAGCGGGCCGGCATGGACGTGGTCATCACCGACCACCACCTGCCGGGCGACACGCTGCCGCGGGCGCTGGCCATCGTCAATCCGAACCAGCCGGGCTGCGGCTTTCCCTCCAAGAACCTGGCGGGCGTGGGCGTCATCTTCTATCTGATGCTGGCGCTGCGGGCTGAGCTGCGCATGCGCGGCGTCTACGCGCGCGACGGCGGGCCGCGGCTCGATCACTTGGCGGACCTGGTTGCGCTGGGCACCGTCGCCGACGTGGTCAAGCTGGACGCGAACAATCGCCTGCTCGTCACGCAAGGCCTGCAAAGAATGCGCAGCGGCCGCATGCAGCCGGGCCTGCGCGCCCTGTTCGCCGTGGCCGGACGCGAGCCGCGCCAGGCCAGCGCCTTTGACCTGGGCTTTGCGCTGGGGCCGCGCATCAACGCCGCGGGCCGGCTGGCCGACATGAGCCTGGGCATCAACTGCCTGATCACGGACGATGAAGGGCAGGCGCTGGATCTGGCGCGGCAACTGGATGCGATGAATCAGGAAAGGCGCGGCATAGAAGCCACGATGCGCGAGGAAGCGTTGGCGGCCATCGAATCGTCGCAGCCGATTATCGGCGCCAGCGTCTGCGTCTATCACCCAGACTGGCATCAGGGCGTGGTGGGCCTGGTGGCTTCGCGGCTCAAGGAAACCTACTGGCGCCCCACGCTCGCTTTCGCGCGCGCCGATACCGGCGAGCTGCGCGGGTCGGGCCGCTCCATACCCGACGTGCATCTGCGCGACGTGCTGGATCTGGTGTCCAAGCGCTGCCCCGGCGTGATCCTGAAATTCGGCGGCCACGCCATGGCCGCCGGCCTGACTTTGCGCGAAGATGCCTACCAGGTTTTCATCCAGGGCTTCGATGACGCCGTCCGGGAATTGAGCGGGCGCGCCAGCTTCGATCCCGTCATCGAAACCGACGGTTCGCTGGAAACCGGCTACGCGAACGCCGACGTGGCCGGTTTGCTTCAGCAGCAGGTATGGGGCGCCGGCTTCCCCGCGCCGATCTTCCGCGATACCTTCTACGTGCGCCAGCAGAGATTGCTGAAAGACAAGCACCTGAAGCTCAGCCTGGAGCGCGGGCATCAGCGCTTCGACGCCATTTGGTTCAACCGCGCGGAAATGCTGCCCGAGCATATCGACGCCGCATACCGCCTGGATCAAAACGTATGGAACGGCATGGTATCGGCCCAGCTCATCATAGAGTACGCCTGCGCGCCCGAGGGCTGACGCGGGCCGGGCGGCTCGGCTTTCCGCCGGGATTTGGCCGTAGCGGCTGTGGGCCCGGCCGCGTCAACGCGAACGCTGGGCGCGCGCCTCCGGCCCGGAGCCGGGCAGCGTCGCCAGCAGCAGCCCCGCCATGGCCAGAATAAAGGCGATGATCTGCAGGCCGCCCATGGGTTCGCCCAGCACAAGAACGCCCACCAGGGCGGCGCTGACCGGCAGCATGACGGTAAACACGCCCGCCTGGGCCGCCGGCACCGATCTGAGGCCCGTCATCCAGAGCCAGACCGTCCAGACGCTGGCCGCCAATCCATAGAAAAGCAGCAGGATCCAGTTGGACAGACTGACTTGGCCGAAATCGAAATGCCAGGCCGCATACACGCCGAAAGGCGTCATCAGCACAAAGCCCCACAGGTTGATGATCGCGCTGATGCGCTTGGGGCTCAGCACCGCGGTCAGCTTTTTGCCTATCACCGCGTAGGAGCCCTCGCAGAATACCGCCCCCAGAACCAGCAGGTTGCCCAGCCATGACGGGCCTTGCGCCGCGCCCGCGCCATCCGCCTGCGCGCCCGCCTGCGCCAAAGACAGCAAGCCTATGCCGAAAGCGCCGCAGGCGATCGCCAGCCAGACCCGCGGACCTATGCTTTCTTTCAAGAAAAACCAGCTCATCAGCGCCACAGTGGCGGGGATCGCGGCCATGATCACGCCGGCCGAGACGGCGCCCGTCATGCTCACGCCCCATATCATGCAGAGCGTGAACAGGAAATTGCCCAGAAACGACTCGAGGAAGATCAGGCCGCGCATCTGCGGCGTCAGGCGCGGTTCCGACTTGGGCTTGCGCAGCCAGCGCAGCATGGCCACGCCGCCTATGCCAAAGCGCAGCCAGCCCAGCAGGAAGACAGGCAGGACGGCGGCCAGGGGCTTGGTCAGCGCCACATAGGCGCCGACCAGGGACATGCTGAGCGCGAGGCAGCCGTAAGCCGCCAGCCTGCCGGGAGGCGACCTCATGACTGCCCGCAACCTGCGCGGCGCTTTGCCTGCATTGCATTACCCCGCTTTTGCCCGCATGGAGCGGAAGACTGGTCGATACCTGAAAACGCTGCGCCATTTTACGCTCCCGCAACGCGCGTTGTTCCTCTGGCATCACCATGCCTCTTTATCGGGGATGCAATCATCCAGGCCTCGCATTACGCGGGCCGTTCCACGCCTGAGCCTGTCTCATTCGCGGCACATGCTCGATCCAGCCGCGGCTGCGCCGAGCCGGCGTGCCGCCGGCGCCCGCCACTGTTCAGGCCTGCGCCTGATCCCCCGGGCAGTTGCCGCCCATCATCTGCTTTGCGCCCTTTTCGATCTCGGCTTGAGTCAAATTGCGCGTGTGCGTGGCGATGGACCAGCGGTGGCCGTATGGATCCTGGACCTGCCCATAGCGGTCGCCCCAGAACATGTCCTGCACCGCCATGATTTCCTTTGCCCCCGCGGCGATGGCGGCGGCCTGGACTTTGTCGGCGTTGTCCACATAGAGATGCACAGTCACCGGCGTGCCCTTGAGCGCGTTCGGACCCACCGAACCCCATTCCGGAAATTCATCAGCCAAAAAGACCGCGGCGTTGCCGATGCGCAGACAGGCGTGCGCGACCTTGCCTTGCGGCGTATCCATCCTGCTTTCCTGTACCGCGCCGAATGCCTGCTTGTAGAACTCTATCGCCTGCGCCGCATCGGCGCATACCAGATGCGGCGTCACCGAGTTCATGTCCGAAGGAATGGCCCTTACTGCGGGACCGCCTTCCGGCGTCAAGTCGAATATCGCTTTGCAACTGCGCATATCGAAGGGGGCCGAGAAATGTTCATGGGCGATACGCCAGCCCTCGCCGGTCTTGCGGTAAGTGGCTGTCATGCGCATCCATCCCGCCTGTTCCTCGCCGGTGGCGGACTCCGTCCCGCAGCGAATCAGGCCGCGCACGACGGCCAGATCGCCGGACGCCTGAATGTCCGTCTCGGCGTCCTGAAAGATCATGGGACCCGGACACATGTCCAGGCAGGCCTGCCAGTGCTTGCGGTAAGCATCCAGCCCTTTGAATTGCAATTGCAGGACAGCATCGAAAGCCACCACGTCTTTCGTGTAGTGCGACATGATGGCGTCGATATCGCCGGCGCGGACGGCGCCCAGCCAACTGTCCATCCGCCGCCTGATTTCCTCGTTCGCCGGGGCGGCCCCCGCTGGGGCGGCCCTCGCCGGGGCGGTCTTGGCCGAGGCCGAGGAGTCATCTGCAGTAGTCATAATCCATCTCTCCCTGGTTGTGAATGCGGCCAACGGCAGACGCAGCAGCCGTTCTTCTTGACCTATGACCTGCCTGGCCATAGGGTTATTTAACAAATATTAGTCCTAAAAAACAACTAATAAAAATGTATTCAGGAGTAAATGTGCTAGACTGTTACCTATGGCAATAAAGCGAAAATACGATGACGGCTGCGCGGCGGCCCATGCGCTGGACCTGGTGGGCGACCGCTGGGCCTTGCTCATCGTGCGCGAACTGCTGCTCGGGCCCAAGCGCTTTACGGCCCTGCGCTCGAGCTTGCCGTCCATCAGTCCCAATGTCCTGACACAGCGCTTGAACGATCTCGAAGCCGCCTCCGTATTGAAACGGCGCCGCCTGCCGCCGCCCGCCGAGGTTTGGGTCTACGAGTTGACGGATTGGGGCCGCGAGCTGGAACCCGTGATCTTGCAATTGGCGCGCTGGGGGGTGCGCTCGCCGGCCTTCCTGCGCGGCGCGCCGCTGGGGGTGGACGCCCTGCTGCTGTCCTTCAAAAGCATGGTCGTGCCGGAGCGCGCCAAGGGCTGCGAGCTGAGTCTCGAACTCGCCTTCGATCAGGAGATATTCCATGTGGCGCTGCGTCGAGGCCGGCTGGACATCGGCAGGGGCGCGTCCAACCGGCCCCAGGCCAAAATCGCTACCGACACCGCCACATTGCTGCGCCTGGCCTACGGCAAGGCGCCGTTGGACCAGGCCATAGAATCGGGGCGGCTGCGCTATACCGGGCAAAAAGCAGCCATCCAGGAATTCCTGGACCTCTTCGCCCTGCCCGAAACAGCGGATGCCTGCGATTCAGGCGCTAGCGCCGCGACGACAACACAATCCCGCTGACGATCAGGGCGAATGCGACAGCGTGATAGATCTGCGGCAGGTCCCTCAGGAAGGCCAAAGACATCAGCGCGGCGAACAGCGGCGTCAGGTTGGTGAAAAAGGCGGCGGTCGCCGGCCCCGCGCGCTGCACCCCCAGGCCCCAGCAGCGGAAAGCAAGAATGCCCGGCCCCAAGGATACGAAGAGCACGGTCAAAACCAGCGGCCACCCCCAATGGATGGCGGCATCGGTCAGCGCCCATTCGCCCGCCGCGAAGACGCCGGACCAAGCGACGCCGTACACCACTTGCGCCAGCATGAAGGTCGCCCAGTTGCGCCGGATTTCATCGGAATCGCGCGCCTGCGCCAGCAGCCAGCTATAGAAAGCCCAGGCTATGGTGGCGACGATCATCAATATATCGCCCGCCACGAAGCGCAATTCCAGCACTTGCTGCCATTGCCCGCGGCCCAGCACGGTCAGCACGCCGCTCAGAGATAGAAACGCCCCGCCCAGCTGCCAGCCGGCTATGGGCGCATTGAAAAACAAACGCCCGACGATCAGCATCCAGATCGGCATGCTGGCGCCCACCAGGGTCACATTGATGGGGGTGGACGTGTGCAGGGCCATATATTGCAAGGCGTTGTACATGCCTATGCCCAGCAGGCCCAGAATCGCATAGCGCTTGCGCTCGGCCCATAATGCGCTGCCCTTGCGGAATATGCTGCGGCCTAGAGGCAGCAGTATCAGCAAGGCCATGGCCCATCGCAGGAAATTCAGTGTAATGGGCGGAACCAGGTCGCTGACCACCCTGCCCACCACGGCATTGCCCGCCCATAACAAGGGCGGTATCACCAGCAACCCCACGGTCGCCGGCGTCAATCGGTTGTTCATAGAAATAAAGCCGCAATCCGTTACGCGCAAGCATTGCGCCAGGTGGCTATGGTAACGCAGCCTCAAGCCTGGCTGGCCAGGAACGGCTTGATCAGCTCGCGGGCAAGTTCGACATGACGCTCGTCCACCATCAGGGTCTGCGCATTCAGGCTATTGGTCAGCGGCCCCGGATACATGGAGCTGAATGCGCCGCCGCTCATCACGAAGGGAATGTCATAAGCCTGCATCAACGCGGCGATGGCGGCCGCCTCCGAATCGGAATTCGGACAATAGATTGGTATCATGATTATTTTCCCCCTGAGACTCATTCCATGGCAGTTTTCGATATCAAGCCCATAGTCGATTCCCTGAACGCCGTAAGGCAGGAATGGCGCACATCCCAGCAGCGCTCGCGCGAACCCGGCGGGCGCGAATTCCCTTCGCCCCAGGCCATCGCGCAAATACTCGACGACCTGAAAGGCGTGCTGTTCCCCATGCGCCTGGGCCCGCTGGACCTGCGCCAGGAAAGCGAAGACTTCTACATCGGCCATACCCTGGATTCCGCCCTGCACGCGCTGCTGGCGCAAGTGCGTCTGGAGCTACGCTACCAGAAGCGGCACGAATCGCCTAGCGAAACCGAAATCGAAGACAGGGCCGTGGCGGCCGTGCAGGCGTTCGCCGTGGCCTTGCCCGAGATCCGCCGCCTGCTGGATTCGGATGTGCTGGCCGCCTACCAGGGCGACCCCGCCGCGCGCAGCGTGGATGAAGTCCTGCTGTGCTATCCGGGCGTGCTGGCGATGATCCACCACCGCATCGCGCATCAGTTCTACAAGCAGGACCTGCCCCTGCTGGCGCGCATGTCCTCCGAGCTCGCCCATTCGCAAACCGGCATCGACATACACCCGGGCGCGCAGATCGGCTCCTGTTTCTTCATCGACCACGGCACCGGTGTCGTCATTGGCGAAACCGCCATCATCGGCAAAGGGGTGCGCATCTACCAGGCCGTCACGCTGGGCGCCAAGCGCTTTCCCACCGACGCCAACGGCAAGATCGAGAAAGGCCTGCCGCGCCACCCCATCGTCGAAGACGACGTGGTCATCTATGCCGGCGCCACCATACTGGGCCGTGTCACCCTGGGCCGGGGCTGCACCATAGGCGGCAATGTCTGGCTGATCAACGACGTGCCGCCGGGCTCGCACGTGACCCAGGCGGATTCGCAGGGCATGCGCAGCTGCGACCCGGCCGAGGAAGGCGCGGCCGGCTGAACCGTCGGGACTGGGCGGGCCGCCTGGCCTCGCCCTGGACGATAAGGCTCGCATCCGGGCGCGCGCAGGCGGCCGATGCCAACGGAAGCTAGCCGGCCAATGCCCGCTCGACCGCTATGCGGGCGTGTATCAGCGTGGTGTCGTACAGGCGCACGGCCGTGTCGGCCTGCTTGACCAGCAGGCCGATTTCCGTGCATCCCAGTATGACGGCCTGCGCCCCTTGCCCGGCCAAGGCATCGATGATGCGCAAATACTCCGCCCGCGACGCGTCCAGTACCTTGCCCAGGCACAGTTCGTCATAGACCACCATGTGCACGATCTCGCGATCGGCCGGCGGCGGCACCAACACCTTCAGCCCAAAATTTTGCCGTAAACGCTCTTTGTAAAAATCCTGCTCCATGGTGAAACGGGTCCCCAGCAGGCCGACGGCGGAGATGCCGTCGCGCAAGAGTTCCTCGGCGGTGGCGTCGGCAATGTGCAGCAAGGGTATGCCCGCGGCCTTTTCGACCTCGGCCGCGACTTTATGCATGGTGTTGGTGCACAGCAGGAGAAAGTCGGCGCCGCCCGCACGCACGCTCCGGGCCGCCTGTGACAGGATGTCGGCCGCGCCGGCCCAATCCCCCGCATGCTGCAGCTTTTCTATGGGATCGAAATCCACGCTGCGCAATACCAATTCGGCCGAATGCAGGCCCCCCAGCGCCTGTTTGACGCCCTGATTGATTTCGCGATAGTAGTCGGCCGTGCTTTCCCAGCTCATGCCGCCGATCAGCCCTATGGTTTTCATGGCATGCTCACAATAGGTTCCAGCCTTGCAGCATAACAGCAAGAGCGGCTTGAAGAACCGAGGCCTGAGCGGCCAGCCGTTGCCATGGCCGTCAGCCCGTCAGCCATCAGGGCGGTACGCAAGGCGGCGCCGACTTAGCGGGCATTAATGAGGGCCGGCTTCGTCGGCGCGGCGGCCTGCGGCTGTATCAGCGGCGAGGGGCCGCCGATGCGGGAAGCGATGCGCGGATGCCTAATGGCAATCGGCCACCACCTGATCCAGATATACTTCGAAGGCGATGTCGCGCACCCTTTCCTTGTTGAGCGCGGCCAGATGCCGGGCGGACTTCCATTGCGCCGCCAGGCGCTTGGCCACCGCCAGCGTGTGCGGGTCGTCCCGCGGCACCAGAAAGGCGGAGGACGCCTCCCGCCCTGGCGGCAAAGTGGCTGAAAATTTCTTCCACTCCGGCAGCTTCAACAGCTCTTTCAGCATGATCTCGTCATGCACGGCTGCATCGCACTCTCCCGTGCGCAAGGCTATCAGCGAATCCGCCGGCGCTTTGTAGATTTTCTCGATCGCCGCGTAGCGCGTCGCGGCCATCCCGGCGTATAAGCCGCCTTCCGACAGGCAGACGCTGCGGCCCCGCAATTGTTCCCAGGTCTTGATGTCGGTGTCGCTGCGCATGATGGCCATGGGCCGCGCCACATAGCCCGTAGGCACGGCGACATGAGCCGGCGGCGCGGCTTGCCCCGGAGCGAGATACGCCAGCGCGATCTCGGCGGTGGGCGCCGGCGCCGCGGCGCGGGCGCCGGCCGGCACGGCGTGCACGGCCCGCAAGCGGGCGTTCAAGGCCTGGGCCAGCTCTTCGGCCAGGGCCGTGTCCGGCGTCTCCGGCGTGCGCACCTTGGAGCCGCCCACGAACGGCGGCACGACATAAGGCATGGCCAGCACCAGTTCGCCGTCGCCGGCCGCCCCGCCGGCGTTGGAAGCGGCCTGGCCTGCAGCCGCCGCCCCCCCTTGTCCGGGCGCCGGCGCGCAGGCCAGGGCAAGGACGCCGGCCGCGATGCGGCCCCTCCGCGAAAATAGACGCTGCAGCCAGCGGGATTTCATCATAGCGGTAACCGTCAAACGTACTGGTAGCGCAACAGCCGGCGCTTCAGGTTTTCCAGGATGACCAGATCGATCAAGGTGGCGAGTATGGCTATCGTCAGGATATTGGCCATGACGCCGACCATATCCGCGGTTTCGCCCGCATAGGCCAGCGAGCGCCCCAGGCCCTTGCCGAAGCCGATCAGCATTTCAGCCGATATCAAGGCGCGCCACGCATTGCCGAAAGCCAGCTGCGCGCCGGTGATCAGTTCCGGCATGACGGCGGGCAGGTACACGCGCTTGAGCATGTCCCAATGGCCGGCCCCCATGACGCGCGCGGCGGATACGTGCACGTTCAGCACGCTTTCCGTAGCGTTCATCACCGACAGCGCGGCCGGGAAGAAAGCCGCCAGCGCGATGACCACGATGATGGGCAGGTTGCCGAAGCCCATCATGATCAGGAACAGCGGCACCCAGGCGATGGACGGTATGGATTGCAGGATGATGATGGCCGACTTCAGCACTTCGCGAAAGAAAAACAGCACGCCGCCTATCAGGCCGAAGCCCACGCCGAACAACAGCGCCGCGCCATAGCCGAAGCCCAGCCTGACCAGGCTGCCCGACAGGGCCGCGCGGAAATCGGCCGACTGCACGTCGTTCCACAAGCGCAGCATGACGGTGGGCACGCCCGGCATCAGGAAGTCGGGCAAGACCCACGCCGCGATCTGCCAAAGCAGCAAAATGGCCAATATGGCGACCGCCATGGCCAGCTTCTTTCTATTGCCTGAAATTCTGATCTGAGAGCTCATAAAGTTGGAAACAACAGCGGCCGCCAGGACCCGCCAGCGTTGAAGGGGCACGCGCCGACAGGCCCTGAACCGGCCACTTGGTGAAACAGGAGAAACGCGGAGCCATGCGAGGCGCCGCGTTCCGGTTCTACAGGCAAGTGCGAGGATTTACAGCTTGCGCGCCTTCTGCCATTCCAGATCGATGATGGTGCTGACATCGAACTTGTTGCCGTCGCGCGTCTTGAGCGAGCCGTCAGCCTGCATGATGTCGGCGATCTCCTGCATGCGGACCAGTTCCTTGTCGGTCAGCACGGGGCTGAAGGTCTGGCTCTTGATGGCGTCGCGGATCACGTCTTCGCGCGGGATTTCGCCCTGCTTCAGGGTTTTCAGCGTGGGTTCGGCGATGAAATAGCTGGCGATCAGCTTGGCGCCCTCTTCCGGCTTGTTCTGCAGCAGCTCGATGGCTTCGCGCTGCGCATCCAGCGATTTCCACACATCATCCTTGCGTTTCTTCAATGTATCGCCCGAGGTGATCACCACCATGCAGGGGAAAGGCCAGACTTCGCCGATTTCGTAGATTTGCGTCACCGGCGCGATCAACTGGGCGATGCGCGCCTGCGGCTCGAACAGAAAAGCGGCGTCCACGCGCTTGCCGACCAGCGACTGCACGGCGACCTGGGGGCTGACGCCCATGATGGACAGATCGTCCGGCTTCAGGCCGGCGTCTTTCAACACCACGCCGCGCAGCACGGTGTCGGCGGTGCTGCCTTCCTTCTGGGACGCCAGCGTGTGGCCCTTCAGGCCGCCGACATCCTTGATGCCGGTGTCGTCGCGCACCAGGATGGCGTGAAAGCCATGCTGGGCGCCGCCGACGACTTTCAGGTCCGCGCCTTTGGACGACCATGAAGCCGCATTGGTGAAGCCCAGCACGCCGGTATCCAGCTGGCCGCCGACGATGGCCTTGATCAAGTCGGTGCCCGACTTGAATTCGATCAGCTCTACATCCAGGCCGTGCTTCTTGTAGAAGCCGCCTTCGTAGGCGGCGATGGCCTGCGCATCGTCCATGACGCGCAGATAGCCGACTTTGAACTTGTCGGCGGCGACCGCCTGGCCCGCCAGGGCGAAGACGGCCAATACGGGCAACAACAAACGTGACAGCTTCATGCTTCCATTTCCTCTAGTGCAACGGATTCGCCTTGCTCGGCGTGTATTCCCAACAGGCTTAAAATTTCCCGGCGCATGCCGGCGAATTCGGACAGATCGTGCGTTTTTTCATGGCGCGCCAAACGGAATTCCTTCAGCACCGTGGCGGGGCGCGCGCTGAACACCAGGATGCGGTCGGCCAGGAACAAGGCTTCGTCGACATCGTGGGTGACGAGCAGCACGGTCGGGCCCGCTTCGCGTATCAGTTGGCGCAGCACATCCTGCAGCGTCATGCGCGTCAAGGCGTCCAGTGCGCCGAAGGGTTCGTCCAGCAACAGGGCCTTGGGGTGCGAGATGAAAGCGCGGGCCAGCGCGGCGCGCTGGCGCATGCCGCCGGAAACCTGATGGGGGTAGTAGGTTTCGAAGCCTTGCAGCTTGACCTTGGAGAGCCACTGCCGCCCTCTTTCCAGACTGTTGCGCTTGTCCACCCCTTGCAGCTCCAGCGCCAGCGCGACGTTCTGCTCCAGGGTGAGCCAGGGATAGAGGGCGTTTTCCTGGAACATGAGGGTGCGTTCTGGGTTCGGCCCCTGGATCGGAGCGCCGTCGGCGAGTATCGCCCCCTGGCTGGGTTTTTCGAGCCCGGCGGCGATGTGCAGCAAGGTGGATTTCCCGCAGCCGGAAGGTCCCACCAGTGCGACGAGCTCGCCGTCGTCTATCTCGCGGCTGAAGTCCTGGATGACGCGCAGGCCGGAGAATTCCTTCTGTATATTCTGGAAAGACAGCTTCATAGTAAAGTGATCACCGATTTGGTTATATCGAAACTTTACTGAGTGCGCTAATACCCCACAAGAATTTTTATTGTCTTTGTATATGAATTGAGGAAATATAGAGTTGGATCGCCCCCCGCGCCGGCCTCAAGGCTGCGGGGGTCTCGCAATCTATTTCTTTACTGGCGGCACGAAAGGCGTCGGCCTGTCCATGCCGTGGTATTCCGGATTGGGCATCATGTCGGTGCCGATGGCCATGCGATTGGACATATTGAAGAAGGCCACGGTGTCGGCCAGGTCGAAGATGTCCTCGGCGCTGAAACCCAGGTCGCGCAAGGCCTGGCGGTCTTCTTCGACCACCTGCTCCGGCGTCTTGGTCAGCTTCCAGGCAAAATCCAGCATGCCCCGCTGCCGCGCATCCAAGGGGGCGACGCGGTAGTTCATGACCATCATCTCGCCCAATTGCGGATCGCCCGACAGGGCCCGCACCGCCTGCCCGTGCGCCACCAGGCAGTAGTAGCAATGATTGGCGCTGGACACCACCACCGCCACCATCTCGCGCTCCAGTTTGCTGAGCCTCGACGGCGCCAGCATGAGCTCGTTGTACATGGCCATGAAGTTGCGCAGTTTATTGGGCCGCAGGCTATAGGCCGCCAGGACGTTGGGCACGAAGCCCAGTTTGTCCACGCACTTCTGGAATACCTCTTGCAAGTCCGCATCCAGACTGTCCGCCGCGGGCGCCCCCGTGGCTGCTATGTGGTTCGGCTGAGGCATGCCTGGTCTCCTTGTCATTCCATTATTGCCATCGATGGATATTGCTAGGATAACGGCTCCAGGCGAACGATGCCAGCATAGGCACGCCGTGCGCGCCCAGGTGATGCGCGAGCGAACGCCGCATGGCCGCGTAAAGCATCGCCCAGCATCGCGGCCTCAGCCGCGCCGAGCCGCCTCTATCGCAGCAACGTCGATCTTTCTCATTTCCATCATGGCGTCGAACGCGCGCCTGGCGGCCGCTCGATCGGAGCCGGTGACCGCGTCCATCAAGACGCGCGGCGTGATCTGCCATGACACGCCCCATTTATCCTTGCACCAGCCGCAGGCGCTTTCCTCGCCGCCGTTCCCGACGATCGCGTTCCACAAACGATCCGTCTCGGCCTGGTCATCGGTTGCAACCTGAAAGGAGAACGCCTCGTTGTGCTTGAAGGCCGGCCCGCCGTTCAGGCCGAGGCACGGAATGCCCATTACCTTGAACTCCACCATCAAGACATCGTCCTCCTTGCCGGACGGAAAGTCGCCGGGCGCGCGATGGACTGCCACCACCGCGCTGTCGGGAAAGGTCGCGGCATAGAAAGTTGCGGCTTCCAAAGCGGCGCCGTCATACCAAAGACAAACTGTGTTCTTGCTCATCATCCCGGTTCTCCTGAATTGGAACGGATATATGCGTCTATGATGGCTGCAGTTGGCAGCCCTCGCGAGCGGCATCCTCAAGGAAGTCGGTGACCGAATCGCGGCTGGGGGCGATGCCCTTCAATTGAAGAACCGCGCCCGCATTGCCCCTATGATACGTTCCATGCATGCAGACGTGCAGGATGATTTCACCGCGCCGCATACGCGCAGGCTTGCCGCTGGTGAAGACGAAATCGATTGCCTGCTCGAAATCGTCGTCCGCCAGGCTATCCACGTAAGACACATACCAGTCATCGACCTCTTTGGCACTGCTCGCCAGCTCCTGCAAGCCGGGTATTTTTTCAGACTTCGGCGCCTGAAATGAATGAGGCACGCCCTGCAGATGGGCCTGGAATATTTTATCGACCGCATGCATATGGTCGAAGATGCGCAGCATGATCGCGGCCTCCTGCTCGGACAAGCGGGCAAAGTTCCGGCTGACAGCGTCATAGAGGCCGCGATCGGCCCATTGTTTGACGGCAACAAGCTGAGAATAAGACTGATAACTCATAAGCAATTTCCTTTCAAGCCAAGATGCACTTTGATTAACCTGGCCTCTCCTTTTCCTTCCGCTCAGCCCCTATAATATGAGCGATTACTCGCATTTGCATACTCGCATTTGGACTCCAGGAAATGGCCCGGAAACCGCTCACGAAACCAAGAAAACAAGCGGCTCAAGAGCGATCGCGCATGACCGTGGACGCCTTGGTCGAAGCAACCGCTCGCATTTTGGTCGAGGACGGCTTCGACAAAGCCAGCACCAACCGCATCGCCGAAAAAGCGGGCGTGAGCATTGGATCGCTATACCAATATTTTCCCGGCAAAGAAGCGCTCGTCGCCGCGGTCATAGAGCGCCACGGCAAAGAGCTTATGCAAGTCGTGCGCGCCACGATGGCGGAGGTCGCCGCGCTACCGATGGAACAGGCGGTGCGCAAACTCGTCACCGCCGCCATCGAAGCCCACCGCATCGACCCCAAGCTGCACCGCGTGCTCGCGGAACAGCTTCCGCATACCGGCAGGCTTGCGGACACGGAAGTCTTCAATCAAGAAACCTATGCCTTGTTCCAGGCTTTTCTCGAATCCCACTCCAGCGAATTCCGCCCAGTCGACCCGGAACTCGCGGCATTCGTCTGCGTCACCTCGATAGAGGCCCTGACACACACAGCCGTCCTGCACCATTCCGCAAGACTTTCCGACGCAGCCTTCGAAGCGCTCGTCGACGAAGCCACTCGGCTCATCGTCCGCTACCTGCGGTAGCTGCGGCGTCGCTCCACGGCACAATCGGCTTGAAGCTTTATATTTGGGCGTCTGTCGCCTATGGCCGATTTTCAGGGACCTGGATGTTTCCTCCTGGCCTGATGAGTCCGGACGATTCCAGGAAATTCCGAAGCAGCTTCCGACAGTGGCTACAAAATACCCAATTGAATACAGACTGTGTGCAAACTATAATCTGACCTGAATAGTCAGACTTGGGGGATATTCATGCGCAGTTGGCAAATACAGGAGGCGAAGGCTCGAATGTCCGAGCTCATCAAGCGTGCGCAAGAACAGCCGCAAGACATTACCTTGCACGGCAAGTCCGTCGCCGTGGTTATTTCGCGCGCGGCATACGATCGCCTCTCTCGAGCAGAGGGCTCTCTTGTGGACTTCATGCGTCGTTCGCCACTTTATGGAACCGACGACGTCAAGCTGGAGCGGGATAAAAGCCTTACCCGTAAGGTCCCGCTTTGAGCTATCTGATCGATACCAATGTGCTCTCGGAACTACGGCGCAAAACTCCCAACCAGGCCGTAGTCCGATGGTTCGAAGACAGGCCCGTCTCGACGATGTTTTTAAGCGTCTTGACGCTGGGCGAGATCCGCAAGGGGATCGAAGGGGTTGCGGAAACCAATCGGCGCCAGGCGTTGCTGGATTGGCTGGAAATTGAACTCACCACTTTTTTTACAGGCCGCATTCTGGCCGTGGATATCGCGGTGGCTGGTCGGTGGGGCCGCCTGGCGGCCAGCGTGGGCCGGCCGCTGCCTGCCATAGATAGCTTGCTGGCGGCCACCGCTCTCGAGCACGATCTGGTGCTCGTCACCCGCAATGTCAAGGACTTCGAGAATCTAGGCCTATCGCTCATCGACCCTTGGGATGCGGCGTCAAACTGATCGCACCCGAACCCGGTACAATCCAGGACATATAGGAGACACTGCCATGCCTACGGATTTTCCCGGTTTTTCGGGGCCCAGCGCCAGTACCGAGGCGCCGCTGGAGATGCTGGCGGCCTGTCATATTCGCATCGAGCGCCAGTGTTCGACCTTGAAGCGGCTGGCGGAATATCTGCCGGATCACGGCAGCGATATGCAGGCGCGCCAGGCGGCGCGCAGCATCATGCGCTATTTCGATACTTCGGCCATCCAGCATCATGCCGACGAGGAAGAAGACCTGTTTCCTTCCCTGATCGAGTCGATGGCCGGGTCGGACGCGGTTTGCATACATGAAATTATCGGCGGGCTCAGCGCCGACCATCGCGAGCTCGAATCGAAGTGGCGCGCATTGCGCGATGTGCTGGCCCGCATAGAACGCGGCGAACCGGCCGCGCTGGCGGACGAGGATGTCGATGCCTTTACCGGCCTGTATCAGCGGCACATCCAGCGCGAGGAAGACGAACTGCTGCCCATGGCGGCGCGCCTGCTGGGCGACGCCGATATCCGGCGCATCGGCGTGGCCATGCGCCGGCGGCGCGGCATCGGCGACGATATGCTTTGAAGCTGCTGGTACGGGTCACCGACCCTGCCTGCGGCTTACCCTCCTGGCGTCGCTCTCCCGCCTTCCAACCGTCATTCTTGAAGCGGACGGCATTTGCTGTAGACAGCATTGCTGTTTCTTCCTGCGATCCATACCCCGCTTCCGGTTCAGCCTGGAAACCTGTGCATAGCATATCCCTTACCGCCACAAGCCAAAACAGGATCGCCTGAGACAAGGCTGCCTGAGAGCCCGCTCCGACATGCAGGTAAATCACCCTGCTCCGCCGGATTTATCCTCTTTTTTGGACTCTCCATCAGAGGTCAAGCGCACGCTCATGGAGTAATTGAATGAATCTGCGGGATGCCGGGTGTGCGAGACTTCCAGCAATTGCCTGCTGCGGCTATAGTAGCGGCGCGTAATCAGTAATACCGGGGCTTTCGTGGAAATGCCCAGCCATTTCGCCGCCTTGGCATCGGCGCCCACTGCCGCTATGGTCTGCTGGACTTCGGCGATGGATTCGCCCCGCTGCTCTTCTATCATTCTGTATATTGGCATGCGTTCGGGATCGTTCCGGCTTAACAGCATGCCGTAGACATAAGGAATATAGATTTCCGAATAAGCGACCAGCACCCCATCATCGCGCGAATAGCGCAAGGTGGCAATGCGCCACCACTTCTCGCCGACCGAGCAGCCCAACCAGTCGGCCAGCATGCGGTCTATAGTGATCTCCTCTTTTTCTACCACCCTGGTACGAGTCTCGACGGTATAGCGCTGCAAGTCACTGACCGATTCGAACGACTGTGTGTAGCGCTGCTGCACGGTGTTGGCCCTGACAATACTGCCCATCCCGCGCTGTGTGCTGATTAGCCCGGCCTCCTGCAGACGCCCTAATACCGAGCGCACGGTGTTGCGACTGACGCCGAAACCCGCCGTCAGCTCATTTTCGGACGGCAGCTTGTCGCCCACCTGATACTTGCCCGACTGGATATCGTTGATGAGCGCCCTGAAAACATGGTCTATCTTGCTATTCCCGACAGGCATAACAAATGTGGGCATGTCTGTACCTTTGCAAAATATTCAATCGTATGTGCCGCTGCCCGACAGTCACGATCAGCCACCCACAGCATGGCCCGCCTGGGTGCGGGCCGGATCAGCGCAGCAGGTACATGGCCAGATCCGGAAACACCCACAAGGCGATCAGCGCGAACAGCAGGACGAGCAAAGACGGCACTGCGGCCCGGGTAACCGTCTCCAGCGATTCGTGCGGCAGTATAGACTTGATCGCGAACAAATTCATGCCGACGGGCGGCGTGATGACGGACATTTCCATATTGATCACCATGAATATCCCGAACCAGATCGGGTCTATGCCTATGACCTCAGCGATCGGGAAGAACACCGGCACGGTGATGAGTATGATGGAAATGACTTCCAGGAAGCACCCCATCACCAGCCATATCAGCGCGAACATCAGCATGACCGCCCATTGCGGCAATTGAGCCGCATGGGTGGCATCGGCAAGCATTTGCGGCAGGCCGATCAGCGTCAGGGCTGAGCCGAAGACCAGCGCCCCGAGGACGATGGTCAGCAGCATGGCGTTGCTCTTGAGCGAGTCGGCCAGCACTCCGGGCAGTTCGCGCAAGGTTATCGTGCGCCTGACCACGACGGTAAGCAGTACAGCATAGACGACGCCTATGGCGGCCGCTTCCGTTGGCGTGTAGATCCCGGCATAAATGCCGCCCAGTATCACCACAGGCAGCAGCAGGTCGGGCACGGAATGCATGGTGACGCGCAGCGCCTTCTTCAGGTCGAAAGGTTCGCCCGTCGCCTTTGGCGCCTTCCACCTGGCCCATACGGCCAGCATGATGGCAATCAGGAAACCCGGCAGGAAACCGGCGATGAATACCTCGCTGGGCGAGACTTCGGTAAGCGACGCGTAGATGATCAAGGGAATGCTGGGCGGAATCAGTATGCCCAGTGAGCCGCCTACAGCAGTCAAGCCATAGGTCAAACGCTTGCTGTAGCCGCGGCTCTCCATCTCGGGAATGGCGATCTTGCCTATGGTCAGGACCGAAGCCATGCTGGATCCAACAATGGCGGCGAAAAAGGTGAAGGCAAAAACGGCTGACATGCCGGTGCCGCCCCGCAGCCTTCCCAGCCAGGCGTTGGACGTGTCGAACAGCTGCTGGCCCACCTTTCCGCGATACAGGATCTCTCCCATCAGGATAAACAGCGGAATGGCGATCAGCACGACGTCGGAAAACGACTTGCTGATCGTCAGCGGTATCTGGATGAGGAAAGAAGGACCGACGGTGAGTATGGACGCCACGCCAGCCAGGCCCAGCGCAAAACCGACCGGTACGCCTATAAGCAGGAAAATCACGAGTCCCGCGATCAGTACGCCTATGGTAGTGAATTCCATGCCTCACCCCTGCGTGCGATCATGGCGGGTCCGTTCGATGGGGTCGACCAGGGCCCCCGCCGCGCTGATCAGAAGCAGCAGCCCTCCCAGCGGAATCAGGGCGTGCGGCAGCCATAGCGGCACTGCCAGCAAGGTCGCGGATACTTGCGACTGCTGCCATGAGTGCGCTGTAAGCTTCCAGCCCAGCCAGGCTATGCAGGCCGCAAGCAAAGCAATAAGCACCAGCGAAACCCGGTACAGGACGCCGCGCGCACGCGGCGGCAGCCGGTCGACAAGCAGGGTGGAGCGGATGTGTTCATTCTGCGAAGTCAGCAGGCCCATGGGCAGGAAGACCAGCAGCTGCAGCAGATAGATGGAAATCTCCGTGGCCCAGATGGTCGGAGCGTTGAACACGTATCGCGCCGCAACATCGTAGAAGACGATGAGCGGCAACACCCCCAGCGCTGCCACGCCGAGCCCAAGCACGCACTTGTTAGCGCACTGCGTCGCCCTGGCGATTATCCCCACGCCTGTCTCCCCGTGCCTACTGGACGCCCACGCTCTTGTTGGCGGCATCCACGATCTCCATCAGCTTGCTGCCCTGCGGGCCTGCCTTCTCGCGGTAGGCTTCATAGAGTCCCCTGGAAGCGTCCACCCATTGCTGACGCTGCTCGGGGTTCAGTTCCGACAGGCTGACGCCTTTCTCTTTCAAACGCTCCTTTGCGATCCGGTCATCGTCTTTGGCGCGTTCGCGGGCGGTGCGCTGCGCGATGTCCGATGCCTGGGCAACCGCCTTGCGCGTATCTTCGGGCAGTCCATTCCACCACTTCAAATTGCATGTAGCCATGAAAGACAGATAGTTGATGCCCAGCGTGGTGCCATATTTGGCCACTTCATAGAGCTTGCGCGAATACACCGAGGTCGGGCCGGTAATGAAGCCGTCTATGGTGCCGCGCTGCACGGCCTGGAACATTTCCTGCGAGCTGAGACTCACAGGAGAGCCGCCGAGATCGCGTATCAGCATGCTGGTGTCCACACCGAAAGCACGCATCCGCAGCCCCTTCATGTCGGCCGGCAGGCTGATGGGCTTGCTGGCATAGAAGTCGACCGTACCGTACTGGACCCAACCCAGCATATGCATATCGAACTTTCCAAATTGCTCATCGAACGTTTTCTTGAAAACCGGGTTATCTTCGGTCTTCCACAATGCCTCCCAGGAGTTGTAAAGGAAAGGCAGTCCCCAGATGCGCAAGGCTTCCGTTCCGGGTCCGTTCATGAAGCCGATATTCATCTGGCCTATTTCGACAGCGCCGGTGCTGACTGCATCAGGCAGTTGCGTGTCGTTGTAGAGCTGGCCGTTGGGGAAGGTGCGCGGCTTCAGATGCAAAGCGGTCGAGGCGGTCAGCTTGTCTATCTCGCGGGCCAGCGTTTCGAAATAAAGGCCTGTGGCGTGATCCTTGGGAAGGTTATAGGCGATCCGTATGACGGCGGTGTCGGCCGCCTGTACGGGTATCGCCGCAACCCACAGAAATGCGCCGGCCAGGCTGGCCGCCAGCAATGAACGCCGCTGCATGGTCTTTTTCATGATTAGTCTCCGTTGTGTGTTTATAAGCTTCAAGAGTGCGGACGCAATTCATCCAGCCACTGCTGGACGCTGGCCTGGGCGTCCATCGCCAGCCCTTTCCGGAACAGCTCGTCCACCGTCGCTGCACCCAATTCCGGCAGGCCGCGCGCCAGACAATCGCGCCACTTTTCCAGCAGATCCCCGTCGGTCAACGGGTCTTGCGCCGATCCCGGCATGGCGTGGACCATGGCGCTGTAGCGACCGCCCTGACCATAATCCAGGGTGACAGTGACCGGCGCGCTGCCCACGTCGCCTCCTTGCGCCGGCGCCTGCGAACTCTCCCGCAGGGACACGGCACCCAGCGCGGCCTGCACAGCCGGACGCAAGACCGTCTCGTCCCTGAAGCTGGCCAGGTCCATGCGCCCGTCCAGCAAAGAGCCCACCACGGCGTAAGGACCGCTGAATTTGGCGTGCAGGCCGTTTTTCGGATGAGGATGCATAAGGGGAGCGGAAGCGCCGCCGAACATGTCTATGGTGGCAGCCCGCAAGCCTTCCAGCGCAAGGCCATGCTCGCGCTTAAGCGTCAGGGTGGCCTGTATGATCTTGTGCATCATGTAGCAGCAAGGGTAGCGCTTCTGCTCGAAACCTGGTGCCTCGATGGCGAATGGCCTGCCCAGCACCAGGCCGTCCGGCCATGTATCGCAATCGCCTCCCGAGAATGCCCGCAGCCAGCCGCCCGCTTCCAGCGGCTCGGCTGCGCCCTGCACGCCCGCCGCGGCGAGACGGGCGGCGCGCAGGCCGCTGGAGGCCGCCAGCCCGACATGCAAAGACTTCACCATACTGCCGAAGTTCTTGCGTACGCCCGCCGACATGCTCACCGCAATGGCCAGGGCATGGGCTGTTCGCCGGCTGTCCAGGCCCAGCATATGGCAGCAGGCCGCCGCTGCCCCCAGCGTGCCCAGCGTCGCCGTCGCATGAAATCCAAGCGCGTAATGACGAAAGCCCATGGCTTGCCCGCTGCGTATCAAGACCTCCGTACCCACGACATAGGCATCCAGCAATGCCCGGCCGCTGGCGCCGGTTTCTTCCAGCAATGGCCACAAAGCCGTCAAGACTGGCACACTGGGATGGCAGACGGCCAGCATGCTGACGTCGTCATAATCCAGGATGTGTGAAGACATGCCGGTGACCAGGCAGGCATCGTCTTCCCGGTAGCGCCGCGGACTCCAGGGCATGGCCACGGTACGCATCCCATCTGCGGGACATAAGGCATCTTCCAGAGCGCGCACGGAGGGGTCGCAATAGCCTGCCACCGAAACCGCCAGCGTATCCAGCAGGCACCGCGCCGCCCTGCTGCGTACGTCCGCCGATATCAGGTCCGCTTTCCGGGTAGAGATGAAATCCGCAAGCTGCTGGGTGATGGACAAGGCACGGCTCCTAGGAGTTGGTCCAGTTTGCGGGCCGCTTTTCGTTGAAGGCGGCCACGCCCTCCAGGCGATCCGACGATGAAACGAGCACGTTGTAAGCGGCGATATCCATGGCATAACCCGTATGGAAATCGACTTCGCCGCCACGCGTGGCCGCGAGCTTGACGTAGCGGATCGACATGGGCGCGGCAAGCAGGATGCGCCGCGCGATGGCCAGCGCCGCCTCCACCGCGCCGCCGGCCGGCGCGACTTCATTGACCACGCCCCAATCATGCGCCTGCCGCGCGTCGAAACGGTCACCGGTGAACAGATATTGTTTGGCTATCCGCATGCCTGCCGCGCGCACCAGGTTCTGTATGCCGCCACCGCCCGGCATGATGCCGCGCTTGACCTCGGCCAGGGAAAACCGGGCCGTCTCGGACGCGATGATGAAATCGCACATCAAGGCGAGCTCCAGGCCACCGCCATGCGCGTGCCCCTCGACCGCTGCAATGACGGGCAAGGGAAAATCTTTGACGGCCAGGAAAGCTTCCTCGATCAAATCGTGCTGGCGCCGCCAAGTGTCATCGCTCATGCCATTGCGCTCTTTGAGATCGCCACCCGCGCTGAAGGCCTTCAGGCCGCTTCCGGCAAGGACCACGCAGCGCAAGCTTTCCCGGGCCCGCAGGTCGCGGAAAGCGTTTCGCATATCCAGGAACATCTGCGTGTTCATGGCATTCATTACCTCCGGGCGATTCAGGCGTAATACGGCGATGCCGGGCCCGTCTGCCACCTCTTCGATAAGCAGTGTCTCGTAACTCATGTCAATAGGATCGGGGCATGCCAAGTATGTGCTGAGCCACCTGGGCCAGCACCAGATTGTTCGATATGGGCGCGGTGCGGAATAGCCGCGTCTCCTTCCATTTGCGCTCGATGTGGTATTCCGAGGCTACGCCATAGCCGCCGAAGGTGGTCATCGCCGCCTCGGCCGCTTCCCATGCCGCCTCGGAAGCCAGGTATTTGCTCATAGTTGCTTCATGTCCGCAAGGTTGGCTCGCATCGTACAGCGACGCCGCGCGATTGCGCATCAATTCCGCCGCCTCTACATTCATGTGGGCGCGAGAAATAGGGAACTGGATGCCTTGATTGGCCCCTATCGGACGGTCGAATACGACCCGCTCGCCTGCATAAGCGGCCGCCTTGCGGACGAACCATTTGCCATCGCCCAGTGATTCGCTGGCCACAAGCAGGCGCTCGGCATTCAGGGAATCCAGCAGATAATGAAAGCCCTTCCCTTCCTCGCCTATGCGGTCTTCGTCGCTGACTTCCAGATTGTCGATGAAGACCTGGTTGGTGTGGTGATTCAGCATGGTGCGAATGGGACTGGACTTCAGTGCAGCGCCGGCCTTTTTTATGTCCACGAGGAACAGGCTCAGTCCATCGGTTTTCTTTTTGACTTCTTCGTAAGGCGTGGTGCGCGCGATCAACAGATAGTAATGAGACTGCAGATAGCGCGACGTCCAGATCTTCTGCCCATTGATGACATAGCCCCCATCGACCTTGCGCGCAAAGGTCTTGATGCGCAGAGTGTTTGAACCGGCATCCGGCTCGGTCACGCCGAAAGCCTGCAACCGCAAATCGCCCCTGGCCAGCCCGGGCAGCAGACGCTGCTTCTGGGCCTCGCTGCCATGCCGCAGAATGGAACCCATGGTGTACATCTGTGCGTGGCAGGCTGCGGCATTGCCGCCCGAGCGGTTGATCTCTTCGAGAATGAGGCAGGCATCGAGCAGCGCCAGGCCTGCACCGCCGTAGCTCTCCGGAATCAAGGCGGACAGCCATCCCGCATCGGTCATGGCCTGTACGAACTCTTCCGGATAAGCTTCAGTTTCTTCGCACCGGCGCCAGTAATCCTCGCCGAACCTGGCGCACAAGCCGGCCACGGCGGCCTTTATTTCATGCTGTGTAGCGGAATAGTCAAAGTTCATATCGATCCAGGCATCGGGTAAAACGTAAAGGCTGCGCGGCGGCGGAGACTCATGCGACTACCCCTGCTTGCCGCAGGTTCCGCCGCTCCTGGACATCCAGGCCCAGGCGGTCGAGTATGGCGTCGGTGTGTTCGCCCAGCAAAGGCGGCGGCTGCAGGGCTCCCGCCCGTTCGCCGTTGACCCGCAAAGGCAGCGGTACCGTTTTCAAACCCGGCACGCCGGGCATGGACAGGTCCGCTACCATCCCCAGCGCCGCCACCTGCTCATGATTGATCGCCTGCTCCACTGTGTTCAATTCGCTGCAGGGGGCGCCTACGGCCCTCAAGGCGGCGACGATATCCGCCGAAGTCGTCTTCATGGTGCGCGCCTCGATCTCGGTCTGCAGGGCCGCGCGGTTGACGACCCGGTCGGAGTTAGCCGCGAACCTGGGGTCGGCAACCAGTGCAGGGCAACCCAGCGCGTCGCAAACCTTGACAAACAGCCGGTCGTTGCCCGCAGCGATAAATACATAGCCGTCACTGGAACGGAATAACTGATAAGGCGCCGCCATGCTCATTGCCGAACCGAGCTTGCGCGGCGACCGTCCCGAAGCCAGGTAGCCGGCGATGAAGATCGTCATCCAGGACATGCCGGTTTCCAGCAGACTGGCGTTGACACGCAAACCGCGCCCCGTCTGCAGGCGGGAAATATAGGCGGCGAGAATGCCCAGCGCAGCCCACATGCCGGTTCCCATGTCGATCAGGGACACGCTGACACGCACCGGATCGTCTCCTTCGTTGCCGGTCACGCTCATAATGCCGGTGAAAGCCTGCATCAGGGGATCGTAACCAGGCAGCTGCGCCAAAGGTCCGATTTCGCCGAAAGCGCTGATGGCGCAATAGATGAGCCTGGGGTTGGCCTCGCAGAGCGCGTCGGGGCCCAGGCCCCGGTTTTCAGCGCTGCCCGGCTTCATGGAATGCACCAGTACATCCGCTTCCGCTGCGAGCCTGCCCACAATGTCCGCCCCTTCCGGCTTCGACAGATCGACGCACAGGCTTTGCTTGTTGCGATTCAGGGCCATGAAGGTGGACGAGTGGCCGCAGATGTCGGGCGGCGTCCACAGCCGCGTGTCGTCGCCGCCGCCGGGCCGCTCCACCTTGATCACCTCTGCGCCGAAGTCCCCCAGGATTTGCGTGCAGAAAGGCCCGGCCACGTTCTGCGTGAGATCCAGGACGCGTACGCCCCTGAGCAGATTATCCAGCATACGGCCTCGATGCCAGGCCGTCGCCGTATGGGCGCGGCGGTATGGATGACTGTATATGTTGCGGCCGATGCGCTGGCGGAAGATAAAGTGAACACGGTGCTGCACGCTGGTACACGCTGCCTGTCTCCCTGGATGAATCCAGAATCATTACATAAGGACTTATATGCTTGTACCTACAAGTTTGTTGGCAAATGTACTGACTGTCAAGCTATTTCCATTTCGCTAAAGCGTTGTCTGCTCTTATAAGGGCATAACATTCAATCCATCGCCAAAGACCTTGCGCGCAATGTCGGCCAGGTGGGGATGGTGGCTGAAGAAGATCACCTGGGTTTGTTCCGAAAGCTGGGCCAGAGCCCGCAAGCCCGCCTCGGCGCGCTCGTCGTCGTAGTTGATGAACAAGTCGT
>Ga0182744_1001056_pt1 | contig 24741 bp, 24 predicted proteins | sample eDN3rd30CKraftMG_FD_128525 | JGI IMG/M metagenome (GOLD analysis project Ga0182744, IMG submission 128525) | Enriched Miracle-Growth compost microbial communities from Emeryville, California, USA - eDNA 3rd pass 30_C Kraft MG (version 2) (version 2) ... | reverse complement strand
CCGGCAGCGGCTTGCCAGCGTCGAGCAGCTCACGCAGTTTCGCATGCGCCATGTCGCGCGCGACGATCATCGGCCCGGTCAGCGACAGGCGGGTCTTGATCGGATATTTCGACAGGGTGAAGAGAATTTCCTTCATCGGCTGGTTGAGGTCGATCTTCACCACATCGCCGCCGAGCGTCGCCTCGTCCACATGCGGCATGTACTTGGCGGGGTCGTGCTCCAGCGCCTCCAGGAACACGCCGTCCTTGGTAATCTTGCCCATGGCCTGGCGGTCGGCCGAGCACGACACGCCGATGCCGATCGGCAGCGACGCGCCATGGCGCGGCAGACGGATGACGCGCACGTCATGGCAGAAATATTTCCCGCCGAACTGGGCGCCGACACCGAGGTTCTGTGTCAGCTTGTGGATTTCCGCTTCCATCTCCAGGTCGCGGAAGGCGTGGCCGTCGGCGCCACCCGAGGTCGGTAGGCCGTCGAGATAGCGGGTGGAGGCAAGCTTCACCGTCTTCAGGTTGAGCTCGGCCGAAGTGCCGCCGATGACGATGGCAAGGTGGTAAGGCGGGCAGGCGGCGGTACCGAGCGTCAGGATCTTCTCCTTCAGGAAGGCGATCATGCGGTCGTGGGTCAAAACCGACGGCGTCTGCTGGAACAGGAAGGTCTTGTTGGCGGAGCCGCCGCCCTTGGCGACGAAGAGGAACTTATATTCGCTCTCGCCCTCGGCATAGATTTCGATCTGCGCCGGCAGGTTGTCGCCGGTGTTCTTCTCCTCGAACATCGACAGCGCCGATACTTGCGAATAACGCAGATTTTTCTTCTTGTAGGCATCGCGGATGCCCTCGGCGAGCGCGCTCTCGTCATCGCACTCAGTCCACACCAGGCGGCCTTTCTTGCCCATGACGATGGCGGTGCCCGTGTCCTGGCACATCGGCAGCACGCCGCCGGCGGCGATATTGGCGTTCTTCAACAGGTCATAGGCGACAAAACGGTCGTTCGAGGTCGCCTCCGGATCGTCGAGGATCCTGGCGAGCTGCTGCAGATGGCCCGGCCGCAGCAGGTGGTTGATGTCCATCATCGCCTGTTCCGACAGAAGCCGCATCGCCTCGCGGCTGACGCTGACGATCTCGCGGCCGCCGAAAGTCTCGACCTTGACGCCCTCCGAACTGATCTTGCGGTAGGGCGTCGTGTCCTTGGCGAGGGGAAACATGGGAGCGTGCTGATAGGTCATGGGTTTTCGGCTCGATCTGGAACAGGAAGAGGCGTTTTAGGCCGTGCGGGGCCGGTTTCCAAGGGATTCTTCCGAAGGCCATCTGCGCTTGTCATGCCTCCCGTCTCTCCGGTTTCAAACCTCATTCAGATGCTTTCGCGGTGCACTGAAGGGTACGGAATAAACGGCCTGTTGCATCCTCAGGGTTCACGGGATTGATTTGACGCGCACAACGCCGCCGATCATGATGCGGCCAAAAGTAGATCCTTGGGAGGAAATCGATGCGGCTCGCCTTTCGTCGCCTGGCCGTGATGGCCTTTTTTGTTGCGGCCGGCCTTGGCACGGCTTGCGCGCAGAGCATCGAGAATTTCTACAAAAGCAGACAGCTCACCATACTGGTCTATGCTGGCGCTGGCTCACCGTACGACGTTTACGCGCGCCTGCTCGCCAAATACCTGCCGGAATACCTGCCCGGCAAACCGGCGATCATCATCCAGTATATGGTCGGCGCGGGCGGCCTGAAGGCCGTCGATTATATGAACCGCATCGCGCCGCGCGACGGCTCGCTGATCGGCACGATCGGGCGCGGCCTGCCGTTCGAGCCCATGCTTGGCGCCCATGACGTCAACTGGGACCCGCTGCAATTCACCTGGATCGGCAGCATGAACAGCGAGGCCTCCCTCGCCATGTCATGGAACACCTCGCCGGTGAAGACGCTCGACGATCTGAAGAAGACGGAACTGCTGGTGCCGGGCACCGGCGTCGGCGCGGATTCGGAAATCATTCCGCGCGCCATCAACGCCCTCGCCGGCACCAAGTTCAAGATCATTTCCGGTTACAAGGATACCAACGCGGCCGCGCTCGCCATGGAGTCGGGCGAACTCGGCGGGATCGCCTATTGGGCCATCAGCGCGCTGATGGTCGTGCATCCCGACTGGGTGCGCGACAAGAAGATCAACATCCTGTTCCAGACCGGCTCGACGGACATCTCCTTCCTGCCCGGCCTGCCGAAAATCCGCGACTCGATCACCAATCCGATCGATCGCAAAGCGCTCGATTTCCTGCTGGCGCGAGAGATCATCGGCCGCCCCTTCGTCGCGCCGCCGGGCCTGCCGGCCGATCGCACGAAAGCCTTGCGCGCCGCCTTCGCCGCTTCGATGAAGGATCCGGAACTCAAGAAGGACGCGGAGCGCGCCCGCATGGGCATCGATCTCGTGACGGGCGAACAGATCGACGCACTTTTGAAACAAGCCGCCGGCTCGCCGCCTGAGGTGCTCGATCGTGTTAAGCAGGCGCTGGGGCGCTGAGTGCCGCGGCCGAGACGTCTTGATTGAAGGACGGCAACCGACCAACCGCGTCATGCTCGCGCTTGTCGCGAGTATCCACGCGGTGACGTTGCTTCAGTGTCGAAGAATGCACGCGGTACAAATTCTGTTGCGCTAGAGCATTTTCAGTTCTGAAGGGCGCAAGGTCTGCGGTCTGTCAGATATCCAGCACCAGCAGGTCGCTCTTCGAGCCCGAGCAGCAGATCATCATCGTCTTGCTGGCCTTGCGCTCGGCCTCGGTGAGGATGTTGTCGCGATGGTCCGGCGTGCCGGAGATGACGACGGTCTCGCAGGCGCCGCAGACGCCTTCCTCGCACGAATAGGCGACGTCGATACCGGCGTCGCGCAGCACGTGCAGCAGGCTCTTGCCCGGCGGCACCACGAATTCCTTGCCTGAGCGTTTGAGCTGAACCTTGTAGCCGCCTTCGAGCGCCGATTCTTCCTTGGCGCTGAAGTATTCGACGTGCATATGCCCTTCGGGCACGGTCTTCGTCGCTGCCTCATAGGCCGCCAGCATCGGCCCCGGGCCGCAGCAGTAGAAATGCGAGCCTTGCGGCGCGGCGGCGACGATGCCCGGAATATCGAGGAACTTGCCGTTGGATTCCGCGTCGATGTGGATCTTCACCTGCGGCAGTTTGCTCAGCTCGTCGAGGAAGGCCACTTCCGGCCGCTCGCGGCAGGAATAGAACATCTCCCAGGAGGCGCCCTGCTTGATGAGCCGCTGCGCCATGCACCAGATCGGCGTGATGCCGATGCCGCCGGCCAGCAGCACCGTATGGCTGGCCTTTTCATCGAGCGGGAAATTGTTGCGCGGCCCGCCGATCTTCAGCACCGTGCCGACGCGCAGGTTGTCGTGGATGTATTTCGAGCCGCCGCGGCTCGCCCGGTCGCGCTTGATGCCGACCACATAGGCGTTCGGGTCGCTGTCGGCGGTGACCAGCGAATATTGCCGCATCATGCCGTTGGGCAGATGAATGTCGATATGGGCGCCCGGCTCGACCGCCGGCATGGCGCTGCCGTCAAGCTTGCGGAACTCGAAGAGATTCGTATCCAGCGCCGCATAGCGGATGGCTGTCAGGCGAACGTCGAAAGGGTGTGCTACTGCCTCAGTCACGCGACCGTCCCATTTGAAAATGTTACGGGCCGCATAGCACGGCTTAGCCCACTCCTGCGAGAAATTTCAGCGTCCGCCGGTTGAACTCGTCGGCACATTCGATATTGCCCATATGTGCCGCATTTTCGAAGAAATGAAGCTGGGCCTTGGGAATTTTCGGCACGAAATCGTCGGTATAGCCGGGGTTGCGCAGCGGATCGTGCCGGCCGGCGAAGACCAGGACGGGAACCTTGATATTGGCATAGTTCAGGTTGTCGCGTTCGGCCGAGCCGCCGGAGGGCTTGCGGAACGGCGCCTTGAAGCGGGCGACGGCGGTCGCCTCCCAGGCGCCTTCCAGATTGGCCATCTCGACCCTGCGGTCGATATAGGCGTCATTGGCGGCCCAGCTCTTGTCGACGAACATCACCTCGATGATGCGGCGCATATGCTCCCTCGTGCCGTCGTAGGAATTGAGCACCTGCCGCGCCTCGTTCACCGGCGGAAAGCCGCCGCCCGAACAGCAGGTCACCGACAGGAGCGGCCAGTCCGGGTTGTCGCGCGCGGCCACGGTCAGGCACAGGCCGCCCGACATCGAACTGCCCATGACATGCACGGGGCCGACCTCCATGATCTCGATGAAGCGCCGGATGTGGCGGATGCGCCGGTCGAACATGTGCAGGAAATCGAAGATCTTGTCGGTCAGGCCGAAGCCCAGATGATCGGGCGCGAGCACGTGATAGTGCTCGCCCAGCGCAGCGATGTTCTGCTCCCAGGTGAATTCGGCGCAGCCGCCGAACTCAGCCGAATGCAGCAGCAGGATGGTCGGCTTCTTGCCGCGATGGGCGTCGCCGGCCTCGAAGTAATGCGTCTTGACCCCATCGACCGAGATGAATTTCGCGTGTTTCATTCTGCAGCCGCCTTTTCATTGAGTGGTTTCGTGCGCGCCAGATCGCGCACCTGCGGGTAGACCTCCTTGGCGAACAGCGTCATGCTGCGCACCGTGCGCTCATGGCTCATGTAGCCGGCCTGCTGCATCATCAGCAGGTTGTCGAACCCGCCGACGAGGTCGTAGAGACGGTGGATCTGCTTCGCCACGTCGTCGGGCTTGCCGTAGATGAGCACGCCCTGGTCCTTGAGAAATTCGATCGACTGCTTGCGCATCGCCTCGGTGCGGCCAGCGAAGGCGCCTTTCAGCGCCTGCACGTTGAACTCCACCGGCACATAGCCCGGCGGATTGCGGTACTGGGGTTCCGACTTGGCGTCGAGATACCAGGTCAGCTCGCGCGCGCCGGCTTCCGCCTCCGCATCGCTGTCGGCGGTGAAAACGAGCGGCATATATGCGGTGCCGCCGCCGCCCGGCAGGCCGGTATCCATGAAGGCGCTGCGGTAGCCGTCGAACATCCATTTCACCTTGGCATGTGGCTGCAGGAAGGTGGCGAAGACGAAGCCGCGTGCGGCGGCGCGCTTGATGTTGTCGAGATCGCTGGAACCGGTGATCCACACCGCCGGATGCGGCGTCTGGTAGGGCCGCGGCCACAGGTTGATGGCGCGGCGATGGGTGAAGCGGCCTTCGAAGTTGAACGGGCCGTCCGTCGTCGTCCACGCCTTGGTGACGAGGTCGATGCCCTCCCACAGGCGTTCCACCGTCTGCGTCGGGTTGGTGTTGGCGGCGAAGATCTCATAGGGCACGCCGCGCACGAAGCCGACGTCGAGCCGGCCACGCGAGATGCAGTCGATCATCGCCATCTCCTCGGCGATGCGCAGCGGGTCGCCGCGGTTGGCGACCGGATTGCCGAGGATGCAGATGCGGCCCCTGCTCGTCTGCCGTGCCAGCACGGCGGCCGACAGCGGCGCCGCGACATCGATGCAGGTGGCGGTCTGGTGATGCTCGTTGAGCAGGAGATTGAGCCCCAGCTCGTCGGCGATCATATATTCGTCGAGATATCGGTTGTAGAGATCGGCGCCGATCTTCGGATCGAAATGCTTGTTCGCCAGCGACACCCGCATGGTGCTCAGCTCTTCCAGCGGCGGCAGGTGCGGGTAGGGCATTTCCGTAAAGTGCCAGGCTTGCATCCTGTGTTTCCTTTCGGGTCTCAGGGCATTTGCGAGCGAAGGGACCACGGCTTCGCGTGCGGAAGCTGCGGCCTTTGAAAAGCTGCGTCAGCCGATAAATTCGGTCAGGATCTTTTTGAACGCGGTCGGTTGTTCGATATGCGGATAATGGCCGGCCTCGGCGATGGAGGCGAATTTCGCGCCAGGGACGAGCCCGGCATAGGCCTTGCCGTAGGCCGGCGTGACGATGCCGTCGTTCTCGCCCCAGATGAACAGGGTCGAGGCTTTGATCCGGTGCAACCGCTGTTTGAGCTTGGGATCGTGCATATACGGGTCCCAGCAGAAGCGCGCGAAGCTTTCGATGTTGCGCGCCACGATTGACAATTCGTCGTCGGACATCCGGGTGAAATCGCGCTTGCCCTTTTCCGGGTCGTGCCACTTCAATGCGGCGATCTTGTCGGGATGCGAGGTCCAGATGTCCTGGATGTCGACATCGAACGGGCCGCCGATCTTGACGCCATAGGGATCGACCAGGACGAGCTTGGAGATCGCGCTGTCGTTCTTGACCGCCATCTCGGCGGCGATCCAGCCGCCAAGCGAAAAGCCGACGACGGCGACGCCTTTGAGCGACATGGCGTCGATGAGATCGAGATAGAGATAGGCGATATCGTCCGGACTGGTCATCCAGTCGGGCCGCGCCGATTTGCCGAAGCCGGGGGCCGAGGGCACCACGACCTGATGGCGTGCCGCCAGGTCGCCGATCAGCGGCAGCTCATTTTCGAGCTGTTCCTCGCCGGCCAGGATCAGGACCGGCGATCCCGTCCCCCGCATTCCGACTTCGATGTCGACGCCGCCAAGTTTCAGGAATCGGTAATCAAGCCCTGCGGCACTCATGCGCTTCGTTTCCTCCACTGTCGCAAGCGGCCACCGGTTTGTCCGGCCTGGGTCCGCCTATAAGCAGCCAACTCTGCAAACCACTTTGCAGAGCTACTTCGTGTAATGGCTTTCGGGTATCGGCTGCTGGGCCACGACGGTCAATCCGTACCCTTCCAGGCCGACGATATTGTGCTGCGTGTTCGACAGCAGGATCACGTTCTTCAGGCCGAGATCGAGCAGGATCTGCGCGCCCAGTCCGTATTGCCGCAGTTCGGCGACCGGCCCGGAGCGCGACATGCCCTCGCGTTCCTTCAACGCCCGGCTGATGAAGGTCGGCGCGGTCTCGCGGATGAACACGACGACGCCACGGTTGGCCTTTGCGATCATGCGCATCGAGGCGGCCAGTTCGCCGCTGCGCGGGCGCGCTTCGCCGCCGAAGAACTCGCCCGGCGTAATGTCGCCCAGGCTGTCGGCCAGGATATTGGCCTGGTGCATGCGCACCAGCACCGGCTCGTCGCCGGAAATGTCGCCGCGGATCAGCGCGATGTGCTCGGCATATTCGACCGAGTTGGAATAGACGCGGATGCGGAACTCGCCGCCGAAGCGGCTGTTGATCTTGGATTCGGAGACGAGATCGATCAGTCGCTCGTTGCGGCGGCGATAGGCGATCAAGTCGGCGATGGTGGCGATCTTCAACCCGTGCAATTGCGCGAAGGTGACGAGATCGGGCATGCGCGCCATGGTGCCGTCGTCGTTCATGATCTCACAGATCACGCCGGACGGATTGAGGCCGGCCATGCGGGCGATGTCGACGGCGGCTTCTGTATGGCCAGCGCGCACCAGCACGCCGCCGTCCTGGGCGACGAGCGGGAAGATGTGGCCCGGCGTGACGATGTCGCGGCGGCCCTTCTTCGGGTCGATGGCCACCGCAATGGTCTGCGCCCGGTCGGCGGCGGAAATGCCCGTGGTGACGCCTTCGCGCGCTTCGATCGAAACGGTGAAGGCGGTCTGGTGCAGCGCCTGGTTCTTCTGCGACATCAGGTGCAGGCCGAGTTCCTCGACCCGGTCCTGCGTCATCGACAGGCAGATCAGCCCGCGCCCGTGCTTGGCCATGAAGTTGACCGCTTCGGCATTTGCCATCTGGGCCGGAATGACGAGATCGCCTTCATTCTCGCGACCCTCGTCGTCGACGAGAATGAACATTTTGCCGGCTTTTGCGTCTTCGACGACTTCCTCGATCGAAGAAAGCCAGGCCATGGTCTGCTGCATCCGTTCCGGTCCCCGAGGCCCCCGCGCCCGTCTGGAGGCGTTTTCCAAACCGCGAGGTCGGAAGCCCGTCCAGCTTTCTAGCAAAAGAGCATTTCCGCGCCGCGTACAAACGCGACGGAATTGCTCTCCAGACGCAGGCAAATGCCCTTTCGCGCTAAAAAACCAGCTTTTAGCCATAAGCGGCAAGCGGTCAAGGCCCGCGCGTCCGCCAGCCGGGCGTCGCCGCTGCCACTTTTGCGGAACGATTGCAGTCCGCTACCTGCTGCGCCACGAGCCGGGAGCGGCCCGGACCGGGCACGAGAGGCGCACGCGATCCAGAAATCATCGGGAATCGCTGCGCAATCGTTCATTCCGGATTTTGAAATTGACCGGCTCCGACGTCGGCAAGGAGCCGGCGCGGGCGGGCCGGCGCTCCGTTTCCGCCTCCGGAGCCGTTATGGTCCGCAGTACCGTCCTCCCAGCGAGGGGCGGCTATGACGGTTGCGCAGGGCTCCACCTCCAACCGTGACTGTATCGCAGGGCACCTGCGACCTTGATCCGCGCTCTGCCCCTCTTTCTCGCACGCCGGCAAGCCGCTATGTGTCTCCCGCCGAAATAAGCGAACAGGTGCGGCAAGCGCATTTTCAAGCCAAGTGGACACTGGTTCGCGTAAAGAAGATGCGCTCTTTCAATAAGCTGGGCGCGTCTTCCCGGTCCCCGGGGGATCGGAAAAGCCATGGAGAGGAACACGCCGGTGCAAATTTTGAAATCGTCGGGAATAGCCGGGGCAATCGTGATTGCGGGTCTGGCAACAGGCCCTTTGCTTATGTCCGGACCCGCGCAGGCGCAGGATTCCGTCGAACAGTTCTACCGTTCCAAGAACAACATCGACCTCATCATCGGCTTTACCGTGGGTGGCGGCTATGATGCCTATGCACGGCTGCTGGCCCGCCATATGGGCGATCAGATTCCCGGCAAGCCGAAACTGGTTCCCAAGAACATGACAGGCGCCGGCAGCCGTATCGCGGCCGCTTATATCCATGGCGTTGCGCCCAAGGACGGCTCGGCCATCGGCATCGTCGACCAGTCGATCTCGCTCGAACAGGCGCTCGGCGACTCCGGCGTCAAATTCGACACGAGGCAGCTCATCTACATCGGCAACCCAATCGCCGACAACAACGTGGTGACCACCTGGCATACGTCGCCGGTGAAGACCGTGGAAGACGCCCGCAAGATCCAAGTGGCGCTGGGCGCCACGGGCTACAACACGTCCTCGCAATATCCCCAGGTGCTCAACGCCATGGCGGGCACGAAGTTCAAGATCATTCTCGGTTATCCCGGCGGCAACGAGATCAATCTCGCCATGGAAAACGGCGAGGTCGCCGGCCGCGGCTCGAACTCCTGGGCGTCGTGGAAGGCGACGCGGCCGGACTGGATCCGCGACAAGAAGATGAACGTGATCGCCCAGATCGGCCTCAAGCGCGCGGCCGATCTGCCCGACGTGCCGCTGCTCACCGATCTCGCCACCAACGACATCGACCGCGCGGCGATGCGCCTGCTGTCGGCGCCGACCGCCATCGGCCGCCCGTTCTTCACCACCCCGGGCGTCCCCGCCGACCGCGTGAAGGCGCTGCGCGCGGCCTTCGACGCGACGATGAAGCTGCCGGCTTTCCTCGAAGACGCCAAGAAGCTCAATCTCGACATCAATCCGGTCAGCGGCGAGGAGCTGCAGAAGATTGTCGCCGACATCATCGACGCACCGAAACCGGTCAAGGACCGGCTCGCTGCGGTGCTGGCGCTGATCGACCGCGAAAAGTCGAAATAGGCCTGCGGCTCAAGCCTTTTCTGTCGCAATCTACCAGAAGCCCTCATCCTGAGGAGCGCTCGAAGAGCGCGTCTCGAAGGGCGGGGGCGTCACGCCGAAGCTTCTGGTACAACACTTTTCAACCCGCAGGCTCATGCCACGCCGCTCGTCGTGATCCTCTCACACGCCCCCGCCCTTCGAGACGCAATGCTCTGCGTTGCTCGTCAGGATGAGGGCTTCTGGGTGTTTGTTGCAACCTGAAAGACGTGACGCCTAAGCGCCGAACTTCGCGCCCAGCCGCTCCATCTCCGGCTGGAAGGTCGGAAAGCTGGTGGCGATCATCGATGCGTCGTCGACCGTCATCTTCTGCTGCGAGGCCATGCCCATCACCAGGAAGCTCATGGCGATGCGATGGTCGAGATGGGTCTTCACTGTCCCGCCGCCACGCACCTCAGCGCTGCCGGTGACGATGAGATCGTCGCCCTCGATGCGGTTGGTGACGCCGGCTGCACTCAGGCCGTCGGCGACGGCGGCGAGCCGGTCGGATTCCTTCACGCGCAATTCGGCGAGGCCGCGCATCCGCGTTTCGCCCCTGGCGAAGGACGCCGCTACCGCCAGGATCGGATATTCGTCGATCATCGCCGGCGCCCGCGCAGCCGGCACTTCGACGCCCATGAGCTGCGACGGCCGCACCCGCAGGTCGGCGACATCCTCGCCGCCCTCGATGCGCGGGTTGAGCACGTCAATGCGCGCGCCCATCTCCAGCAAGGTGGTCAAAAGGCCGATACGCAGCGGATTCATCATCATGCCCTCGATGGTGACGTCGGAGTCCGACACCAGCAGGGCGGCGGTGAGCGCAAAGGCCGCTGAAGACGGATCGGCGGGTACGATGACATCGCGCGCCCGCAAGTCCGGCCGGCCTTCCAGCATGATGCGGCGTCCATGCGGGCCGTCCGGCTCGGAGACGATGGCGGCGCCGAAATAGGCCAGCATTTTTTCCGTGTGGTCGCGCGACGCTTCGGTCTCGATCACCACCGTGCGGCCCGGTGAATTGAGCCCGGCCAGCAGTACGGCGGACTTGAGCTGGGCAGAAGGAACCGGTGTGCGATATTCGATCGGCGCCGGATCGCCGGTGCCCTTCAGGGTCACGGGGCAGCGTCCGCCTTCGGCTTCCGCCAGCACCTGGGCGCCCATCAGGGTGAGCGGATCGAGAATGCGCCGCATCGGGCGTTTGCGCAGCGAGGCGTCGCCGTCGAAGGTGGCGGTGATGGGATGGCCGCCGACGACTCCCATCAACAGGCGCGTTCCGGTGCCGGCATTGCCGAAATCCAGCGTCTCGCGCGGCGCCAGCAGGGAGCCGAGCCCGGCCCCCTCGACGCTCCAGCGGCCCGGCCCGAGCCGCTCCACCCTGGCGCCCAGCGCCCGGCAGGCGGCGGCGGTGCGCAGCACGTCGTCGCCCTCGAGGAGGCCCTCGATGGTGGTGCGGCCGACCGCCAGCAGGCCCAGAATCAGCGCCCGGTGCGAAATCGACTTGTCGCCGGGCGCGCGCAGACGGCCGCGCAGCGGACCGCTGGCGGCGGCTGAAAGGGGCACAGCGGCGGCGTGGCCGTGGGAACCGGACATGGCGGCCATTTTTCCTCGCAAACTCAGGCGTAGTCACCGACGGTGATTGATCTCGCGCCGCGCTCCTAACATGCTCAAACCGCCTCTGTCATTATTGACGGTTCATACCCAACTTCCCATTTGACAGGCGCGCGACAGCCCACTAACGGGTGCGTCCGTATTGAATTCATGTCCCTGCGGCGGCGCCAGGAACATTCCCAGATTTGCCTAGATTTGCATGAGGTCCTGAGAAGTGGCGAAACCGGAACTCGGCGGAAAACGCCAGTGCCAGAACTGCGGCACAAAGTTTTTCGATCTCAATCGTGATCCCATCGTTTGCCCCAAGTGCGGCACCGTATTCCAGGCCCTGACCCGCGGCGCTGCAGCGCGGCGGGCGGAAACCGACGACGAGGAAGCTGAAGCCGATCCGGCAAATGTCGAACTGGTGTCGCTTGAGGATGCCGACGCCGGCGAGGCCAAGGCCACCACTGCCGAGGACGAAATCGAAATCGATGACGATGACGATGGCGCGGCCGACGAAACCTTCCTCGAAGAAGAGGAAGAGGATAACGACGACGTATCCGGCCTGATCGACGGCGATATCGAGGACGACGAGGAAAGCTGAAGCTTAAAAGTTGAAAATCATGTGACGGCGGGGCCGATAGAGCCTTGTGAAGCCGTCGCCGAGGCGCTATACACGCGCCGCATTCGCCTTCGGGCGTGTAGCCTACGTCCCGGTCCGTACCCATCGGACCGGTTTTGCAATCGCCTCAGGGCTGATTGCCAAATGGGGCCATAGCTCAGCTGGGAGAGCGCTTCCATGGCATGGAAGAGGTCGTCGGTTCGATCCCGTCTGGCTCCACCAATTATTCCGGAATTTCACGATCTTTTCGATGGTTCGCCCGAGCGGCACCCTGACTGAGCCGGCGGAACTCCGATATTGGCGGATATTCCTCGCGCTGCCTGGCAAAGCGCGGTCCTGCGATACCCCGCTCAGACCGGAACTTCCCCGCGCACCCAGGTGCGATGGACGTGGCGTGTGAATGCCCTGGTGTCGAAGGGCGTTCCGCGGTGCATGGTGCAGCGGTTGTCCCAGACCAGCACATCGCCGACGCGCCATTTGTGGGTGTAGACGAAGCGGTCCTGGATCGCGAATTCCATCACGTCGCGGATCAGGTTCTTGCCGGCCGGATTATCCATGCCGACGATGCCGTTGGGTGTGGTGGTCGACATGCCCCACAGGGTCTTGCGGCCGTCGGCGGGATGACGCCTGACGAGCGGATGACGTACCGGCGGATACAGCACGCGCTCCTCGTCGCTCAAGCTCCGGTTCGAGCGTGCGGCCAGATTCTCATAGCTGTGTTCGACACGCAGTCCGTCGATGGCCGACTGGCGTTCGGGCGGCAGCGCATTCCATGCCGCACACGTGTCTGCGATCTGCGTGTCCGAGCCTTCGGGCGGCACTTCAAGCGCATGTAGCACCGTATAGGCGGCGGGGCGTTCCTCATAGTTCAGATCGGTGTGCCACGCCGTGCCGGCTTCCGCGTCACCAATCGGCTTGCCGTCGACGATCTTGTTGGAGATGACGAAAACCTCGGGATAGCCCGGCACGGAGAATTCCGGTGTCGGATTGCCGGCCGGCGTGCCCAGCAGGCTGGTGAAGGCGAGTTGCGCCGCAGGCGACAGCGTCTGGTCGCGCAGCACCAGCACGCCCTGGTGCTCAAGCAGGTCGACGATCTCCGTCAGCGTCCGCTCGTCTGCGCTGGTGACATCGACGCCGGAAATCTCGACCCCGAAGCCTGCCATGAGCGGTGTTACATGGAACGGTCGTGGCGTTTGCGATTCTGTCGTCCCTGATATGCTGGGCATGGCCGCTATCCCCGAGCAGGCAGATCAAATCTTGATATTCAACCCGGTCACGAACTCCGTCGTATAGGCGGATTTCCAGTCCGTGGTCGGCTTGATCATACCGACCTGGATCATGAAATCGCCAAGCGTTTTCCAGCGTGCATCCGTCATGATGCCGATGCCGCCTGTCTGTGCGTCGCCGCCGTCGACGAGCTTCAGCGACTTGATGGTATCGATGGAAAATGTGTTCCAGTCGTCGGTCGCGTCGGGGCGGACGCTCTTGAGCAGTTTGAGGCCCGGCGCCGGATCGGCAAAGAAGCTTTTCCACCCTTCCAGTGACGCCTGGACGAAGCGCTTGATCACGTCACGATCCTTGCTGATCGTGTTCTGCATGGCGATCAACGGATATCCGTAGGGCGGATAACCGTCATGGGCGAGCAGGAATGTTTTCACCTCGACGCCCGCCTTGCGGAGGTTGTACGGCTCGGACTCTATGACACCGCCCAGGGCCGCCGTCGCGTCCTGAATGAACGGCTGCAGGTTTCCCGTGTAGGCGCCGACCTGATCGTCAGTGAAGCCGAAGCGATTTTTCAGCCAGAGCCAGTAGCTCGAACGTCCCAGCGTGGTGACGAATATCCTGTGGCCCTTGAGGTCGGCGAGGCCGGCGATATTCGGCCGGGCGACGATGACCTGCGGATCGAACTGAAAGCTTGGCATGATGACGGACGCCGGCACGCCACGCTCGATGCCGTTGATCACGGTGATCGCAGCGCCCATGGCGATGTCGACCTCGCCGGCCGCCAGAAGTTGCATGCCGTTGATCTGCGGGCCGCCCGATCTGATCTCGACGTCGAGGCCGGCCTTGTCATAGAGCCCCGTTGCGACGGCCTGATAAAGATAGCCGTGGCTGGCCTCGGGAAAGAAATTGAGCAGCACGCGCAGCTTCGTCGCGGCGCGGGCGGGACGCGGCCTCGCGCCTGCGCCGACTGCCAGGACGCCAGCACCTAATTTCAAGACATTTCGGCGGGATGCGGTCAAACCGTTGGACATGACGGTCCTCGAAAAGGGCTGATGAGCCGATTTCGATTTGGTGCCACATCGCCAATCCTTTGGGATCGTCGAAATCGCCTATGTCACTCATCCGGCCGGTCTATGTGGGACTGCAATCCGTTTGGGCGACAAGCCGCTGCTAGCGTGGCGCGGACCACGCTACAGTGTCAAACCCGCTCCAGAGCCGCCGATGGCTGATGCGCGGTCTCCAGCAGCAGCACGGCGCCGCCGGTGTTCGAGACCGGCACGTGATAGGTGCTGCTGACCTGATGGATGCCCTTCGGCAGGGCGCCGCGCATGGCAATCCAGGTCATCAGTTCAATCCCCTGGGAGCCGGCCTTTTCGATGATCTCCGCCGTGGACAGCCGGGCAAGCAACTCGGGACGATCGATGATCGAATCGAGACAGAAGCGGTCGAACTCGGCGTTGATGAAACCAGCCCTGGTTCCATCGAGCTGATGGGACAGGCCTCCGGTCGCTACGACCACGACCTTGGCGTCCGATTGCCAGTCGCGGATGGCTTCCCCGATCACTGTGCCGAAATTCCAGCAGCGATGCGGCCTGGGCAGAGGGTGCTGGATGGAATTGATCGAAACAGGCACCACCTTCACCGGCCAGTGGTCGCCGGCATCGGGAAACATGAGTTTCAGGGGCAGCGTGAAGGCGTGGTCGACCAGCATTTCCTGACAGGTCGATATGTCGAATTCCTGCTCCACGAGCGCATTGGCGAGATGCCACGAAAGACGGGGTTCGCCGGTGAAAGAGGGCAGAATGGGTATGCCCCAGCCCTCGTCGGCATTCTGGTAAGTAGCGGCGGCGCCGAGCGCGAAGGTCGGCAGGTTGTTGAGAAAGAAATTCAGGCCGTGATCATTATACAAAACGACGGCGATGTCCGGCCTGGCGTGTTCCAACCAAGTGTGCACGGGCTTGAACGCATCGAAGAACGGCTTCCAATAGGGCGTCTCTGTCTCGTTCCGGGCAATCGCCGCGCCGATCGAGGGCACATGCGATGTGGCGAGACCGCCGACGATATGCGCCATGGTCAAACTCCCTGATCGACAAGATGCTGTTTGAAGTCGGCGAGCGACATCCCAGTCTGCTGCGCACCGATGTCCTGAACGCCCAGCCCGAAGATTCCGGCGAGTTTCGCCAGGTAATAGACATTGCCCCCGGTCTCGATCATCTTGAGGACGTTGCGGCTGGAGACCGCCTGCATTTGTTCGGGCGTGAGGCCGTAGGCGCGCATATAGCCTGCTTCATCCGCCTTGAACGCCGCGCGGTTCTTTTCCGAATTGAATGAAAAGCACATCTTGTTGAGGGCATAGCCTTTCATCGCGGCGTCGCCGTCGAAGATCGGGGTTCCCTCGATATGGTGCAGATCGGACATCCTGACGTCTCCTGCCGCTTTGATCGTTGCTTTAAAAACCCGAGCGATGCTCAGGGCGCCTTCGCGGGCGTATTCTTGTGCTTGGCATCCCGCTCCCGCCGGGCGAGAACCGTCTGCCGGTCAGCGTAAGCGACGGTGATCGAGAAGATCAGAAAAGTAGCGATAACCCCAACCAGATAGATAGTTCCGATGATATCCGATTTCATGATTAGCCCCATCAACAGTAGCTACATCATGCGCGCTCGACCGGGTCGTTCTCATTGATATGGATCAATCGGAATCCGAGCGCGTTGCCGAACGTTGAGTTCCGGGCGGGAGCGCTGCGCCCTCGTCGCGTTTCCTTCATCGGAGGGTCAGCAGCGCCACTGCGGCGCCTGCGATCAGCGCCAGGGCCGACGCGCCCGCAATGATGAAGCCGTACCGGCGCGAACCGATGGCAAGGCTGTAGGCGGCCTTGGCGACGACATTCGCTGCGACGGCGAGCAGGATCGACAATTCGAGATGACGCGGCGGGATGGCGGACCCGAGCTGGGCGACCGACAGGATGACGGAGTCGATATCGACGAAACCCATGATCGCCGAGGTGACGATGGTCGTATTGCTGCCGAGGAGGGTCGCGGCAGCGCGTACCAGGAATGTTGCAAGCGCCAGAACGGCAGTGAGTTGAAGCACGGACCACAGCCGGAAGGGATTGCCGAGTTCGGCGGGTGCATCAGGCTCGTCAGCACTGCGCAGGCTCGATGCGAAGGCCGCCACAGCCAGGATCGCAGCGCCGGCGGCGAGGATCGGCGCAAGCGTGGCGATCCTGTCCGGCAGCAGTAGCAGCACGATCGCAATGGCCCGCAGCACCGAGACCGTGCTCGCGGCAAGCGCGCCCGCCGCGATGACATTGATATCCGTCCCGCTGCCAGCCGTTGCTCTGGAACGCCGCGCGGATGTCAGCGCAACGGCGGTCGAGGAGACCAGGCCGCCGGCAATGCCGGCGATGAGCGGACCTTGCGTCGTGCCGAAAATCCGGACCGCCACGTAACCGACGTAGGAAACAGCGGCGAGCGCAATGGCGAAAATCCAGATCTCGGAGGGATTGATGGCCTGGAACGGGCCGATGGCACTATTGGGCAGCAGCGGCAGCACGATGAAAGCCATGGCCAGGAGGAGAATGGCCGAGCGTAGCTCAGCCCATTCCAGCTTTTCGATGAAGCCATGCAGCGGCTCCCGGCTGGCGAGAAGCAAGGTGAGGGCGATGGCCGCCGCTGCCGTGATCGCCGGATCGCCGAAGACGGCGAGCGCGCCGAGAATGAAAGTGGCCTGGCCGACGACCACGCTCGTAACGCTGAACTCGTGGTGTTCCTCGGCTTCCCGCCATTGGAAGAAGCCGAAGACGGCCGTGTAGGAGAGGAAGACGAGCGCGATCAGCAGGCTCGCACCGGCACCGGCTGCCGGAAGCTGCTGGGAAAGGGCCGCAGTGAGGCCGCCGAGCAATCCGCTGGCGCCGAAGGTTCTGATGCCTGCCGTGCGTGATCCAGGCGTATCCGTTCGTTCGCGCCAATGGCGCTCCGTTCCCACCAGCAGGCCGACAGCCAGTGCAAGGCCGAGCCGGAACAGCAGCGATGAGGTTTCCATGGGCGACGATGCTTCCGAGAGACAATGTCTTCACGACATCATGGGAGGCCAAGGCGCGATTGCGCGAGATCAGAGGAATGCGCCGTTCAGATACGACCGTCCATCGGGAACAGTGTCGCTCTCCCCACCGCCTGAATCAAGGCTCATCCCAATCGTCGTGCAACTCGTGCGTCGCGAAGACGGCAGGCTGCACACTTGTCGCCGCCTGCCACCGCGCGGTTGCCTTCAGCATCGCTCGCCGAAACTCAGGCGTCGATCACGCGGGACACCTGATAGGTCGTCAGGTTCCCCTCATCGTCCCGGATGGACACGTAATTGCCCGGAACGAACTGATGTGCTTCGAGACGAAAGCCGCGCTCGTCATCGGTTGTGGCGTTCGGATCGTAGTCGATCACCCATGTCGCCCCGTTGGGCCCGCCGGCGCGATGCAGCAGCCGTCCGAAGCGATCTTTCTCGTCGGGAGAGAAGCGCCGCGCCAGGCACAGGCTTTGCGCCGTCTTGCGGGCATCGGTATCCAGGTATCCATCGGCATCGAGCGGAGCGGTGATGACATAGCCGTGCTTGCTGCTGCCAAGCGGAAACTCAGGACAGCGCGCCAATGTGAGAGTGATATGTTTGAACATCTTATCCTCGATGCGCCAGAAGACAGAGAGCCGGGCTCGTGAAGACCCGGCCGGCAATGGCAGAAATCAAGTCACGGATCGCCGGAAGGCGTCGTTGATCTGCCGCAAATGCCGGCGCCGGGCTTTTGATCCAGCGCAATGCTAGATGCCGATCTTCCCGGGCTTAGTGAACGAGGGTTACCGCTCGCCTTGCGGACGAGGCGTTCAGCGCCAATACCGTTGTGGGTTTTCGGAAGATCGCTTTTTCGGGAGATTGTCATGGCAGAGATACGTGTTCCCTCCGATTATTGGACAACGAGGCTTCTGCCCCAGGGCAGTGTCGATGCCTGGCTGGTCGGCGACGGCACCAAGGTGAAGAGTGGCCAGCCACTTGTGAAGATTTCGATCGAAGACGCCGTGCATGAAGTGCTTGCGCCTTGCGACGGCACGCTCAGAATCCTGTATCAGGATGACGCTATTTTCGATCCCGGCGCCGTCATCGGGGTCGTCGCTGGCGGCGCCTCCTAGCATTTTTCGGTTCTGATAAAATCAGAACCGAAGCTCTGGTGTTTTGTTTTGACGCGTTTTCTTCACGCGAATCGGTGACCACTTCGCTCGAAAACGCTCTAATCCGCGCTTGCGACTATCGCCTGCGGCTGGCGAGGCCCAGCAGGACGCCCACACCGAGCGCCACCAGTACGGCGGAATAGGGATGGCGTTCGATGCTCGCCTCCATCTCCGCACCGACGGACTTTATCTGACCCTCAATCTGGTCTGCGCGCTTATTGGCGAGTTCCGCAACGGCTTCCGAGAGCTGCGAAATCTCGGCCCGCAAGCTGCTATAATCCTCAGCCAGCTTGGCGCCGAGAGCCTCCAGGTCGATAGGCTGTGTCATGTTCTCTCCATCGAAGCGCCACCCTTCAGCTTGCTGCGGGCGAACGTGATGAACACCGCTAAGTTATTGGAAACTGAAAGACCGCTCCGATTACCGCATTGATCTGGATCAGCGGCCGGTGCTGGCGGCTGCACAGCTTTGATAGGATCGATTTATCGTTCTGTATCGAGGTCGTCGTCGGAGATAGCGCGCCACCCGGCCCCTTCCAGATCCTCGAACTGGCGGGTATGCAGCGACCAGAGAAAAGCCAGCAATCCGGCCAGACCGAGACAGAGCGCGAGGGGGATCAGATACAATAGAATGTTCATGGCGCGGCACTCTGTTTCAATGCCTTGGCGCTTGGTCTCGCGCCGCAGTCCACGCTTCCGACGTTCCTGGCGCGCAGCGAATTGAGAGTCACCGTCAGGGACGATCCCGACATGGCTGCCGCGGCGATGAGAGGCGTTGCCAGGCCCGCGATGGCGAGCGGCACCGCGACGAAATTGTAGATGACCGAAAACCACAGGTTCTGCAGCATCAGCCGGCGCGCCTTGCGCGCGATCAGCACGGCGTTCAACACCGGCATCAGGCTCGACCCCAGAAAGACGGCGTCGGCGTGAGCCTGGGCGAGATGGGCGGCCGTGATTGGCGACAGCGAAACATCAGCGGCGGCAAGCGCAGGCGCGTCATTGAGGCCGTCGCCGACCATCAGCACGCGATGACCGGCAGCCTTCAGCGCGTGAAGGCGGGCGATCTTGTCCGCCGGCTTGGCTGCCGAGCGGAACGGCACGTCGCCCAGTTGCAGCGCAATCGCGCGCACCGTCGCTTCGCGATCGCCGGAGATGATCTCGACGCCGAGGCCCAGCCGCCGGAATGCCGCCACGACATCGGCGGCATCGCTCCGCAAGGCCTGTTCGACGGCAAATACTTTCACCAGGCTGCCATGCCGCAGGCCGATGAGGGATGCTTCGGGATAGGTGTGCGCTGCGGCCGCGAATTCGTCGGCGGCGTCGCAGAATTCGGCACTGCCGAGGCGGGCGGGCTCCCCGGCGATAACCGCTTCGACGCCGCGCCCGGGAAACTCCCGGACGGTCGCGGGCGTCTTCGCCTGCGCCGCCTCCGCAACCGCTTTGGCCAGCGGATGCTTGCTGGCGGCGGCCAGCGCGCCGGCCAATTGAAGCGTCGCCTCGTCGCATTCGCTACGGTTGGCGAGGCGGCCGTCCGGCAGGGTGAGTGTCCCCGTTTTGTCGAAGACGACATGGTCGACGTTCGCCAGGCGCTCGAGCGTATCGCCGCCGTTCATGATCACCGAAGCCCGGAACATGGCGCCGGACGCGACGACCTGAACCGCCGGAACGGCCAGTCCGAGGGCGCATGGGCAGGTGATGATGAGGACCGTGATGGCCGTCAGCAGCGAGGTCTGCCAGCCGGCGCCGGCCAGCATCCAGCCGAGGAACGAGAGCAGGGCCGTTGCGTGCACGAGCGGCGCGTAGAGCCGCGCCGCCTTGTCGGCCAGGGTGACATAGGATGAGCGCTGTTCCAGCGCCGTCTGCAGCAATTGCTTGATTTCGCCCAGAAGCGTGCCGGTGCCTGCGGCGGTAACGCGCACCTGCAGCGTGTCGGAGACGTTGATCGAGCCGGCGTAGACCGCATCTCCCGATGCGAGGGTGGCATAGACCGTCTCGCCGGTCACCAGGCTCTGGTCGACCTGCGAGGTTCCGGTTTCGACCCGGCCGTCCACCGGCACCCTGTCGCCAGGCCGCACCAGCACCAGATCGCCGATGGCGATGTCGGACACCGGCAGTTCGCGCACCTGTCCGTCGGGCAGCAGTTTGCAGGCGGTGTCGGCCTGCATCGCCTGCAGGTTGCTGGCGGCGTCCCTGGTGCGCCGCCGCATCTGCTGGTCGAGCAGCCGGCCCGCCAACAGGAACAGCAGCAGCATGACGGCGCTGTCGAAGTAGGCGTGCTCGGCATGCTGCCAGGTCTCGACGACCGACATGACGACTGCCAGCAACACGCCAAGCGTGATCGGCACGTCCATATTCATGGCGCCGCCGCGGATCGCCTTCAGCGCGCTGCGAAAGAACGGCCGGCCGGAATAGGCGACCACCGGCAAGGCGATGAGCGCCGATATCCAGTGAAAGAAATCGCGAAACTCCGGGCTCATGTTGGAGTCGTTGCCCGACCACACGGAGACCGACAGCAGCATGATGTTCATCATGCCGAATGCAGCAACGCCGAGACAGCGAAGCAGGAAGCGCTCTTCCGCCTTCTCGCGCGAAGCGGAATCATTGTTCACGAATGGAAATGCCGGATAGCCGATGGCTTCGAGCTTCTGCAGGATCTCGTCCGGCTTCAGGAGCGTGTCGTCCCATTCTACCCGGAGCCGCTTGTTCGCCAAATTCACCCGCGCCGAGCGGATCGAACGCTCTTTCGTCAGGCCGCGCTCGATCGCGCCGATGCAGCCGCCGCATTTGACCCCGTCGACGACTAGGTCCATCACCGCGTTTCCTCCGGCGGGATGCTGCACGAACGAGGATAGATCGCGAATATGGTCCATGGAACGATGTCCGTCCGCTAATGCAGAACGATATGATTGATGGACTTGAAGCTCTGCCCATGGCGCTCGGCCTCGATCACGAGGGCCCAGGCGCCGGCATGGACATTGGAAATGTCGGCCTCATACTGGCCTGACCTGAAGGCAAACGAGAGGGGCTGGTCGAGCTGGCTGTTGGCCGGATGCTCCAGCCGTGCCGTGACATCCGCGCCGCTGATCGTGGCGCCCGACGCATCCGCAAGTCTCAGTCTGACAAACCTGCCGGCGCCGGTCGTGTCCACGGCGACCTGGGCGTGCCAGCCGCTCTTGTCCTGGAGCCGCATCTTCTCGATGCGGGCATTATAGGTCTGGCTGGCATCATAGGCGTTGGCGAGCGGGCCGCCGGGCGACGATCTGACGGCAAACACGGTCAGTGCGACATTGGCGCCCAACACGATCGCGAACACACCGAGCAGGATCAGCAGAAAGTGAGTGCCGCTCAATTGCCAGGATACGGGATCCTCGTTGCGTGGGCTGGTTTTGATGTCAAACATGATGGGAACTCCGCAGCACATGGTCGAATCCTCAAGGCACGTCCGGGTCATCAGGGCGCAATAAAGTGATCGGAAGCGACGGCTGTTTCGTGGTCGAGCGGATCGGTGATCCGTATTTTGATCGGAACGGACGGTGCCGTGACACGATCCGCCGGCACCGAGACCAGCAGGCGCACTTCGCGGGTCCGGTCCGGACCGATGACAACGGCTTCTGCCGGTTCATCGGCCACCTGCACGGTTGCGGCCGGCAGCCCTTCGACGCTCAATTGAAACCCGCGCACATAGGGACGCTTGTTCGACAGCCGGATCGCGTAATTGTTGCGGATGGACCCGTCCTTCAAAACGACATAGAGCGGCGAGCGATCATGCAATGAGCTGACCGCGAGCATCTGGCGGGTCGCGAGCACATAGGTCATGATGCCGCCGACAAGGGTGATGATAGCAGCGTAAAGAATGGTTCGCGGCCGGACGATGCGCGAGACCACGGGCTTGCCGGCCAAACGGCGCTCGATGTTGTCGTCGTTGTCATAAGCGATGAGGCCGGTCGGCCGGTCGATCTTGGTCATCACTGTGTCGCAGGCGTCGATGCAGAGCCCGCACTGGATGCAGCCGAGTTGCGACCCGTTGCGGATGTCGATGCCGGTCGGGCAGACCGCGACGCACTGGAAACAGTCGACACAGGCGCCGGCTGGCAGGCCCGCGGCAGCGGTCTTGACGCTTTCCTTGACCGACATGCGCGGCTCGCCGCGATCGTAACGATAAGTGACGTTCAATGCGTCCTGGTCTGTCAGGGCCGCCTGAATCCGCGGCCAGGGACACATGTAGAGGCAAACCTGCTCCCGCATGAAGCCGGCGAGGGCATAGGTCGTGAACGTCAATATGCCGATCCACAGATAAGCCGAGAGTGGCGCCCGGAAGGTGGCGAGATCGCGAACCAGGGTCGGCGCATCGGAAAAATACAGCACCCAGGCGCCGCCGGTCCACCAGGCGATCATGAGCCACAGGAAGTGCTTCAGGACGCGCCGTCGCACCTTGTCGAACGACATCGGGGCGGCATCGAGCTTGATCCGCTCCCGCCGGTCGCCTTCCACCAGGCGTTCGACGGCGAGGAAGAGATCGGTCCAGACGGTCTGCGGGCAGAGATAGCCGCACCAGACACGGCCGGCGACCGAATTGGCGAGAAACAGCGCCATCGCCGCGACGATGAGCAGGCCAGTGAAATAATAGACTTCCTGCGGCCACAACTCGATGAAGAAGAAATAGAACCGGCCGTTGGCGAGATCGATCAGCACCGCCTGATTGGGCAGGTGCGGGCCGCGATCCCAGCGCACGAAAGGCAGCAGGTAATACACCCCGAGGCAGGCCACCAGCAAACCCCACTTCAGCCGCCGGAAGCGTCCTTTGACCGATTGCGGGTAGACCTTCTTTGCCGGCGCATAGAGGCGATCATCCTCAACCGGCTCGAGCGCGAGCGTTTTCATTTGCCTGCCCCGCTGCCAGCCCCAAGGCTGTGCACATAGACAGTCAGCGCCTTGATGACCGTTGGATCGAGACGCCCGGCCCAGGCCGGCATGACGCCGTTGCGCGCATTTGTGATCGTGGTGACGATCGTTTCGACATCGGAACCGTAAAGCCAGATGGGGTCGGTCAGGTTGGGCGCGCCCAGTTCCGGATTGCCGCGCCCTTCATTGCCGTGACAGGTGGCGCAATTGTCGGCGAAGACCGTCTTGCCTTTTGCCAGATCAGCCTTCGGCTCCGGCGCCAGCTTGGCAAGCGTGCGCACATAATTGGCGACCGCGCGAATCTCGTCGGGCTTGAGCAGCTTGTCGCGGCCGAAAGCCGGCATCTGGCTGACGCGGGTGCTCTCGTCGGTCGGCGAGCGGATGCCATGGGTTATGGTTGTTTGAATGTCGGTGAGCTTGCCACCCCACAGCCAGTCGTCGTCGAGGAGGTTCGGAAAGCCGCGGCCGCCGCCGCCGCCCGAGCCGTGGCAGGGCGCGCAATTGTCGCCGAACGCGGCCTTGCCTTGCGCCAGCGCCATGCCGCGCAACTGGACATTGCCGACGATCGACTCGAGCGAGGCGTTCTCCAGCCCTTCCGCCTGCTTGAGGCGGATCGCGTTCGCGGTCTGGACATCTTCCGCCAGCTTGCCGCGGGCGGAATAGTTGAGGATGCCGCTCGTATACCCCGAAACCAGCGGCCAACTCGGATACACGATCCAGTAGCCGAACGACCAGACGATGCAGGCATAGAACAGCCACAGCCACCAGCGCGGCAGCGGCGTGTTCAACTCCTTGATGCCGTCCCATTGATGGCCGGTCGTCGTCTTGCCGGTGGCCTGATCGACTTCATGCTCGGTAGTGTGCGACATGATCAATCCTCACTCAGGGGCAGGCGAGCGGCAGCATCGAAGCGTTCGCGATTGCTGGGCCAGAAGGCGTAGGCGACGACGGCGAGGAAAACGCCGATGAAATAGAGCAGCCCGACCGATTGGGCGAAATTGGCCAGCCAAAGATAGGTCTGTTGCATGATGAGGTCCGCCTAGCGAAGGTTGGCTTTGTTGTCGTAGAGCTTGAAGTCGACAAGCGTGCCGAGCATTTGCAGATAGGCGACAAGCGCATCCGCTTCCGTGATCTCGGTGGTCTCGCTGTCGAACTTGCGCACCTGCGCTTTCGGATAGCGCTTCTGGAACGCCTCCACATTGGGGTCGTCCGGATTGGCTTGCGCCTTCAGGTCAGCTTCCGCATTGGCGATCATCTCATCGCTGTAAGGCACGCCGACTTCCCTGTTGGTGGTGAGATGATCGGCGATTCCCTTGGTCGCCAGGACCGTGCGTGCCAGGAAGGGATATCCGGGCATGATGGATTGCGACACGATGGAGCGCGGATCCTTCAGATGCGCGATATGCCATTCGTCCGAATACTTGCCGCCGACGCGGGCAAGGTCCGGACCGTTGCGCTTCGAACCCCATTGGAACGGATGGTCGTACATGCTCTCGGCGGCCAGCGAATAGTTGCCGTAGCGCTCTGTTTCGTCGCGCAGCGCGCGGATCATCTGACTGTG
>Ga0182744_1001055_pt1 | contig 24749 bp, 21 predicted proteins | sample eDN3rd30CKraftMG_FD_128525 | JGI IMG/M metagenome (GOLD analysis project Ga0182744, IMG submission 128525) | Enriched Miracle-Growth compost microbial communities from Emeryville, California, USA - eDNA 3rd pass 30_C Kraft MG (version 2) (version 2) ... | reverse complement strand
GAGCGTGAGCTTGGGGCCGAGACCGAGCGCCTCGGGCTCGCGCAGCACCTCCCGCAGCGGCACGCCCTCGCGATCGGCCTTCGCCTGGAGCGCCGCGACGGTCGCGTCCCCGATGCCGCGCTTGGGCGTGTTGATGATGCGGCGCAGCGCGAGGTCGTCGTCGGGGTTGACCGAGAGGGTCAGGTACGCGAACGCGTCCTTGACCTCGGCGCGCTCGTAGAACCTCGTGCCGCCGACGAGGCGGTACGGGATCCCCTCGCGGATGAAGACCTCCTCGAGGGGGCGCGTCTGAGCGTTCGTCCGCACGAACACCGCCACCTGGGGATAGGGCACTCCACCGTGCCCGAGCGCCTCGATCTCGTCGGCGACGAACTGCGCCTCGTCGTGTCCCGAGTATCCGGTGTATCCGACGATCCGCTCTCCCGAGCCGATGTCGGTGAAGAGGTTCTTCGCCTTCCGGTCGAAGTTGTTCGCGATGACGGAGTTCGCCGCGTCGAGGATCGTCTGGGTCGAGCGGTAGTTCTGCTCGAGCAGGATCGTCTGCGCCGCGGGGAAGTCGTGCTCGAACTCGACGATGTTGCGGATGTCGGCGCCGCGGAACGCGTAGATCGACTGATCCGAGTCGCCGACGACCGTGAGGCTCGCGCCGGGGATCGAGCCGTCGGGCGCGCGCAGGCCGCGCTGGTACCCGTGCAGCGCCTCGACGCGATCGGCCGTCTCGGCGTCGACCGGCGCGACGAGCTCGCGGATGAGCGCGTACTGGGCGTGGTTCGTGTCCTGGTACTCGTCGACGAGGACGTGGCGGAAGCGGCGCCGATAGAGGGCCGCGACCTCGGGGAATGCCCGGAAGAGGTAGACGGTCTCGCCGATGATGTCGTCGAAGTCGAGCGCGTTCGCGCGGCGCAGCGCCTGCGTGTACCGGCGATAGAGCTCGAGGAAGCCGAGCTCGCGAGGGTCGGAGTCGTCGACGTTCCGGGCGAACGAGTCAAGATCGGTCAGCTCATTCTTCAGCCGGGATATACGCGCGAGCACCCCGCCCGGCGTGAAGCCGAGCGAGTCGGCGTCGAGCTCGCGGATGAGACGCTTGACAAGCGCCTTGGAGTCGGCCGCGTCGTAGATCGTGAAGCCGGCCTTGTACCCCATCGCCTCGGCCTGACGGCGCAGGATCCGCACGCACGCGGAATGGAAGGTGGAGATCCACATGCCTTCGGCGGCATCCTTGCCGACGAGCTGCTCGACGCGCTCGCGCATCTCTGCGGCCGCCTTGTTCGTGAAGGTGATCGCGAGGATCTGGCTCGGGTAGGCCTCCCGGGTCGCGAGGAGCCCGGCGATGCGGCGGGTGAGCACCGAGGTCTTCCCCGAGCCGGCGCCCGCGACGATGAGGAGCGCCTGGCCGCGGTACTCGACGGCTTCGCGCTGGCGGGGATTCAGGCCCGTGAGAAGCGCCGCGTCGATCACCCGACCACCCTACGCGCGACCCCGGTCACTCACCTTTTTCAGGAGTACGGCGGGGTCGGCGTGCGCATTGCACGCGGAGGCCCGCCTACTCCTGAAAAGCGAGGGCCGCGAGGTCGGGGTGGTCGGCGAAGACGCCGTCGACGCCCGTCGCCCGGATCGCCGCGTACTCGGAACGCCAGTCGCCGTGCGCCGCGGGATCGTCACCTGAGCGGTGGCGGGGATCGAGGAAGCGGTTCTCCGGGCGCAGCGTCCAGGCGTAGACGAGGAGGCCGGCCGCATGCGCCGCATCGACGAGCCGGGACCCGTCCGGTGCGAGGATCAGCTCCTTGTCGTAGCTGACGCCGTCGATCGACTTCGGGAGCGCCCCGAGGTCGACGGGCGTCTCCGAGAGGAAGACGTACGTCGCCGCGAGCCCGCGCCGGTGGAGCTCGGCGAGCACGGGAAGCTCGAAGCACTCGACGACGAGCCGCTCGGCGGGCACCCGGTCCGCGAGCTCGGCGATGAGCATGCCGGCCATGTCGAAGCCGATCGTCCCGAAGATCGTCGGGTGCTTGACCTCCACGACGAGCACGATGTCGGGCGGCAGCAGGTCGAGCAGGTCGCGGAAGCGCAGCAGGCCCTCCTCGCCGTCATGCGCGGCCGACTCTGGACGCAGCTGCGGCAGCCGCTCCCGCGCGCGCAGGGTCGCGAGCTCCTCCCAGGTGAAGTCGATCGTGAACCAGCCCGAGTACGTCTCGCCCTCGATCACGACCGTCCGATGGCGGTCCGCGAACTCCGGGCGGTCCGCGACGTCGGTCGTCCCGGAGATCTCCGGCTCGTGGCGCACGACGAGCACGCCGTCGAGGCTCGGGACGAGGTCGGGCTCGACCGCGCCGGCGCCGAGCTCGATCGCGAGGCGATACGCGGAGCGGGTGTGCTCCGGCCGGTAGCCGCTCGCCCCGCGATGCCCGATGATCAGGACCATGCAGCCAGGCTACGACGAGGACTAGCCTGTCGGCATGGGCAGCTGCGAGCAATGCGGCGCGGCCCTGCAGGAGGGCGCGAAGTTCTGCGTGGTCTGCGGGACGCGGGTCGCCGCCGAGGAGCTCCCCGCGGTCGCGACGTCGACGCTCACCGGCAGCGGGCTCACCGTCGCGATCTCGACGGCGGCGATCTGCGCCGCGATCGCGGCCGGGATCTTCGTTCTTGTCAGGTCGCTCCTCTAGCCTGTTGCCATGCAGAACCCCGCCTTCCGCAATCCCGCCTTCCAGAACGACGCCCAGGGCGCGGGCACGGCGGTGAGCGCCGAGCGCCTGCAGGAGATGTACGAGCAGCCCGCGTACCAGCGGCCGGACACCGAGCCGATGACGATCCAGGACTCGCTCGTGAAGTCGACGCTCGCCTTCGTGATCCTCATAGCGGGCGCGGTGGTGGGCTGGATCACGGTCGCGGCCATGCTGCAGAACGCGACGACGACGACCCCGGCGATGGGCGTCTTCATCGGCGCCGGCCTCGTCGCGCTCGTCCTCGGCTTCGTCAACGTCTTCAAGCGCGAGCCCTCGCCCGCGCTCATCCTCGTCTTCGCTGCGGCGCAGGGAGTCCTCGTCGGCGGGATCTCGCAGTTCTACGAGATCATGCAGCCCGGGATCGTCTTCCAGGCGGTCCTCGCGACGCTCGTCGTCGTCGGGGTGACGCTCGCGCTGTTCGCGAGCGGGAAGGTCCGCGCCTCGAAGAAGGCGACGAAGGTCTTCCTCATCGTGATGGTCGCCTACCTCGCGTTCTCCCTCATCAACGTCGTGCTCATGCTGACCGGCGCGGTCGACGACCCGTGGGGCCTGCGCGGCACGGTCTCGATCTTCGGCATCCCGCTCGGCGTCGTCCTCGGCATCCTCGCGGTGCTCCTCGGCGCCTACTCGCTCGTGCTCGACTTCGACTTCATCCAGCGCGGCGTGCGCAGCGGCGCCCCGCGGAGGTACGGCTGGACCGCGGCCTTCGGCATCATGGTGACGGTCGTCTGGCTCTACCTGGAGATCCTCCGCCTCATCGCGATCGCACGGAGGTGAGCGGAGGCACCAGCGCGCGGCCGGTCTTCTCGGTCTGGGCGTGGCTGGTCCTCTCCCCCTATCTGCTCATCGCCCTCGGCGGCGTCGACGGCGCCGCGACGACGCACCAGTGGCTGCTCGGCGCGACCGTCTCCGTCGTCGTGCACCTCGTGCTGCTCGCCGTCTATCTCGGCGTCGGGACGATCGAGGTCGCCGTCGCGGCGAGGCCGGGCCTGCGCTGGACGATCGTCGGCCTCGCGATCGCCGTCGTCGCCGTCGGGCGCCCCGCCCTCATCAGCGCGCTCCAGCGGCTGCTCGGCGTCGACCTCGTGCCGGGGGACTACGGCCTCGCGCGCATCGTCCTCAACGCGCTCGTGATCGGACTCGGCAGCCTCCTCACCTACGCGCTCCTCGACGCCGTGCGGCGGAACATCGACGGTCGCCGGCGCCTCCTGGTCGTGCTCGCCCGGCTCGAGGCGCAGGCGGAACGGACCGATGCGACGGCGGACCGGATCGCCGCCGAGGTCCAGCAGGAGGTGCGCGGCCCCGTCCTCGACGCGCTCGGGGGGCTCGTCGCGCGGGACCTCACCGACGCCGAGCTCGCGACCGAGCTGCAGTGGGTCGCGCACTCCGTCGTGCGTCCGCTGAGCCATCGCGTCACCGATGCGGGGCTCGAGGACGCCATCGCCGACGACGACCCGAGCCTTCCGCCGCGCACCGGCGAGACCCCCGCGCGCGGACTGCTGCGCCCGACCCGGATCATGGTCGCGCCCCCGTGGCTGACGACCGTCATCGCCCTGCTCATCATGCTGCCGCCCGTGCTCGACAACCACGGCGTCTGGTTCGGCCTCGCCCTCGCCGCGGCGGGGGCCGCGGTGTCGCTCCTCGGCGGCCTCGTCATCCGCGCGATCCCCCTGCCGTCCGCGACGCCCGGCGCGATCGTCGTGCTGAGCCTCGAGCAGCTCGCCCTCGGCGGCCTCGTGCTGTGGGTCCTGCGGGGGCCGCTGCCGCCCTCGCCCATCCTGAGCTACTACACCGTCTACGGCGTCATCGGCTACGCGCTCGTCGCCGTCGTGCTCGCCGTGATCCTCAGCAGCCTGCGGGAGCTCCAGGGACACCAGGAGGCGGCGGCCGCGGCGCTCGCCCGCGCCGAGCGCCGGTCCTTCGAGGCCCGCCAGCGGCTCGCGAGCCTGAGCCGCGACACCGGGCGGCTGCTGCACACCGAGGTGCAGGGCGATCTCGTCGCGACCTACCTGCAACTCAAGCTCGGGACCGCCGGCGAGGACGTCCTCAGCCGGCTCATCGACCGGGTCGATCGGCTGCTGCGCACCCCGAGCGCGGACGACGCCGACGAGGCCGCGTCCGCGAGCGTCATCCGCGACGGCTTCCGTGCCTCACTGGACGCCTGGTCGCTCTCCCTCGACCTCGCGATCGACGTCGATCCCACCGCGCTCGACCGGCTCGCGGGTCTCGCGCGCGCCGCCTCGGTCGCGCACGACGCGCTCACCGAGGGACTGACGAACGCGGTGCGCCACAGTCGCAGCGAGCGCGCGACCGTGCGCATCCGGCTCGTGCCGGGGACCGACGACGTCGAGGTCGTCGTCGCGAGTCCCGGGCGGATCACCGCGTCCGGGCGTGGCATCGGCCTGCGCGACCTCGACGCGAGGGCGCGCGAGGTCTCGCTCACGCAGGACGGCGGCGACGTCGTGCTGCGGGTCGTGGTGTGACCCCGATCATTCCCATTCGATCGTGCCCGGCGGCTTCGACGTGACGTCGAGCACGACCCGGTTGACGCCCGCGACCTCGTTCGTGATCCGGTTCGAGATCTTCGCGAGGAGCTCGTAGGGCAGGCGCGTCCAGTCCGCCGTCATCGCGTCCTCCGACGACACCGGTCGCAGCACGATCGGATGGCCGTAGGTGCGGCCGTCGCCCTGGACGCCGACGGAGCGCACGTCCGCGAGGAGCACGACGGGGCACTGCCAGATCTCGCCGTCGAGGCCCGCGGCCGTGAGCTCGGCGCGCACGATCGAGTCCGCGGCGCGCAGCAGGTCGAGCCGCGCCTGGGTGACCTCGCCGATGATGCGGATGCCGAGCCCCGGACCGGGGAACGGCTGGCGCGCGACGATCGCCTCGGGGAGGCCGAGCTCGCGCCCGATCGCCCGGACCTCGTCCTTGAAGAGGGTGCGCAGCGGCTCGATGAGGTCGAACTGCAGGTCGTCGGGCAGCCCGCCGACGTTATGGTGGGACTTGATGTTCGCGGTGCCCGCGCCGCCCCCGGACTCGACGACGTCGGGGTAGAGGGTGCCCTGCACGAGGAAGCGGATCGGCTCGCCGTCGGCGACCGCCTCCGCCATGAGATCGCGCTCCGCCTGCTCGAAGACCCGGATGAACTGCTCGCCGATGATCTTGCGCTTCGCCTCCGGCTCGGTCACGCCCGAGAGCGCGCCGAGGAACCGCTCCCTCGCGTCGACCGTCACGAGCCGGATGCCGGTCGCCGCGACGTAGTCGCGCTCGACCTGCTCGCGCTCGCCCGCGCGCAGCAGTCCGTGATCGACGAAGACGCAGACGAGCTGGTCGCCCACCGCGCGATGCACGATCGCCGCCGCGACCGCCGAGTCCACGCCGCCCGAGAGCGCGGCGATGACCCGGCTCGTGCCGACCTGGGCGCGGATGCGCTCGACCTGCTCGGCGATGACGTTCTCCGAGTTCCAGTCGGCCGGCAGCCGGGCGGCGCGCAGCAGGAAGTTCTCGATGACCCGCTGGCCGTACTCGGTGTGGCGCACCTCGGGGTGCCACTGGACGCCATAGAGCACGCGCGCCGGATCGCCGAACGCCGCGACCGGCGTCCCCTCGGTCGAGGCGAGCACGTCGAAGCCCTCGGGCGCGCGCACGACCGAGTCGCCGTGGCTCATCCACGTGGTCTGCTCCGTCGGCTGGTCGCCGAGGATCGCGCCGCCGTCGCCCGTCACCCGCATGGGCGTGCGGCCGTACTCGCGCGAGCCCGTGTGCGCGACCTCGCCGCCCAGCTGGCGCGCCATGACCTGGAAGCCGTAGCAGATGCCGAGCACGGGAAGCCCGAGCTGCAGGATCGCGGGGTCGAGGTCGGGCGAGCCCTCCTCGTAGACGCTCGACGGGCCGCCGCTCAGGATGATGCCGAGCGGGTCCTTCGCCGCGACCTCCGCCGCCGTGACGGTGTGCGGGACGAGCTCGCTGTAGACGCCGGCCTCGCGCACGCGGCGCGCGATGAGCTGGGCGTACTGCGCGCCGAAGTCGACGACGAGCACGGGACGAGGGGCGCTCATGCGGGCACCTCCTCGGCCGGACCCTCCGACTCGCGCTGCTCGATCAGCGGGCGGACTCTGGTCCGGATGTCCTTCGGGACGCGGTACTCGAAGTAGAACGAGATGAACGGGATGATGCCGCCGAGGGCGACGAAGCAGAAGTAGCCGAACGAGAAGCGCACGAGCCGCCACAGCGCGAAGTCGGCGATGAGATAGACGACGTAGAGCCAGCCGTGGACGATGAGGATGATCGTCGAGAGGTTGATCGCGCCGTCGGCCTCGATGATCTCCGCGGGCGCGAGCGAGATGAAGCCGGCCGGTCCGCCGAGCTCGAGATCCGAGCCGAAGCCGTAGCGCGTCACCATCATGACGACGAGCAGGAGCAGGAAGGTGCCCGTGACCGCCGCGCTGACCCGGTAGAACGCGAGCGCGATGCGGATTCGCGGTAGATCCTCTGCCCGCGGTCCGATCGTCATGCGTCGATTCTAGGCGGGGGCCTCGGACTCGTCGCGCTCGCGGTCGAGCGCGTCCTTGACGACGCGCCACCAGATGAAGCCCGCGGCTCCCGCGAAGACGACCCACTCGAGCGCGTAGAAGAGGTTGAGCAGATTGACCTCGACCTCGCGGGCCGGCGCGGGCGCGTCGATCGCGACGAGGCCGGCGGGCGGCGCGTCGAGCACGAGGTAGCCCCCGTAGACGTCGCCGACGCCGGACCAGATGTTGACGAGCTCGGCGGGCGAGAGGGCCGAGCGCTCCCCCGCCACGAAGTCGGACTGCTGGGGCGACTCGGGCGGCAGGTAGCGGCCCGTGACCTCGCCGAGCGCGCCGGCCTCGTCGAAGCCCGCCGCGGCCGCGAGCGCCTCGTCCTCGCTCGCCGCCCAGCCCGCCGCGACCGCGAGGCTCACGCCGTTCGCGTCGACCGCGTGCGCGACGACCCACCAGCCGGTCGCATCGGTGTTGACCCGGCCGGACAGCACGAGGGTGTCGCCGGGCACGATCTCGAGGTCGGCCGAGACCCGGCGCCAGGCGACCTCGGCGGCGACGCCCATCTGCGGCACCGCGAGCTCGTCGAGCGCGACGGCGACCTCGGTGTCGGGGCCGACGACTCGCGACGAGTCGATCGAGCGCTCGAGCTGCCAGCGGCCGAGGAGCGCGAAGGCGGCCGCGATGACGAGGGCGAGGACGAGTCCCCAGATCCACTTCGGGCGACGGGCGACCTGCCAGAAGGTGACGCCCTTCGACTCGCCTGCGGCTCGCTCAGGGAGCGAGGTGGTGGGTCCTGCGGCTCGCTCGGGGAGCGGGGCGGTGTCGCTCATCGGCCGAACACGTCGCGGGCCGTCAGGCGCACCCGATCGGCCGACTCGTCATCGGGCTGGAGCTGGCTCGCGCGCTCCGCGGCGACGCGCTCGAGATAGGCGGCGACCTCGCGCTGGGTGCGATCCTCGTCCCAGCCGAGCGCCCCGGCCATGAGCGCGGCAGCGACGGGAGCCGCCGCGACACCGCGATCCCACGTCTCGATCGAGATCCGCGTCCGGCGCGCGAGGACGTCGTCGAGGTGGAGGGCCCCCTCGTGCGTGACTGCGTAGACGACCTCAGCGCCGAGGTACTCGGTCCCCGGCAGCGGCTCGGCGAGCTCGGGACGCTCGGCCACGAGGCCGACGAGGTCGTCGACGAGCGCGCCGTAGCGTCCGAGGAGGTGGTCGACCTGCTCGCCCGTGAGACCGGAGGACCGTGCGAGGCGAGCACGCCGGTTGCGGGCGGCCGGGTAGCCGTCGGCCCCCATGAGCGGGATGTCGACGGTGACCGACTCGGGCGCCCCCTCGAGGTCGACGACCGCCGCGTCGACCGCGTCCTTGCCCATCACCCGGTACGTCGTGAGCTTGCCGCCCCCGATCGCGACGAGCCCCGGCATGGGGTGCACGACGAGATGCTCGCGCGAGAGCTTCGACGTCTCGTCGGACTCGCCCGCGAGCAGCGGTCGCAGGCCCGCGTACACGCCTTCGACGTCGTCGCGGGTCAGCGGCTTCGCGAGCACCGCGTTGACGTGCTCGAGCAGGTAGTCGATGTCCGCGGCGGTCGCGGCGGGGTGCGCGAGGTCGAGCTCCCAGTCGGTGTCGGTCGTGCCGATCAGCCAGTGCCGGCCCCACGGGATGACGAAGAGCACGGACTTCTCGGTGCGCAGCAGCAGCCCGATCTTCGAGCGGAACTTCTCGCGCGGCACGACGAGATGGACGCCCTTCGACGCCCGCACCCGGATCGCGCTGTCCGCGCCGACGCCGTGGAGGGTCTCATCGGTCCACACCCCGGTCGCGTTCACGACGCGCTTCGCCCGGACCACGAAGTCCGTGTCCGTCTCGAGATCCCGCGCGCGGACGCCGACGACCCGGCCGTCCTCGACGACGAAGCCCTCGGCCTTCACGCGGCTCGCGATCGAGGCGCCATAGGCGGCGGCCGTGCGGGCGATCGTCGAGACGAGTCGGGCGTCGTCGACCTGGCCGTCGTAGTAGACGAGTCCCCCGACGAACGCGTCCCGCTTGAGGCTCGGCACGGCCCGTGCGAGCTGGCGGCGACTGAGATGGCGGTGATGCGGGACGCCCGGGGCGCGGCCGCCCGTCCAGCTGAACAGGTCGTAGAGCGTCATGCCCGCGCCGATGTAGAGCCGCTCGATGAGCGGGGTCTTCAGCGGGTAGAGGAAGCGCACGGGACGGACGAGGTGGGGCGCGACGCGCTGCAGCAGCAGTCCGCGCTCGATGAGCGCCTCGCGCACGAGGGGGAAGTCGAGCTGCTCGAGATAGCGGATGCCGCCGTGGATGAGCTTGCTGCTGCGGCTCGAGGTGCCCGACGCGAAGTCGCGCTGCTCGATGAGCCCCGTCGTCAGTCCGCGCGTCGCCGCATCGAGGGCGGCGCCCATCCCCACGACCCCGCCGCCGACGACGAGGAGCTCGAGCTCCTCCGAGCGCAACCGCGCGAGCGCGGCGTCCCGCTCGGCCGGGCCGAGGCGCCCTGCAGTGGGAGAGGCCATCGCGTTCTCCGCTCAGCGAGTCCTGGACTCGTACGGGGCGACGACGACCTCGACCCGCTGGAACTCCTTGAGGTCCGAGTACCCGGTCGTCGCCATCGAGCGCCGCAGGGCTCCGACGAGGTTGACCGTGCCGTCGGCCTGGTGGGCGGGGCCGTAGAGCACCTGCTCGAGCGTCCCGACCGTGCCGACCTCGACCCGGTTGCCGCGCGGCAGCTCGGGGTGGTGCGCCTCCGCCCCCCAGTGCCAGCCCGCGCCAGGGGCCTCGGCCGCGCGCGCGAGGGCGGTGCCGAGCATGACCGCGTCGGCGCCGCAGGCGATCGCCTTGACGATGTCCCCGCTCGTGCTCAGGCCGCCGTCGGCGATGACGTGCACGTAGCGCCCGCCCGACTCGTCGAGGTAGTCGCGCCGCGCGCCCGCGACATCCGCGACCGCCGAAGCCATGGGCGCGTGGATGCCGAGCGAGGAGCGGGTCGTCGAGGCCGCGCCGCCGCCGAAGCCGACGAGGACGCCGGCCGCGCCCGTGCGCATGAGGTGGAGCGCCGCCGTATAGGTCGCCGCGCCGCCGACGATGACGGGCACGTCGAGCTCGTAGATGAACTGCTTGAGGTTGAGCGGCTCGCGGGTCTTCGAGACGTGCTCGGCGCTCACGGTCGTGCCGCGGATGACGAAGAGGTCGACGCCCGCGTCGATGACCGTCCTGTGCAGCTCCGCCGTGCGCTGGGGGCTCAGGGCGCCCGCGACCGGGACGCCCGCGGCGCGGATCTCCGCGAGGCGCGCGGCGACGAGCTCGGGCTTGATCGGCTCGGCGTAGACCTCCTGGAGCCGTGCCGTCGAATGCTCGGCGGGAAGCGCGCTGACCTCCTGGAGGATCGGCACCGGGTCCTCGTACCGCGTCCAGACGCCCTCGAGGTCGAGCACGCCGAGGCCGCCGAGGCGGCCGATCGCGATCGCCGTCGCGGGGCTGACGACCGAGTCCATCGGCGCTGCGATGACCGGCGTGGGGAACGTGAACGCGTCGATCGACCAGGTGACGCTCACGTCCTCGGGGTCGCGGGTGCGGCGGCTCGGGACGATCGCGACGTCGTCGAATGCCCATGCCCGGCGCGCCCGCTTGCTGCGCCCGATCTCGATGTCCGTCACAATGCCTCAGCCTATCCGCCGGGCCTGAGGCGAGTGCCAGACTGGAGAGGTGACCGCCCTCCGCGCCGACCCGCTCGCGCTCCTTCGGACTCGCACGTCGACGAAGTGGGCCGTCTACCCCCCGGACGTGCTGCCGATGTTCGTCGCCGAGATGGACTTCCCCGTCGCCCCCGAGATCGCTGCGAAGCTCGCGGAGCTCGTCGCCCGCTCCGACCTCGGCTACGACTCGCGCCGGCCGGATCTCGGCATCGCGTTCGCCGCGTTCGCCGACGACGCCTGGAACTGGTCGTTCGATCCGAAGACGCTGCGCTGGACGGTGAACGTCATGCACGCGATCACCGAGATCACCCGGGCGGTCATCGAGCCGGGCGACAAGGTGCTCGTCAACACCCCGGTCTACGCGCCGTTCTTCTGGGCGGCGACCGAGTCGGGCGGGAGGCTCGTCGACGTGCCGCTGCGGATCGACGGGCCCGGGCAGCGCGGTCTCGACCTCGACGGCATCGAGGCGGCGTTCCGCGACGGCGTCAAGGTTTACCTGCTCTGCAATCCGCATAACCCGATCGGCTTCCCGCATGCGCGCGAGGAGCTCGAGCGCGTCGCCGAGCTCGCCGCCGAGCACGGCGTCATCGTCGTCTCCGACGAGATCCACGGCGCCCTCACGCACTCGGACGCGGAGTTCGTCCCCTACCTCGCGGTGTCCGACGCGGCGCGATCGACCGGCGTGTGCGTGACGAGCGCGTCGAAGGCGTTCAACATCCCCGGCCTGCCGAGCGCGTGGTGGATCCCCGGCTCGAAGGAGGTCTCGGCCCGACTCGCACGCCTCCCCGAGTCGCTCGTCCACCGGGTCAGCCACCTCGGGACGCACGCCTCGACGGTCGGCTTCAACGAGTCGCGGCAGTGGCTCGCGGACGCCGTCGAGACGCTCGAGGCGAACCGCGCGCTGCTGCGCGAACTGCTCGGCGAGCACCTGCCGCAGGCGGTCCTGCACGAGCCGACCGCGTCCTACCTCGCGTGGATCGACTTCCGCGGGCTCGGCTGGGGCGACGAGCCCGCCAAGCGGATCGTCCGGGAGGCGAAGGTCGCGCTGAGCCCCGGGCTCCAGTTCGGCGAGGCGGGCAGGGGATTCGCGCGGCTCAACTACGCCTGCGCTCCCGAGGTGCTCGCCGAGGGCGTGAGGCGAATCGCCGCGGTCTCCTGACGGGCCTCACTCGGCCTTGGGCTCGGGGTCCTCGTAGATCGTCGTCGTGAGATAGCGCTCCCCCGAGTCCGGCACGACGACGACGATCGTCTGGCCGGCGTGCTCGGGCCGCTTGGAGAGCTCGATCGCCGCCCACACGGCGGCGCCCGCGCTGATGCCGGCGAGGATGCCCTCCTGCGTCGCGAGCGTGCGGGCGAGCGCGATCGCGTCGTCGAACTCGACGTCGACGACCTCGTCGATGAGCTCGCGGTCGAGGATCGGCGGCACGAAGTTCGGGCCGATGCCCTGGATGCGGTGGCCCCCGGCGCGACCCTCGGTCAGCACGGGCGAGTCCTTCGGCTGGACCGCGACGACCTTGACGCCGGGCTTGCGCGCCTTGAGGTAGCGGCCGACGCCCGTGATGGTGCCGCCGGTGCCGACCCCCGCGACGAAGACGTCGACGCCGCCCTCGGTGTCCTCCCAGATCTCCGGCCCGGTCGTCGCCTCGTGGATCGCGGGGTTCGCCTCGTTCTCGAACTGGCGAGCGAGCAGTCCGCCCCGCTCCTCGGCGATCTGGGTGGCGACCGCGAGCGCCTCGGTCATGCCCTTGTAGGGATCGGTGAGGACGAGCTCGGCGCCGAGCGCCTTCAGCAGCGCGCGCCGCTCCTTCGACATCGACGCGGGCATCGTCAGGACGACCTTGTAGCCGCGGGCGGCGCCGACGAGCGCGAGCGCGATGCCCGTGTTGCCCGAGGTCGACTCGACGATCGTGCCGCCTGGCTTCAGCTGGCCCGACGCCTCGGCCGCGTTGATGAGCGCGATCCCGAGCCGATCCTTGACGCTCGAGCCGGGGTTGTAGAACTCGAGCTTGGCGAGTACGGTCGCCCCGCCGTCGTTGACGCGGTTGAGGCGGACGAGCGGCGTGCCGCCGAAGGCGGTCGTGATGTCTTCGTGAATGGCCACGGCGCCATGTTAGTCGCCGAGCGCGACCGGCCGGTCGGGGTGGTTCGACCACTCGGACCAGGAGCCCGGGTAGAGCACGGGCTGATAGCCGGCGAGCGTCAGGGCGAGCGCCTCGTGCGTCGCGGTCACCCCGGAGCCGCAGTAGACGGCGACGGAGGGCAGGACGCCGAGGCGCTCGAAGCGCGCTCGGAGCTCCGCCTCGGGGAGGAACGCGCCGCTCGGGTCGAGGTTCTCCGTCGTCGGCGCGCTCACCGCGCCCGGGATGTGCCCCGCGACGGGATCGATCGGCTCGACCTCGCCCCGGAAGCGCTCGCTCGAGCGCGCGTCGAGGAGGGTCCCGTAGCTCGTGAAGCCGGCGACCTCGTCGATGCCGATGGTCGGGAGCGCCCCGGAGCCGAGCCGCACCCTGCCGCGATCGGGGACGAACACGCCCGATTCGAGCGGCATCCCGGCGGCCGTCCACGCCGCCATCCCGCCGTCGAGGAGCCGGACGTCCGAGAAGCCGGCGTAGCGCAGCAGCCACCAGGCGCGGGCGGCCGCGAGCCCGGAGTTGTCGTCGTAGACGACCACGCGGGAGTCGGCGTCGACGCCCCAGCCGCGCGCCGCGTTCTCCAGGTCCTCCCTCGCCGGCAGCGGGTGACGGCCGCGGGTCGGCGGATGCCACGGGTCCGCGAGCTCGGACTCGAGCCGCACGTAGACCGCCCGGGGGATGTGCCCGGCGACGTAGTCGTCCCAGCCGTCCGGGCGCTCGAGGCGCCAGCGGATGTCGAGGACGACCGGCGGCGAGTCCGACGCGAGCTCCACCGCGAGATCCTCCGCCGTGATGAGCACGTCGTGCCGGAGGTGACCCATGATCGCTCAAGCCTAGGCGTCGCGTTCTGCCCCGGACGGGGCGAAGGTGACCCGAATCCGGGGGTCACGGCTCGTAAGGTCCGTCTCGGGCGGCCCGCCTATCCTGGCCCCATGCGCAGACTCCTCGGCGCCGCGATCGCCCTCGGCGTCGCGGCGGGGCTCGTAGCCTGCAGCGGTCCGTTCTCGCCGACCGGCGTGTCCGGGATCCCCACTCCCGGCGGGGGGCCGACGGTCACCGAGGCCCCAGCCGCGAGCGGTGCGAGCAGCCCGGCGGGACGAGTCGAGCGAGTGACCGACGTGCCGCCGCTGCCCGCCGAGTGGTGGGATCCGGGGCTCATCGTGAGCGACGCGAACTTCTTCGACGCGGCCTCGATGACGGTCGAGGAGATCGACCGCTTCCTGAAGGAGCAGGTGCCCTACTGCGCGACCTGGCATCCGCGCAGCGACCGGGCGGGAGACTCGGGCTGGCCATACCACTGCCTCAGCTACCGGCTCTGGGACGTGCCGCTCCTCGACGTCGTCGGCGACGACGGGTGGCGCTACTGCGACCCCGTGGCGCCGCGGGAGCGGGTCAGCTCGGCCGAGGTCATCTCGATCATCGCGACGGCGTGCGGCATCAGCCCGAAGACCCTGCTCGTGACGCTCGAGAAGGAGCAGGGGCTCGTGACCGACCGCTGGCCCTGGGAGTCGCAGTACGACGCCGCGATGGGCTACGCCTGCTACGACTCGGCCCCGTGCATCGACGAGTACTCGGGCTTCGTCGGGCAGGTCTACCACGCGGCCCGCTCGTACCAGATGTACGTCCAGCGCCCCGGGCTCTTCAACTATCAGCCCTACCAGGAGAACGCGATCCTCTACGCGCCCGGCTGCGAGGCCGGCGTGGTCATGATCAAGAACGCCGCGACGGCAGCGCTCTACGACTACACGCCGTACCAGCCGAACGCCGACATCCTCGCGGGCGGCGGCGGCAACGGCTGCGACGCCTACGGGAACTACAACTTCTGGCGGCTCTGGTTCTTCTGGTTCGGCGACCCGCTCGCGGACGATCCCGCGCAGGCGCGCATCTGGCCGCGCTGAGCGCGAGCCGCGTCAGCGGCCGTTGTAGTTCGGCGCCTCGACGACCATCTGGATGTCGTGGGGATGCGACTCCTGGAGGCCCGCCGCCGTGATCCGCACGAAGCGGCCCTTCGCGCGCAGCTCCTCGACGGTGCGCGAGCCCGTGTAGAACATCGACTGGCGCAGGCCGCCCGCGAGCTGGTAGACGACCGAGCCGACCGGCCCGCGATACGGCACCTTGCCCTCGATGCCCTCGGGGATGAGCTGCTCGTCGGAGGGCACGTCCGCCTGGAAGTACCGGTCGCGGGAGTAGGAGGTCTTCTTGCCGCGGGTCTGCAGCGCGCCGAGCGAGCCCATGCCGCGGTAGGTCTTGAACTGCTTGCCGTTGACGTAGATGAGGTCGCCGGGCGCCTCATCCGTGCCCGCGAAGAGCTGCCCGAGCATGACGCTCTCCGCGCCGGCGACGAGCGCCTTCGCGATGTCGCCCGAGTACTTGAGGCCGCCGTCGGCGATGACCGGCACCCCCGCGGGGTTCGCGGCGAGCGCCGCCTCGTAGACCGCCGTGACCTGCGGGACGCCGACCCCCGCGATGACGCGCGTCGTGCAGATCGCGCCCGGGCCGACCCCGACCTTGACGGCGTCGACGCCCGCCGCGACGAGATTCGCCGCGCCCTCACGGGTCGCGACGTTGCCGCCGATGACGTCGATCCCGGAGAACGACGCGTCCGACTTGAGCCGCGCGACGATGTCGAGCACGCCCTTCGAGTCGCCGTTCGCGGTGTCGACGATGATGACGTCGACGCCCGCGTCCCGCAGCGCCTCGGCACGATCCCACGCGTCGCCGAAGAAGCCGATCGCGGCGGCGACCCGCAGGCGGCCCTCGGAGTCCTTCGTCGCGTTCGGGTACTTCTCGCTCTTCTCGAAGTCCTTGACCGTGATGAGACCGCCGAGACGGCCGTCGGCGTCGACGAGCGGCAGCTTCTCGACGCGGTGCTGCGCGAGCAGCGCCATCGCCGCGTTCGCGTCGACGCCGACGGGCGCCGTGATGAGCGGCGCCGCCGTCATGACGTCGCGGACGTAGGTCGTCTCCTTCTCGAAGGGCGAGACGAAGCGCATGTCGCGGTTCGTGATGATCCCGACGAGGCGGCCGTCGCCCTCGACGACGGGCAGTCCCGAGACCTTGAACTGGCCGCAGATCCGGTCGACCTCGGCGACGGTCGCGTCCGGCGTCGTCGTCACCGGGTTCGAGATCATGCCCGACTCGCTGCGCTTGACCTTGTCGACGTGGGCGGCCTGGTCCTCGATCGAGAGGTTGCGGTGCAGGACGCCGATGCCGCCCTGGCGCGCCATCGCGATCGCCATCCGGGACTCCGTGACGGTGTCCATCGCCGCCGACAGCAGGGGGGTGGCGAGGCTGATCCGCCGCGTCAGGCGCGAGCTCGTATCGGCCTCGGACGGGATCACGTCGGTGTGTCCGGGAAGGAGCATGACGTCGTCGTAGGTCAGCCCGACGAAGCCAAAGGGGTCGTGATCAGCCATGCTCAATGCTAACGTCCTAGCGCTGCCGGAGATTCCGATCGACGACGATCGTGAACGCGATGGCAACACCCAGGAAACAGACGGCGGGTACGGTACTACGCATGCTCAACCAGCGCTCGACGCTCGTGCTTGCACGGCGACGACGGCTCGGCACGGCGCTCATCGCCATCGCGGGGGTGCTCTTCGCGCTCTGGGCCGCCCTCGCGGCGCCGCCTCCGGCGCACGCCGCGGAGGGCGATCCCTTCCGGGTCAGCGGCAACGTGCAGCTCGACGGCGCCCCCCTCGCGGGCGTCGCGATCACGGTCGACGGTCCGGGCGGGCCGCAGACGACCGAGACCGCCGAGGACGGGAAGTGGTCGTTCGCCGTCCCGGAGAAGAACGCGGACTACGTCATTACGCTCGACGAGTCGACACTCCCCGACGGCATCGCGGTCGTCGACGAGACGGGCGCCGACGAGACGCCGAACACCAAAGAGGTCCACGTCGGGCCAGGCGGGCGGGTCTCGGTCAACTTCTTCATCGGCGCGGGAGAACGCCATACGACGAGCTTCTTTGACCAGCTCGTCGAGCGCGTCATCAACGGCCTGAACTTCGGCCTCATGCTCGCGCTCGCCTCGATCGGCCTCTCGCTCGTCTACGGCACGACCGGGATCTCGAACTTCGCGCACGCCGAGATGGTGACGTTCGGCGCGCTCATGGCCTACCTGTTCGCCGTCGTCATCCCCTGGCCGATCTGGATCGCGATCCCGATCGCGGTCGCCGCCTCGGCCGCGTTCGGCTATCTGCTCGACGCAGGACTCTGGCGACCGCTGCGACGCAAGGGCCTCGGGCTCGTGCAGCTCATGATCGTCTCGATCGGCCTCTCGCTCGTGCTGCGCTACATCTTCCAGATGTTCATCGGCGGCGGCACCGTCCAGCTGCCCGGGTCGGTGCCCGCATCGCTCGAGCTCTTCGGCTCGGTCCGGCTCACCGCCGTCGACCTCGCGAGCATGGCGACCTCGATCGTCGTCATCGTCGCGTTCGCGATCTGGCTCCAGCGCAGCCGGATCGGGAAGGCGACCCGCGCGGTCTCGGACAACCCATCGCTCGCGGCCGCGAGCGGCATCGACGTCGACCGGGTCGTGCGGATCGTCTGGATCGTCGCGGGCGCGCTCGCCGGCCTCGGCGGCGTGCTGTGGGCGTACTTCCGCCCCGGCATCAAGTGGGACATGGGCTCGAGCATCCTGCTGCTCATCTTCGCCGCGGTCATCCTCGGCGGGCTCGGGACCGCCTACGGCGCCCTCGTCGGATCGCTCATCGTCGGACTCCTCGTCGAGGTCTCGAGCCTGTGGATCCCGGCGGACCTCAAGTACGTCGCGGCGCTCGTGATCCTCATCCTCATCCTGCTGTTCCGCCCCCAGGGCATCCTCGGGCGCAGAGAGCGAATCGGGTAGCGCGATGGACATCCTCCAGATCCTGTCGAACACCGCGGCGCAGATCCTCAGCCCGACGACCATCGGGTTCGTCCTCGCCGCGATCGGGCTCGCCGTCCACTTCGGCTTCACGGGTCTCCTCAACATGGGCGTCGCCGGCTTCATGGCGGTCGGCGCCTACGGCTTCGCGATCTCGATCCTCACCTTCGGCCTGCCCTGGTGGGTCGCCGCGCTCATCGGCATCCTCGCCGCGGTCGTCTTCGCGCTCATCCTCGGCATCCCGACGCTGCGGCTGCGCGGCGACTACCTCGCGGTCGTGACGATCGCGGCGGCCGAGGTCGTCCGACTGCTCTTCCTGACGACCGCGTTCCGTCCCGTCACGGGCTCGGCCGACGGGCTGTCGGGCTTCCACACCGACTTCCGCGCCTCGAACCCGCTGCCGGCGTTCAGCGGAAACGTGGGCTTCGGCCCGTGGACGTACTCGCGCGACCAGTGGTGGGTCATCATCGTCGGCACCGCGGTCGTCGTCGTCGTGCTGCTCTTCGTCTGGGCCCTCATGCGCAGCCCCTGGGGTCGCGTCATCAAGGGCATCCGCGAGGACGAGGACGCGGTGCGCGCGCTCGGCAAGAACGTCTTCTCCTTCAAGATGCAGGCGCTCGTCGTCGGCGGTGTCATCATCGCGCTCGGCGGGATCGTCACGGCGATGGGGACGAACGTCAACCCGAACGTCTACGTGACCTCGCAGACCTTCTACATCTGGACCGCGCTCCTCCTCGGCGGGGCGGCGACGATCTTCGGCCCCGTGCTCGGGGCGGTGCTGTTCTGGGTGGTGCGGGCGCTGCTGTCGAACCTGCTCCCGGCGCTCGTCGACATCGGCGCGCTGCCGTTCCTGACCGGCGAGCAGTCGCAGATGCTCGTCTTCGTGCTCATCGGCCTGGCGCTCATGCTCCTCGTCATCTTCCGACCGCAGGGCATCCTCGGGAACCGGAAGGAGCTGACCTTTGTCAAGTGACTCCACGGCCGCGGTCGGCCGCCAGAAGACGACCGGCCTCCACTCGGGGGAGGTCCGCCCCGGCGTCGCCAAGGTCGACCCGATCCTCATCGCGGACGGCGTCAAGCGGCAGTTCGGCGGCCTCGCCGCGGTCGACGTCGAGCACGTCGAGATCCCGCGGAACGCGATCACCGCGCTCATCGGGCCGAACGGGGCGGGCAAGACGACGTTCTTCAACCTCCTGACCGGCTTCGACAAGCCGAACGAGGGCGAGTGGTCGTTCAACGGGCGATCGCTGAGCGGGATGCCGGCGTTCCGCGTCGCGCGGCTCGGCCTCGTCCGCACCTTCCAGCTCACGAAGGCCCTCGGACTGCTCACGGTCCTCGACAACATGAAGCTCGGCGCGACGCATCAGCGCGGCGAGCGGTTCTGGACGAGCTTCCTGCCCTTACTCTGGCGCGGGCAGGACCAGGAGATCGAGACGCGAGCCCGCGAGCTGCTCGTGCGCTTCAAGCTCGACGCGAAGGAGGCGGACTTCGCCGCGAGCCTCTCCGGCGGGCAGCGCAAGCTGCTCGAGATGGCGCGCGCGCTCATGGGCGAGCCGGAGCTCGTCATGCTCGACGAGCCCATGGCCGGCGTGAACCCGGCGCTCACCGAGTCGCTCCTCGAGCACATCCTCGACCTCAAGGATCAGGGCATGACCGTGCTCTTCGTCGAGCACGACATGCACATGGTCCGACACATCGCCGACTGGGTCATCGTGATGGCCGAGGGCCGGGTCGTCGCCGAGGGGCCGCCGGACACCGTCATGAAGGAGCAGGCGGTCATCGACGCCTATCTCGGCGCGCACCAGGACGTCGACCTCGGCGTCGTGACGGGCCGGATCACCGGCGAGCACACGGCCGCCGAGGCGGAGCTTCTCGAGGAGATCGACGAGATCGAGGAGGCGACGGAGTGACCCTGCGACAGGCTGAGCGCGTCGAGAACGTCGTCGAGGTCACCGACCTCGTCGCCGGCTACCTGCCGGGCGTGAACATCCTCAACGGCGCGAACCTCACCGCGGCCAAGGGCGAGCTCATCGGCATCATCGGCCCGAACGGGGCTGGCAAGTCGACGCTGCTCAAGGCGATCTTCGGCCAGGTCAAGATCCGCGGCGGCTCGGTCAGGCTCAACGGCGAGGACATCTCGGGCCTCAAGGCCAACCGGCTCGTCTCGAAGGGCGTCGGCTTCATCCCGCAGACGAACAACGTCTTCCCGTCGCTCACGATCGCCGAGAACCTCCAGATGGGCCTCTACCAGCGCCCGAAGGCGTACGCGGAGCGGCTCGAGTTCGTGACGAGCATCTTCGCGGAGCTCGGCAAGCGGCTGAACCAGCGCGCGGGATCGCTCTCCGGCGGCGAGCGCCAGATGGTCGCGATGGGCCGCGCGCTCATGATGGACCCGCACGTGCTGCTGCTCGACGAGCCGAGCGCCGGGCTCTCCCCCGTGCGTCAGGACGAGGCGTTCATCCGGGTCTCCGACATCAACAAGGCGGGCGTGACCTGCATCATGGTCGAGCAGAACGCCAGACGCTGCCTGCAGATCTGCGACCGCGGCTATGTGCTCGACCAGGGCAAGGACGCCTACACGGGCACGGGGCGCGAGCTCTTGAACGACCCGAAGGTCATCGGGCTCTATCTCGGCACGCTCGGGGCCTAGGTGCCCTTCCTCCGCCTCCTGAGCGAGCGGAGCGAGTCGAAGGACGCTCCCAACGGGAAGGCCCCGGGTATCCCCGGGGCCTTCCTCGTGTGATTGCTGGAATCAGCCGTTGTACGCGACGTAGTTGTTGTCGTCGCCGTACTGGTAGATGCCGATCGACGCCTCGGTCGGGTCGCCCACCTCGTTGAAGGTGATCGGCCCGGAGATGCCGTCGTAGTCGGCGACGCCGCCGCCGTTGATGATCGCCGCGCAGTCCGCGAAGGTCGTGCACTTGGTGCCGTTGCCGGAACCGCCCGAGACCTCCTGCAGCTTGTCCGCGATCGCCTGCGCGTCGGTCGAGCCGGCCGCGAGCGAGGCGAGGGCGAGCAGCACGACCGCGTCGTACGACTCCGCCGCGTAGCTGAAGTCGACGAGCGCCTCGTTGCCCTCACCCGTCCAGAACGCGCCGAGCGCGCTCGTGAACGAGGCGATCGTGTCGATCGACAGGCCCGGGAGGGTGCCCTTCGAGCCGGCGATCGAGCCGCCGAGGTCGGTGCCCTTGTCGCCGAACTGCGCGAGGTTGCCGTCGACGAAGTAGAGCTTGTCGCCGGGGAAGCCCGCGGAGAGCAGTGACGGGACGATCGTCGAGACCTCCTCGAACGTGATCAGCGCGATCGCGTCGGGGTTGGCCGCGAGGACCTCGGAGACCTGCGCATCGAACGACGTGTCGCCCGTGTTGTAGGTCGGAGCCGCGACGACGGTGCCGCCGGCGGCCTCGAACGCCTCGGTGACGAACTCCGCGAGGCCGGTGCCGTAGGAGTCGTTGAGGACGATGAGGCCGAGGTTCTTGACCCCGTCCTCAGCGATCAGGTTCCCCAGGACCTCGCCCTGGAGGACGTCGGACGGGGCCGTGCGGAAGTACAGGCCCTTGTCGTCGTAGGTCGTGAACGCCGCCGAGGTGTTCGCCGGGGAGAACATGATGACGTCCGCACCGACGACCTGGTCGATGAACTGGAGCGAGGTGCCGGAGGACGCGGCGCCGATGATGGCGGAGACGCCCTCACCGAGCAGACGCGGGACCTCGGTCTCGTACGCCTTGTTGTCGGTGTCGCCGGAGTCGCCCTGCACGAGCTCGACGGTGATGCCGGCGCCGGCCGCGTTGACATCCGAGGCCGCGAACTCGGTGCCCGCGATCTCGGGCGGGCCGAGGAAGGCCAGGTTTCCGGTGACCGGCAGCGCGGTCCCGATCTTGAGGGTCAGCTCGCCCGCGGGCTCGTCCGGTCCGGTCGTCGGGGCCGGGGCCGGCGCGGCGCAGCCGCTCAGGACCAGCGCAGCCGAACCGACGAGAGCCATCCCGCCCAGCGTCGCCTTGGTGAAAGCACGCATGTTGCTCCTTGCTGTGATGTTCAGAGTTGGGCGTGCACGACAGAACTGTCGGGAACGCGGATTCCAGGCTATTGGGGGCCTGTATCCGGCTCAACACCCCCGCGTTACGGTCGGGTAACGTCGCCCGATCGTGACGTTCGCCGGAAAACCACCGATCGGCGCACCATGTCGATCGTCAGGAGCGCGAGCGCGACCCAGACGATCGCGAATCCGATCCAGCGCGCCGGCGGCATCGGCTCGCCGAGGAGCACGACGCCGGTGATGAGCTGGAGGATCGGCGCGAGGTACTGGGTGAAGCCGACGATGCTGAGCGGCAGTCGCCGCACGCCCGCTGCGAAGAGCAGGAGCGGCACCGCGGTGATGGCGCCCGCGCTGAGCAGCAGGATCGTGTGCCAGACGCCGTGCTGTCCGAGCGTGAGCCCCGTCGTCGCACCCATCCAGACGAGCGCGCCGATCGCGATCGGGGTGACCGAGGCGGTCTCGATCGCGAGTCCGCTCATGGCGTCGACGCGACCCCCGACGCGATTCTTCACCAGGCCGTAGAAGCCGAAGCTGAGGGCGAGCAGGACCGCGATCCAGGGGAAGGAGCCGTAGCCGACGGCGAGCACGACGACCGCGATCGCGCTGATGCCGACCGCGATCCACTGGGTGACATTGAGACGCTCGCGCAGCAGCACGCCGAGCAGCACGGTGACGATCGGATTGATGAAGTACCCGAGCGCGCCTTCGACCACGTGACCCGTGACGACGGCGAACACGAAGACCGACCAGTTGACGGTGATGAGGCAGCCCGCGAGCACGAGCCACGCCATCGCCCGGCGGTCGCGCAGGATGGTGCCGAGTCGGCGCCACCCGCGCACGACCGCGATGAGAATGAGGCAGAACGCGAGCGAGAGGACGATCCGCCACGCGACGATCTCGATCGGCCCCGTCGGGTCGAGCAGGACGAAATAGCCGGGGAGCACTCCCCAGAGGAGATACGACCCGATCGCGAACGCGAGACCCGAGCTGAACGCCGAACGCCCGCGGGACTCAGGTCCCGCGGGCGTTCGCGAATCGAGTTCGCCGGATGTCACCGAACGACGACGGCGAGCACGTCTCGCGCAGAGAGCACGAGGAACTCGTCGGCGCCGAACTTGATCTCGGTGCCGCCGTACTTCGAGTAGATGACGCGGTCGCCGACGGCGACGTCGACGGGGACGCGGTTGCCGTTGTCATCGACACGACCGGGGCCGACGGCGACGACTTCGCCCTCCTGCGGCTTCTCCTTGGCAGTGTCGGGGATGACGAGACCGGAAGCGGTGGTGTTCTCCGCCTCGACCTGCTTGACGACGATGCGATCCTCGAGCGGCTTGATGGAAACCGACACGGTTGAGACCTCTTCTTCTTGTCTTGCGGCGTGATTAGCACCCGAACGGGTCGAGTGCCAGCTCACAGGCTAGCACTCGATGGATCCGAGTGCCAATGAAGAAGGTCCTCGCCGGGGCGAGGACCTGGGTGCGCCTGGAGGGATTCGAACCCCCAACCGTCTGATCCGTAGTTTCCAGGCAGATATCCCGCCGGTGGCTACTTCCAGGCCATTCTAGCGACTAGCGGAGCTCTCCGAGACTTAAGGCGTGTCTCGATGTCTCCAGGCGTCGTGCCGATTGGCTGACCAAGCTACTGAGCACGGATGCACCACAGGGGAGACTCCTAGCAACTTGGGGCCAGCCTGCGAGACCCTCTCTGGGGCTTGTGATCGTTACTCGCGACAGCCATAAAGGGACTACTGGTAGGTCCGATTGTTGAAGAGTGCACTTTTCATGCACTGTTCGTCGATGATGCGGAGGGCACGCACGAAGGGCGTTGGCAGCCCTGCCTGAGCACGGTAGGTGAACATCCGGTGACGAAGCCGGCATGGGCTCGCGAACTGATTCGATAGATGTCAATATAGAAGTATGTCGAATCAAGAAGTCGAACTGGTCATCGTCGGGTCCGGTCCCGCCGGATACACCGCGGCGGTCTACGCGGCCCGCGCGGGTCTTGCGCCGAACGTGATCGCGGGCTCGGTCACCGCGGGCGGTGCGCTGATGACGACGACCGAGGTGGAGAACTTCCCCGGCTTCGTCGATGGCGTGCAGGGGCCGGAGCTGATGGAGTCGATGCGGGCGCAGGCTGAGCGGTTCGGCGCTCGGATCGTCTACGACGACGCGATTCGCCTCGAGCTCGACGGCGACGTGAAGACCATCGAGACGGGTGCCGGGATGACGTACCGGGCGCGGGCGGTGATCCTGACGATGGGTTCCGCGTACCGCAAGCTCGGCCTCCCCGAGGAAGAGCGCCTGTCGGGGCACGGGGTGTCGTGGTGCGCGACCTGCGACGGGTTCTTCTTCCGCGACAAGGAGATCGCCGTGGTCGGTGGCGGGGATTCCGCGATGGAGGAGGCGCTGTTCCTCACCCGGTTCGCATCGAAAGTCACCGTCGTGCACCGCCGGGACGAGTTCCGAGCGTCGAGAATCATGGCACAGCGCGTGCTGGACGATCCGAAGATCGAGGTCGCCTGGAACAGCGAGGTCGCCGCGATCCTCGGCGACGAGCAGGTCACCGGGCTCACGCTGCGCGACACGATCACCGGGGCCGAGCGGAGGCTCGACGCGACGGGGGTGTTCGTCGCGATCGGGCACGACCCGCGCTCCGAGCTCGTGATTGGGCAGGTCGACACCGACGCGGACGGGTACGTGCGGGTCGCGCACCCGTCGACGCGGACGAATCTGGCCGGGGTGTTCGCGGCCGGG
>Ga0182744_1001051_pt1 | contig 24783 bp, 26 predicted proteins | sample eDN3rd30CKraftMG_FD_128525 | JGI IMG/M metagenome (GOLD analysis project Ga0182744, IMG submission 128525) | Enriched Miracle-Growth compost microbial communities from Emeryville, California, USA - eDNA 3rd pass 30_C Kraft MG (version 2) (version 2) ... | reverse complement strand
ATATAGCCGCGCGTTTCGGCCGGAAGCGGCCTGCCGGTGCGCAAATGCTCGGCATAGCGCCCCGGTCCGGCATTATAGGCCGCGAACAATCCGGGGTATCCGAACTGATCGTGCATCTCCCGGAGATAGGCCGCGCCTGCGAGGATATTGTCGTGCGGGTCATGCGGATCAGGACCTAAGCCATGCGCGCGGCGCAATGCCGCCCATGTGCCGGGCATGATCTGCATGAGGCCCATCGCGCCTGCATGGCTGGTGATCGGACGGCCATTCAAATGCGTTTGGCCCGCGCTTTCGGCCTGCATCACGGCGGCGATCCATGCTTGCGGCACACCAAAACGCTGCGAAGCTTCGGCTATATAGGGCCGCCAGCGTTCGACCGCTGGCGATGCGCGGAACGCGGCTTGCGATGCCTGCGGCGCGTCCTGCGCAAACGCGACCATCGGGATGGCGAGCGTCAGCGAAGCTGCAACGATGCGGGTCAGCGCAGCCATAACGGCACCGCCTTCCCGATGATCGCGGTTTCGCTGATCGGACCGAAATAGCGCCCGTCGAAGGAGTCCGGTGCGTCCATCAGCAGGAACACGCGGCCATCGCGCAGGCGTTCGCAGCCGTTCCACCACGGTAGCGGACGGCCCTGCCGGTCGGCGGCGCGGCGCTCTGCTATCCAGCGTCCGTTGACGAAAATCTCCTGCCCCAAAGCGCAAACCTCGTCGCCGTCGCGGGCGGCGACACCTTTCAACAGGGGCACGTTGGCGGGGAGATAGTGACGCTGCGCGGCAAGCTGGCGGACGCTATCGGGCGTCGTCACCAGCACCATGTCGCCAGTGCGGATGCGGACGCCGGGATGGATGCGCCACAAGCCTATGGGCGCGCTGGCCGACGCGTTCCAGATGACGCGCGGCGCCGGCCGGACAGCGAAATCGAGCGCGGCGGTAGCGCCAAGCAAAGCGAGGCCAATGCCGCCTGCAACGATGACGGGACGGCGGCGGCGGTGGCGGACGGGGTGCGCCAGCGGCGGTTGCCATTCGAGGAGCGGCGCGGGCTTGGGGGACTTACGCATCGCGCTTCCCCTTGCGGGCGTTCTCGCGCGACCATATTTCGAGGTCCTCGATATGATAGCGGACCTGCCCGCCATGATATCGAAAGGCTGGTCCCTTGCCCTTCCAGCGCATGTTTCTAAGCGTCTTGGCCTGCAGGCCGAGGAAGTAGGCGGCCTGCTTGGGGTTCAGGAACGGGCTGCCGCTGCGCGCCTTGCTGGCGCGGATATTCTCGTCGTCGTCCATCTGGCTATCCTCCGGGTGCGCGGACGGCGGGGGGCCATTCGCGACAGGCAAGGACAGTGCGGGACGCCGATCCGGCGCGGCACGGTCGAAGGCGCGGCAAGGCGTTTTCGACCCAAAAGGAAGCCCCCGCGCCGGGTTCGACGCGGGGGACCGGTGCCGCCGGTTCAGGCGGCTTCGTTGACGATCAGCGCCAGAACATCGTCATCATCCTGTCCGGCGGCGCGGCCGAGATTGGCGAAAATCGGCCAGGGCGCGATCTGCGGATGGAAGATACGGAGCGAGATATAGGGCTTGCCGGTCTCGCGGTTCTTCCTGATCCAGCCCCCGCCGATGTCGTTCGGGCCGCTCCAGATGCGGAAGTCGGGCTGCTTTTCCGCGCGCTTGTCAGGATTGGGGACGATCTCGATGCCGAGGGGATTGCGGCGACCGAGAAGGCCGATGCTGCCGCGCATTTCGTTGGTGTCGGGGTTGCGCGAGACGATACCGAGAGTGGACATGGAACTTTCCTTTCACTTGTTCGCCGGAGCCGATCCCCGGCGATGCGGACCGGAAATGGGCTGACCGGGACGCCCGCACCCGAAGGGCCGGAGCGTGAGCGAGGGACCGGGATGCGCGGCTATTTTGAAGCGAAGTGGCGCGAGGAGCCGCGTTCACGCGGCGGGGAAAATAGCCGTGGCATTCCCGGTTGCTGGCGTCCAGGGCCGCCCATAGGTCCAGCAGCAACAGCCGGGGTCGCTGCTTCGGCAACGCGAAAACGGGGATGCTGACCACCGCGCCCGGTGCATTGCGCTGGCGCGTCCGACGAGGTGGAAAAGATGCTGCTCGATCCGCGCACCTTCCGCGCTATCGTGGCTCCCGAACCTGAAAGCGATAGGAGATTCAGCTTGCCGATTACAGGATCATTGGCCCGCGCCGCGCGGGCGCTGGTGCAGTGGCCGCGCGATCATGTCGCCCGTATCGCCGCTCTGGACGAAACCGCGCTGGCCGATTTCGAGGCTGGCCGCGCCGATCTGGACGACGATGCCAAGGCCCGGCTCCGTCACGCACTGGAAGAAGGGGGCACGGTGTTCCTGCCCGAAGATAGCGCGGGCGGCGTCGGCGTGCGCCTCAAGTTCACCGCGAAGGACGTGCGCGCAATCAACCGCATGGAAGGCGAAGGCGGGCCGGCCGGCAGCGACGATGTATGAGCGCCGTGCGAGAGAAATCCGCCCGCGCCGATCAAGGCGCGGGCGGCGATCACAAGGATGAAGGGGGCGGCGGTGCCGCCCCTTCGCATCAATCATTCCGCCGCGATGGCGTAAGGATCGGGCTGCTCGATCTCGAACGGGTGCGGCACTTTCCTGAAATGGCGCTGGATCGCCTTCCACCGGCCAAGGGTGGGGAAAGGCCGCGCCGTGTAGCTGGCCGCCGGGAAGCGCAGCCATTTGGGAACCCATCCCTCCACCTTGGGGCGCTGGTTCTCGCCTGTCAGATGATCGCGGATGATGCCCTTCTGCGTCTTGACCTTCTCGGCAACATTGCCGTCCGCGACCTTCTTGCCGCCGATTTCGCGAAGCATGGTATTGGCAATCTGCCGGTCGCGGATCAGATCAAAGAATGCCTGATCCGGTGCCCATAGGTCCGCCATATCGACGCCAAGATAGTTGCCCACCGCCTCGACCACGGCGCTGCCTGCCTCCATCGTCTCGCCCATGACGATCGCCGCGACCGCGAAAACATCGGCATCGGTCAGCCTCAGCAGCTTCGCGAAGATCGCGGCGGTGCCGTCGCTCTCGCCATTGCCGCCCGCCACGGTCGGTTCTTCGGGCGAGAAGTCCAGCATGGCGAGAACCGCGCGCCGCTTCTCGTCAAAGCGAGTTTCCGCCGCGCTCGTCTCGATGCTCTCCGCAATGGCGTTGTTGCGGGCGGTCTGGCGCTCGACGCGCACCGACCACAGGCAGGAGCCGGTAATCGCATGGGCGACCATAAGCCGGAACGCTGTCGTCGGACGATCGGCCAGCACGGCGCGGGCGGCGGCGTGGCGGTGCAGGTCGATATAGGTCTGCAAGGGGCCGGTGGTTTCGGGCTTTGCCAACTGCGCGGCTTGTTTCTCGGCCTCGCTGGTGCCGGTCTTCGCCGCCGTGGCGCGCGCCTTCTTCGCCTCCTTGCCGGACAGATAGCCCTCATGCAGCTCGACCTCGCCCTGATGGCTGATGCTGATGAAGACCTTGCCGCCCTTGTCCTGGGGCATGCGCTCATATTCCCATGAATGGAAATATTGCCCCGGTTCCATCACCTCGACCTCTGCCCAGCCATCGGCCAAAAGGGCATCGCGCCTTGCCGCGATAGCTTCATTCTGCGCGCGCCAGAACTGATCGCTATCGGCAAAGACACCATCTTCCCCGAACAGGTCGGCGATGATCTTGCCCTTGTAGCTATCGAGCGGGAACAGCGCATGTCTGGTCGAAATCGACACGCCGCCGAACAGCCATGATTTGAGTTGCTGGCCGGTCGGGCAATGGTCGTCATCGCTGTCGAACAGCGCCAGCCATGCTTTCTGCTGCGCCTTGGCGGCGAGGGTCAGATGGCGGATGCTGGCGGCATTGATCTCGCCATCGCGGTAAAGTGTGCGAATGCGCGGCAGCAGATTGCCGAGCGCGAGGATACGTCGGACATAAAGGTCGGTCAGCCCGAACGTCTGGCCGATCTGCTCGATCTTGCGTCCCTCTTTCTGGATGAGGCGGGTGAACGTCTCCCATTGCGATACCTCGTCGGGGTCGAGACGGGCGATATTCTCGATCAGCGAGGCTTCGAGCGCGGCGGCATCATCGCCCGGTTCCATGATCGCGCACGGCAGGGATTCGGCATCGCCGCCCTGCTGCGCGGCAAGGGTCGCGGCATGGAAACGGCGCGCGCCCGCGATGATGCCGAACATATCGGGGCGGTTCTCATCGTCGCCGGGGCGAACGATCAGCGGCACGATCACGCCGCGCGCCTTCACGGTAGGGAGAATGTCGGACACGTCCGGGGCCTTCTCTCCGTGGCGCATATTGGTCTTGCTGACGAACAGCTTGCCAAGGTCGATGTTTGCGAGTTGCATGGTGTTCACTCCTTCTTGGGGTGGACCGGCCCGTTCGTGTGATCTGCCAAGATGGGCGAACGGGCCGGGACTTGCGCCGAATGAGCGGCGCGGCTCATCCGTCCGATGCGGGCGGAATCTCTGGATCGGGATTGCGCGGGGTGCGAAGATCGCGCGCCCGCGCCACGGTGGACAGCAAAGCCTCCGCTTCGGTGATGCGGCCCGCGATCCGGGCCGCTTCGGCATAGGCCGACAGCGGGAAACGGGCGGCGAAATACAGGTCGCGCTCGATGCCAAGCCCTCCGGGCAGGCGCACGGACTCGATTTCGGACAGGCTGAAATAACCGAGTTCGGGGCAACCGAAGCCAAGGTCGGCCAAGCCGAAAAGCGTGTCGCCGTCCTCGTCCAGTTCGGTCGCCAGCCATGTCGCCGCGCCGCATGGATACAGTTTGACCACGGGCAGGGGGTCCGGTTCGCCCCTGCCGTCCTGCTGCGCGGCGATGTGGGCGGCGGCGTTGGCGCGCAAGGCGGCGCGCAGTTCGGGGGTGAGTAGCATCATGCCGCCGCCCTCCGTTCCGGGGTGATGGCGTCGGCATCGGCGTCCTCGCCCTCGCCAAAGGCAAGGATGAAGTCAGAGGCCTTGCTCGCCTGACTGGCGGCGCGGAAGATGGCGCGGTTGTCCTCGCGCAAGACCTCAAGCCACGATCCGACATAATCGGCATGGCGCACGGTCGGGACGATACCCAAGGCCGCGCAGATGAAGGCGGCGGAGATTTCCGCGCATAGTTCCTCGCGGGCGTAGGGCTTGGAGCCGAACTGACCGGAAAAGTCGCGGGCAAGCCGCTTGGCGTTGCCGGTCCAGTGCGAAAGCTCGTGGAAGGCGGTGCGATAGTAATTGATCTGATCGCGGAAGGCCGGTTGCGGCGGCACCTGCACGAAGTCGCCGCTTGGCGAATAGAACGCCTTGGCCCCGCCGATGCGGAAGTCCGCTCGGCAAGCCTCTATCAGCGCCTCCGCATGGGGGATGATCTCGCGTTCCGGCAAGGGGGCGGGATCGGCGGCAAGGCCGGGGCGCAGCCCTTCGCATTGCGCCACGTTGAACACCGTAAACCGCTTGAGGAACGGGACGGCGCGGGCATCCTCGCCGCTCTCGACGGCGCGGGCCTTCTCGGCTTCGGGAATGAAGCGGTCGGCATAGACAACGGTTGTCCCCCGCTCGCCCTTCCTGACGTTGCCGCCTGCCTCAAGGGCTTGGCGGAAGGTCATCCAGCATTGCGAGGGATAACCGCCCTCGATGGCGGCGCCCCAAAGCAACAGGACGTTGACGCCGGAATAGCGCCGCTTGGTGAGCGCGTTGCGCGGGAGGCCGGGGCCGCTTGCGGCGCTGCTGCTCCACGGCTGCACCCAAGGGAAGCGGCCTGCCTCCAGTTCGGAAATGATCTTGCGCGTCACCTCGTTATAGAGATTGACGCGGGGAGTCGCCTCACCCTCGCGGGCGACGCTGTCGCTGCCCTCTCCACGCGCGCGGCGCTTGCGGGAATAGCCCATTGCTTGCCTCCTGCTCCAAAAAACCGCCGCAAACCCGCCGGGCGTGGGGGGGGGCGGCAGGGGCGACCGGAAAGGCCCGTGCAAGCAGCGGACGGCACCCGAAGGGGCGCAACGAAGTGGAGCAGCCGGAGCGCAGCGGAGGCTTGCCGCCGGCCGCTCCGGGCCTAGCAGGGCGCGCCGACCACCCCACGCGCCCAAGGGGATGCAAACAAGAAACGCCGGCGCGACCGCAGGAGCGCCGGGCAACAAACCGGGGGCGCCCGCGCCCCCGGAGAGCGCCATGCGATCGTGACCGTAAGGCCGGGACGCCGCTCGCGGCGGCCCGGCTCCGGTTGACGCCCACCGGGCGTCTAGCGGAGTAGAGCGCGGTCGCCCGCTTGCGGGCGAGGCGCCCCGCAGCCTGTCCTGCCACGCGAACCGACACCGGACGGCAAGCCGGACAACATGGCGGCCCATCGGCTCACGCCACTGGCGTCCCTGTCGTCTTTCGTCGTCCTTGTGGTCCTGGGGGATCTTCGTCCGCGACGGCGATGGCGGAAAAACCGCGGCCTCTGCTATCGCAGCAGGTGCCGCCAGCCCCCGCCGATCAGGGCATCCGCCGTTCGCAGCAGCCGCTTGACGTGGGTGCGGAGATAGTCGGACGTGCCCAACCAGTCGCGCCGTACGATCGCGTCGCCGTGGATGACGCCGGCGATCTCGCGGTGGCTGGCGCCCGTCCTGCGGCCGTCCCATGCCTGCAAGGCCATCGCCCATCGCCGCGCCCGCCGCTCGGGCGGGAACAGGGTCAGCGGGAAGCGGCCGAGACGGCAAAGCGCGGTCAAACGGCGCAGCGTCAACAGCTTCGCCTCGACATGGGCATCACCAGGCAGATGATAATCGAGCCGGACAGGCCCGGCGAGCAGCGTGCCGGAGCGGACCTCGATGCGGATGCAGCGCGGGCCGTCGGCTATCAGCAGATGCTCGCCCCCGCCGCCGCGATGGCGCAGCACGACGGCGGGATGACGCAGCGTGCGCAGGTGGAAGGCGTCACCGGCGCCATCCGGCACGGGCGCGGCATCGACCGCCAGCACCGGGGGATGCAGCTCGCCGCACCAGAATACATGGCCCGCGAAACCGGCCAGGTCGTTAAGGACCGCCAGCGGCAGCGCGCCGCGAGGCCCACGGCGCTGCCCGATGGCAAGAAGGCACAAGGGCGGGTCGGCACGCAGCATCGTCCATGACGTCGAGCGCGGCATGGTCGGTTCGCGGTCGAGCGAGCGGCGCAGACATTCCCATGCCCATGTCGCCCGGTCGAATCCCAAGAGGCGGTCGTAGCGCGCACGCTCGCGCCATGCGGATGCGTCGGCATCCGCCCGGATGATCGTTGCCATGATCCTCTCCCTGCCGGCCGCGCTCCGGCGCAAAGGCGTCCGGGCGGCCCCACGCGCCCCGCGGGCGCCACATGCCGGCCAACGCCGAGGGTCGGGCGTTCCGGCAGCATGGGAGGATGACGCAGAGGGGTCGCCGCGTCTCTCGCCGGGCACCGGCAAATACCGGGAATCCGTGATTAAATGCGCGTGGCGGTTATTTGCGAAGGCTGCGTTCGTGCGCCCAGCCTTCGTTGGTGAGGATCAGCGATGCCTTGTCCTCGCCCTCCGGCGTGTCGAGCGCCTTCGCCAGTTGCGGGAAGGCGGCGCGCATATCTGCCGTCTGCGTCCAGGGCGCTATGTCGTCCAGCCTGTAGCGGTAGCGAACCTGCGTCGCGCGCAGCCCCATCACGTCGCCCGGCTCGGTCCAGTTCACGACCTCCACGACATTGCGGCGGGCGAAACAGAGCTGGACGCCGCCAAGGCCGGTGTCATTGGCGCGAATGGCGTCCTTGCCCGTATCGGTCGGCGTGTAGCGGCGGAAATCCGCCGGCTTGGTTGCGAAGCGCGGCACCTCTCGGAAGGATTCGACCGAAAGCAGCCCGGCGTTCACGGCAAGGTCCAGCTTCGCCTCATCGACGTGGTTGGGAACCTCGCGCACGATCGGCACCTTGCCCATTGCAACCAGCGTCGTGCAGACGGGATTGGTATCGAACCAGCCTTGCAGCGCGCTCTTGAAATTGTCGTCGCTCGCGGCTTTGGGATCGCTGCATCCGGCGAGCGGCAGCGCAAGAGCCAGCAAGGCGAGCGCCGCACCGGAACGGCGGAAAGAGCGTGGGGGCCTGTCGTTCATTGCCATCTTCTCCGGGTCATCGTTGACGGGACAGTTCGGGCCGCGTGCATCCTTCATGCGCCCCCGCGTGCAAGGCTCCAATAAAAGATCAGGCCGGCTATCCAGATAAGCACCTTGTAGAAGCGCCACTCGGCCCTCGACAGCGGCGGCTTGCGTGCCTGTCGCGCGGCGGACTCCGCCATCGCGGCGGTATGACTGGCGCGAACGTCGAACCACCAGCGGGCAAAAGGTGTTGTCCTTGTCACCATTCAGCCGCCCGCGCCGACAGGTCATCGCAGAATCGACCTATCGTCGCCCTGATGCGCCACACTATCATCGCCGCGCCGAGCGGCAGCGCGGCGAGGATGAAGAATATCCATTCCCATCCGCCCTGCGCCAGCAGCATCCCGGCAATGCCGGCGATCGAAACGAGCGCGAGCAAACAGAACTGAACCAAGGGGCGGGTCATGCGCGGGTTCTCCATTGCTGCGTCACCATGTCATTGGCCCATGCTGACGCCCGCGCCATTGGGCTCGCGGACCAGCTTCCCGAACAGCCGAGCGCTGTCGGTGGATGCGGTATCGGCATCCTTCACCACGGCGGAGAATTGCAGGAAGCTGTGCGTGAGCGAGGGATAGTTGGTGTAGCGCACCGGCACGCCGTCTGCTTGCAGCCGCTCGGCGAACCTGCGGCCAGAATCGCGCAAGATGTCGAACCCGGCGGTGGCGACGATCGCGGGCGGCAGACCGTTGAGGCTTTCGGCGCTTGCCGGATTCATGAACTCGTCCGCCTCGTCGTGGCGATCGGGCCGGTAGCCCTCGAACACGCGCGGCAGGATGAATTCGATGAACGAACTGTCGAGCGCATAGCCATTGCCGAACAACTGATAGGATGGATCATTCTGCGGCAGGCCCGCACCGGGATAGAAGAGCAGCATGGCGGCGGGGCCGGGCTTGCCGGCTTTCACCTGCCGCTGCGCGATGTTGATAGAGACATGGCCGCCCGCGCTGTCTCCGCCGACACCGATATGGGCGGGATCACCGCCGAACGACGCCGCATTGGCGCGCGCCCATAGCCAGGCGTCCTCACCGTCATCGCTGGCGGCCGGATAAGGATGTTCGGGCGCGAGGCGGTAATCGACCGAGAAGACGATGACCTTGGCCTCGTTGGCGAGCAGGCGCGACACACGGTCATGCGAGGCGATGCTGGCGAATATCCAGCCCCCGCCATGATGGTAGACCAGCACCGGCAGCGGCGCGTCGCCGTCCACCTTTGGCCGGTAGATGCGGATCGGAATCGGTCCGACGCGCCCCTCGATGGTCCGGTCCTCGACATGCGCCATTTCAGGGGTGATCCTGGTCAGAAGCCGCCAGTCGCGGTCGGCGCCGTGCCGGATGAATCCCCGGCCCCACGGGGTCGCGAAGATCAATGGCGCTGCGCGGCGCAACCACGGCGCGGCGGGCCGGACCTGCTCCATCATATATTGCAGCTTGGGGTCGATCGTCTGCCCGTCGACCGTCTCGCGCGGGCCTTGCAGACGCTGTGCGAACCAGCTTTCAGGCTGCGAGTAGAAAGCGAGCTTCTCGCGTTCCTCTCCGGTCGGCACGAAGGGTTCGACCGGCTTGACGCTTGCCGCGAACCAGACTTGCAGGGCAACAAACGCCAGAACGAGCAGAAGGACGACAACGCCCAGGCTCCAGACGATCCATTTCATCAATAGTCTCCGGCAGGATGGTTGTCGCACCGTTTGAGGATCGCCGCTCTGACATGGCGCGCGGCCAGCGCCGCGCCGCCGATCAGCAGGGGGAGCGCCGCAAGCGCGAGGAACAGCCAGTCCCATGCGCCATCCCCCAGCAGCATCCCGACGATGCCGGTAATCGACACCAGCGCCAGAAGGGCTATGCGCCCGCGCGGCCAGCCCCGCATCATGCCGTGGCCTCCGTGAGCTTGCGCCGCCGGCTTCGTCTGCGGTCCCACCAGAGCCACGCGCCGTTGCCGGTGATGAACAGGGTGAGCCAGGTGCAGGCGGTCCAGAGCAGTTTCAATGGCAGGCCGCCATAGTCGCCGAAGTGGAGCGGCTGCGACAACGTGATCGCCTTCATATACCAGGGCATCTCGGCGGTAGCGGCAACCTTGCCGGTTGCGGCATCGACCAGAACGGCACGGAACAGCTTTTCGTCGAGGCCGCTGCCGTTCACCAGCACGGTGTAATGGCGGCCGGTCGAATAGTCGGTGCCTGGCCAGAAGATCGAGGTGACGGCCCAGCCCTGCGGCGCGGCGGCGAGCGCGGCCCGGTAGGCGCCATCGGCATCGACCGGAGGATGGCGCGGATCGACGGGGGCGCCCTGAAACTGCTGCTGCACGCGGCCCAGTTCACCTTGCGCCCATAGCCCGGTCGCCAGCGTGCCGAAGCCGAGCAGGAAGCCGGTGAGTGTCACCACCAGCGCCCAGCCCAGCACCACCGCGCCGATGAAATTGTGCAAATCGAGCTGTACCAAGCGCGGCCCGCGTCCGCGGCGGAACGCACCGAAGGCGACGCGGCGGGCATGAGGGGCGTAGACCACGAGGCCGGACAGCAATGACACCAGCACAAGCAGAGCAATGAGTGCCCCAACAAGTTCGCCTATGGGCCCCATGAACCATTGCGCGTGTAGCTCCAGCAGGAAGCCGGTCAGCGTGCCGTCCTCGCGGCCGCTCTGGTCCAGCAGCTTCGCGCTGGCGAGATGCGTGAACCGCAGCGTAGTGCGATCGAAGTTCGTGTCGCCATTGCGCACGGTCGCCAGCAGCAGCAGGCCGGGGTGATCGTTCGTGTCAATGCCGACCAGCGCGACCTTCTCGTCTGGATGCGCGGCTAGCACTGTATCGACCGATTCCGCCAATGGCCGATCCGTCGCGCTCAGCCCTGGCGTGGGCGGCACCATGCCCATCGCCGCGTCGATCTCTTCATGGAATATCAGCACTGTGCCGGTCAGGCAGAGCATGAGGAAGGGCAACGTCGCCACGAGGCTCGCCCAGCGGTGCAGCCAGAGGTTCGCGCGATACCAGCGCGAGGGCGCTTTGCCGTTTTTTCCGGTCATACGTGACCGGGTATCGGATGCGGCGTGCGCCAGTGGCGCGCGCGCAGAAGTGGGTGAGCGGCAAGATGGCTGGCTTCTCCCGTTCCTCCCCGATCGGAACGAACGGATCGGCCGGCTTGACGACCGCCGTGAACCAGACTTGCAAGCCAATAATCGCTAAAACGAGCAAAAGGACGCCGCCCGCCAAAGTTCCATGCGATGCATTTCATCGGTCTTTGCTCTCCAGACGGCCGAACGGCAGCAGCGGCGCGGCCGTGCGGGCGGCGTCGGCGCGGGGGTCCGCAAGCGCGGCTGCGAACCGCTCCGCATTCGCCCGCATCATCGCATCGAGGCCGGTCGGCGTCGTGCCCCGCGCGGCGCGGCGGGCCAGCGTCAGCACGGCGGCGCGCTCCGCCGCCGACCGGCCTTCGCCCGAAGCGGCCCGCAGCAGCGCGGCATAGCCCGCCGGCAAGGCCCGGTCCCCGCCGAGCGTCACCGCGCGGTCGAGCGCCGCGTTGCCGTCGCGCCGGCTCGCGCCGATCAGCCCGGCCAGCATGCCGACGCGGCGCACCGCCTCGATATGCCATGCGCCCAGCGCCAGATGCGCGTCCGCATTGCCGGGCCGAGCCGCTATCTCCCGCTCGATCAGGCGCCGTGCTTCGCGCGCACGGCCCGCGCCGCCGGCAAGCATCACGCCCCACGCCGCCGCCACGGCTTGCCGAAGCCCGGCTTCGCGGTCGGCGGGATCGCGGCGCAGCGCTGCCTCAGCCTCGATCCGTGCTTGCGACAGCAGCTCGCGCGCCCGCGCCGTCGTCGGCGCGCGAAAAGCCGCTTCGGCCAGCAGGTCCCATCCGCTCGCCGCCCGCGCGGGCGCGGCGATCGCGATCATCGCGCCCGCTGCGAGAGAGCATAGAAAGGCGCGGCGCTGAATCATTCCCTTCGTCCCGCGTCGGTAGCCTCTCGCCGCCAGTAGGCGACGACGAGTTGCTCCTGCTTGCCGAGTCCCGAAGAGCGCAGATGCCGCCGGATCGCCTGAACGGCGCTGAACTCGGCCGCGACCCAAGCGAAGCGGATGCCGCCGGCCGGCCAGGATGCCGCCTTCACCGCGTTCGCCAGCAAATCGGTCGTGCCGGCGGGGGCGCCGTTGCGATGGAGCCATTGCAGGGTCATCCCGTCTGGAACGGCAAGCGCCTGCTGCTCCTTTGGCCCGTCGATCTCGACCAGCGCCAGACCCTTCGCGTCGCGTGGCAGGCTTTCGAGGATGCGGCCGATGGCGGGGAGCGCGGTTTCGTCCCCGGCCAGCAGATACCAGTCGGCGGGAAGGATGCCGCGTCCGCCCGGTCCGATCATGCCGATCACGTCGCCGGCTTGCGCGGTTGTCGCCCATGCCGCGCCCGGGCCGCCGTCCGCATGGCAAACGAAGTCGATGGCGACCCGTCCGGTGGCGGAGTCGATGGCGCGGATCGTGTATTTGCGGAACACGGGATCGACGCCCTTGCCGGGCAACCGCGCCTTGCCGTCGCGCCCCGCCGTCAGCCACTTGTAGCGCGGCGCGCCTTCGGGCGGCAGCAGCAGCTTGACGTGCAGGTTATCGTCGGTGGCGAAGGCGTCGAGGCTCCGGCCCTCGAAGGTTACGTGCAGCATGTGCGGGGTAAGCCGGCGTGTATCGACGACGCGAAGCACGGTGCATTCTGTGACGCGCGCGTGGAAGCGGCGTTCGATCCAGTCGCGGATGCGCGCCCTCACGCGCGCACGCCCTTCGCCGTGGCGAAGCGCAGCACGGTAGGGAAGATCGCCGTCAGCAGGGACTGGTGATTTTCTTCGGCCAGCACACGGCATTCCACTGTCACCCCGGCGAGTGCTTCCCCGGTCAGCCTGTCCGCGAAGGCGCAGGCATCCTCCGCCATACGAGCGCTGATCTTCGGACGGTCGGGCGTCTCCCTGCCACCGACCGCGATCAGCACGTCCGCCGCGAGGTCGCGGGGGAGCGCGGCCATCGCCGCGTCGGCCTCTTTCATCAGCCGTCCGTCATCCCACCAGAGCGCGGGGCTGAGCGCGGCATAGCGCGCGAACGCAGACGGGCGGTTGAGCAGCGCATGGAGCGCGAAGAAGCCGCCGAAGCTGTGTCCGCAGAGGATTTGCCGCTTGGCATCGACCGGATAACGCTCGGCGATATCCTCTCGCAGCGGCCCGGCCAGGAAATCGAGAAAGGCGTCAGCGCCGCCCGGCTGATGCCAGGGCGCGCCCTGCATGAACCGCTCCGACAGCTTTCCCGACGCATGTTTTGGCAGATAGTCGTATGCTCGGCGCCCCATGTCGAACGGCTCCGCGCCCGGATAGCCGACCGCGACCAGGATCACCGGCTCGATCTCGCTCTGGATCGCGAAGCGGCTTTGCAGGCGCAGCGCCTCGGCCGCGCCCGCGACCCAGGCGTTGCCGTCGAGCAGCCAGAGGACGGGATAGCCGGCTTTCGGGGGCGGCTCGCTCGGCAGGGTGACGAAGATCGTGTAGTCCCCGTTCGGCCCCCGCGCCCGATATTGCTGAATGTCCGCGACAAGCAGGCCGGAGCCGCCCGCTTCGAGCAGGCCGTGCCGCGCGGCCGCCGCCCGTTCGTGGATGGCTTGCCGCTTCTTCCTGAACGCGGCCGTGCGGATGCCCTCGACGATTGCGCGGAGCATCATGCCGCTTCACCCGCGATGCGGGCCGGATCGCCGGTCCGCGCGGCATAGAGCGTGAGCGGCGACAGGCGCAGGCCCATGGCGTCGAGCAGATCGGCACAGCGGAGCAGCGCGGCGGCGAAGGCCGGATCGCCCGGCGCCGGCGCGCTGCCCGGCCCGATGACGCGCTGCGCCCCGGCGAGCCAAGCCAGCAAGGTCAATTCGTCCGCGCCAAGATAAGGCGATGCCGGTGAGAGGATGGCGAGGCCATGCCGTGCGGCGAGACGGCGCAACTCGGTGAAGTGCTGCGCCTGCGCCGGCGTCGGCGCCGCGGCCATCCGCGTCCGGCTCGGACGCACCATCCCGGCCCGCTGTGGAGCTATGTTCGTGCCGCGCAAGAGCGCAAGGGCCTTGCGCTCGACAAGCGTGCGGCGCTTCAACGCCAGCGTGGCGATCATCGGCCCGCTCAAGACAGGAAGAACTCGATGGGCACGGTCAATTCGATGCGATTGCCGGGCACGCTATCGGGCGGTTTGGGCAGCGGTGAGGCGCGCATGGGCAGCGCCTGTGCTTCGCGGTCCAGCGCGTCGAAGCCGGACGATCGTTCCAGCCGCACGGAGCGCACGCGGCCCTCGCGGTCCATCGTAAACCTGATCCACGGCACGCCCTGCTGGCGGTTGCGGCTCGCCTCGCGCGGATACCGCTTGGCCTGGTTCAAGGCGGCGAGAACCTGCCCCTCCCATGTCGGCTTGGCGTCGCTCGTCCGCGATCCGGGTGGCATCGGCGAGGATTGCGGCGCGGTCGTCTGCTCGACCGGCGGGCCGGGATCGGTCGCAGGCTCAGCGACCGGCGCGCTCATGGCGCTGGCTGTCGGAAGCTGCACCAGCGGTGGAGGGATGTCGATCACCTCGATCTTCGGCGGCTGCAGCTCGGTCTGCACCTGCTCCGGCCCCGGTGGAATCTCCGTATCCGGCGCGGGCGGTGCTTCCGGCGGCGCCACGTCGAACACGCTCAGGGTCGCGGGCGCGATCGGCGCCGGCGGAACGGCCCATTTGAACAGCGCGGCGCCAAGGATGGCAAGGCATACCAGTCCGGTCCCGCCAAGGCCGAACAGCCGCGTGCCCAAGGGCATCGGCTGATCGGCATAGCGATGGGAGGCGGACGCCGGTTCCCAGTGGATTGAACCTGACGCCCGCCCGCCCGGCGACGGGGGGACCGATCCGCGTGGTGGAAGGGCTGCATCCCCCACGATCGGACCTCCATCGCTTTTGCTGTCTGGCCAGACTCGACCGGTCGCCAAGGGAGAGGTTTCGTATGCCATCATCCCCTCAGAAAGTCGTTTCAAGAGAGAAGGTGATCTGATTGCCCTTGCGCGAGAAGATCGCTGGGACGCTGCTATCGACCCGGAGATACTGGTAATTCAGCCGGGGATAGATGCCCGCGAAGCGGAGCTGGTTGTGGGTGAGGCTCAGGTCGACCTGATATTCATGATCTCTGCGGATCGTCGATCGGTCCCAGAAGCTGTAGTCGTGGAACCTACGGTAGCTGTAGCGGACATTGCCTCGGCTAACGAGGCCGCTGTTCCAGACCTTGATGAAACCGAGACTTGCGCCGTCGCGCGATGACGACTCGCTCCTGGTTTCGAGAAGGTCGCGTTGGATCGTCAGGCCGCCGTAGAAAATCGTGTTCGGAGACTGGAGATAGACGGCCGTGGCCGCCAGGGCGTGCAGATCGCCATTGTAGACAGAGAGACCAGGCCGATCGAATTTCTTGTTGAAATAGGAATAGCTGCCGATGATCTGCCACTTGCGATCGATCCAGCGGCCATATTCGATGCTCGCGCCGACCGTCCGGCGGTAAGGGTCGCCCCCGAGCCATAACTGGCTGTAACTGGGCAGCACGGACAGCCAGGATTTGAGGTCGCGATATTTGTAGCCACCGCGCAGCGTGACGGTGGTTTCGCGCCAATCCCGATCATCCCAATAATGGTCGCCCTCGACCGTGGCGTCCACGCTGAAAACATGATTGCCGGTGATGCTGAAATCGCGGTTGAGATTGGCGAAATAATTGATGGCGTTCGCGGAATGCGGCAGAAGCGCGGGATTCTTCTCGAACTCCTGGCCTAGCAGTTCGATATAGCGTTCGGCTGAACCTTGGTTGACGTTGTCGTTATATTTGTAGCCGATCCTGGCCGTGCCGTGCCACCTGTCCAGTCTGCCGAGCGCGGCGAGATATTGCTCGACCGCTTGCCGGGCCGATGGTGAAAGGTCGGGATCACGGCGCAGTATCTGGAACAGGCGACGGGCATCGGAATATTGCTTGTCCTCGAATAGCATCGCCGCGAGATCGAGCCGGACATATTGCAGGGTCGCATCGCGCTCCACCATCTCTCGATAGGCAGCGATCGCCGGTCGGTGCCGCCCCTCCTGCCGGTCCAATGCTCCTTTCGCATAGAGCAGCGCCAAAGGATCATGCCCAGGAATGTCGGCATAGTAACCAAGGACATGCCTGACTGTCCGCCAATCCCTGATCTGAACGGCCTTGCCCAGAACGAAGGTGGCACGGTTCGGGTTGGACTTGAGGTCTTCGTCCGTGAGCTTCGGAGCTTCGCGCGAGCCCTGGGCAGGAGGAGCAAGATCAGCCGATGTCGGACCACCAATCCTGGGAACGTCGATCGTCACATCTGGAACACGCAGCACACCATCATCGCGTGGACGGTCAACGACTTGAGCTGATCCGGGTGCCGGTGTCCAAAGACCAACGGCGACAAGCAATGAACAATATCGCGCGAAAGACGGCATCTGCATCCGGGGAATATCCAGAAGAAAGGCCATCCCCCGGCCTGAGGCTAGGGGATGACCGAAAGGTTCATTCACTGCTTGGCGGCGAAACCGAGGCTGCCGATGGACGTGGTGCCGAAATCGACCGAGCCCGCAATCTCTTCGCCGTTCGGGCCGAACAGCGCGAGACTGTAGCTCGGATTGAGGCCCAAGATATTCCAGGTAGTGTTCACGAGCCAATTGTTGGTCGTGATCGAACCCGTGCCGTTCGCGTCCAGGACGCCGTATGTATTACCTTGACTGGTGTTATAGGTGATGGGCGCCGAACCGAGCGTACCCGAAGCTGTGAACGCCCAGATCGTGCCGGCGCCTGACTTCAGATTGCTGATTGTGCCCGAACCCGTGGGGCCACCGGCTGCGTCATAGTCGATGGTGTAGGAGACAGTGCCTTCGCCGTTGGTGTCGAGATCATGCCAGACGGTCCTCCCGGAGAAGGTGTCGACGCCGCTCGTCGGCAAGGTGGTGGTCCTTTGCCCGAACACGTCGCGGGTGAAGGTAAAGTCGCCGGACGTTGCCGCTTGATCGTTAAAGCCGACAACGACCGAATAGGCCTGGCGGTAGAAGGCGTATCGCGAGTCTGTGGTCGGGTCATTGTAGAGGTTGGTATCTGCGGTGAGAACCGTCAGGTTCCCGGTTACACCCGATCCCCAGCCAGCCGGGATGGGCGGATCGAGGTTGGTTGTATTTTCCGTATAGATCGATCCGAAAGTGAAGCTCGACAGACTCGCACCCGAATAAGTCGGGTCAGCATAGGCTACAGAGGGCGCAACGAGCGCTGCGGATGCGATTGTAGAAAATAGAATGGAACGCATGATATTTTTCCTTCCTACTAAAGTTCACTTCATCAGAATTTGTAATTTTTTGAATCCATAGGCACTTCTCCTGTTCTGGCTGAATCCATCAGTATCGGAAGGCGAGCGAGACCATCACGTTTCGCGGCGCTCCCCAAAAGCCGCCGCTGGTGCTGGAACTGGTCAGATAGGTCTTGTCGAAGAGATTGTTGATATTGGCGCTGAGCATGACCTGACGGTTGACACGATATCGCGCCAACAGATCGACCACGGCAAAACTTCCCTGATCGCGGGCTGAGTAAGGGTTTTCCTCGTTGACGAGAGGCCAAGAACTTATCGTCCCGCTCTTCCACGTCCCGCCGGCGCCCAGCGTAAGATCGTCGGTCGCCTGCCAGGTTCCAAAAATCTTCACCGTGTGAGTGGGGCACAGGAAGCCTGCACCATCGACACGATTGCCTTGGATACTATCTAGGCGGTTCGTCGAAGACACAGCACAGCTTCGATCCCCGCTCGCCGCAAATTTCTGATCGAGATAGCTGTAGCTTGCGCTGAGATTGATCCTTGGCGCCAGTTGACCTGAAAGGCTGAAATCAATGCCTTTCGAGATGAAACCATCGCCGGGTACTGCGCAGGGCGCGCTGCGACCAAACAGATCGAAGGGGTTGTTTACCCGCGCGCAGCCACCCGCTTCGTCCCGCGCTTCGATATACCTCTCACCTCCCCAAATGGGTTCGTTCTTCTGCTTCATTCGGTAGCCGGCTAATTGAATGTTCAGCCGGTTGTCGAACAACCCCGCCTTGACCCCGATCTCCACCGTATTGCCCCTGAGGGGAGGAAGCGGATCGCCATAGAAATCTCGATACCAGACGCCGTTTTCCCAATTGACGTTCGCGCGTTCGATCCCAGTATAGCTGGCATAGGCGGTGATATTGTTCGTAATGTCGAAGATCACGCCGGCATAGGGTGTGAACTTGCCTTTGACCGTTGCGTTATAAGTATTGCCTTCACTGATAACGAATTTCAGCTCATAGGGCGGAGTAAACATCGCCATAGTGTCCGGGCCGTAAGTCTCGCTGCTGCGTTCCCAGCGATTGAGACGCCCGCCGAACACCAGTGAGACGCGATTCAGCGGCCGCAGCCTCGCGCCGAAGTAGCCAGCATATTGCTTTTCCTTGAGGTAGCCCCAAGCACCTGGCGCGAGCAGCAGATCGTTCAACACATATGGAACGCCTGGAAAGATTTCAGGAACACCCGATGTAGGAAGCGGGATGTCCCCATTGTTCCACTGGCTGATGCGGACGGTGTTGGGGCCGCCGCCGATCGGCGCATACATCGGATTGTCCATCGAGCCCCAGTAGCCGCTGAACCCTGCCACGACGTCATGTTCACGGCCGAGCAGATGGAATTTGCCTGTCAGAGCGGCGTCGACATTGTGGATTCTGCCATCGACTTTGGCACGGCCGAAGGTGTAGCTGGAGGTGTCCCTGATCGGATCGTAATAATATTGGCCAATCCCGCCATACATCCGGTCCTGCGAGACCTTGCTGAACATGTAATTGAGGTTGACCCGCCAATCTTCTGCGAAACGCCATTCGAGCTTGGCGAACGGATTGAGCATCTCCATCTCGCCGTAACTCCATTGCGTCGCCGGATTGAAGCTGCGACCGAGATTGAGGATCGGGAAAGGAACATTCGCTGCTTGCTGGCTTCCCGCCGGGTTCATACCGAACGGCACCGCGTCATTGACCCGCATCTTCGTCCAGAGCAGACCGGCGGTGAGCAGGATGGTGTCCGTCGGGTCCGCTTCGACGATCCCATAGGCCGTGCCCATCTTGGTCTCCACCCGGTCCTGCCAGGTGTCGCCCTGCTGATAGGCACCGACGAAGCGCGCCCGAATGGTGCCGGATTTGTTGAGCGGCGAGGACAAATCGACCTCTCCCCGGATGCGCTCCCAACTGCCGTAGCTGACTTTCGCCTCGGCGAGCAGTTCCTCGGTCGGCCGCTTGCGCACGAAATTGACGCTGGCGCTGGGATCGCCTGAGCCGGTCGCAAGCCCGGTCGAGCCCTGAACGAACTCGATCCGGTCATAGATTGCCGTGTCGAGCACGCTCCACAGGTCAAAGTCCCGGTTGCCGGCGCCCGTGGTCACAACCCCGTCGAGCATGACGTTGGTGACGGGGAATCCGCGCGAATAATATTGGAGGCGGCCCATGCCGGGGACGCCCTGCGTTTGCAGCGTGATGCCGGGCGCCTGCGCGATCACATCGGCAACCTGCGTGAGGTTCTGGTCCTCGATCCGCTGGCGTGTGATCACGTTGACGATCTGTGGCGTGTCCTTGATGGCGAGATCGAGCTTGGTGGCGCTACTGGTCGCCGGCACCGTATAGGTGCCGCGTGTATCGGCCGGCGGCCGCACCGTCCCGGTGCCGCGTCCTGATCCCTCGCCCTGGACGCGGACCGCGCCCAGCGTGATCGAGTTGCTATCGCTCGCGGCCGCTGCCGCCCCCGGCTCGACCATCACGGCGCGATCGGAAATCCAGCGATAGGTCAGGCCGGTGCCTGCAAGCAGGCGGCTCAATGCGTCGCCGGGCGCGAGACTGCCGGAAACCCCCTGCGTTGTCCGGCCGCGCGTGTTGGCGCTCTCGGCGGAAACCTCAAGCCCGGCCTGCCGACCGAACAGGACAAGGGCATCGGGGAGAGACTGTGGGGGAATGTCGAAGGACCGGGCTTCGGCCGACGCCTGTTGCGCCAGCGCCGGGGTAGGAAGCAGCGCCACCGTGGCCGCTGTCGTCGTCATCAAGGCCGCGATCACATTCGCCTTTATCGGCGTGCGGCGTGTTGTCTTGGGTAGTCCGTCCTTCGATTGCATTTATGTGCCCCCAACGAGAGTTTCCGTTTCGAGGGGCGTCCGGCTGCGGGTTATTGATACTGCATCGCAACTGCACGCCCCATAAAAACAAAGACTCCGGGAGGCGCTTCGATTTTCAAATTTTTCTGATGATTTTTTGCAATCCTCTGAAACAGCGGAGAATTTTGTCAGCCGGCGATGAGGATGACCCAAGGGGTGATTTCCGTCACGGTGCCGCCAATAGGCGCCACCATCGACCGGATCGCGGCGGCGGGGTCGCTCGGATCGAACACGCCGTTGACCCGCTTCGTGGCGATTTCGTCGTTCGCGACGATGATCCGGCCGCCATACCAGGGGCGTATATCGTCGATGACCTGCGCCACCGTGCGGTCGCGCGCATTGACCTCGCCATGCGCCCATGCGGCGATCAACAGCGGCGAACCATGATCCTTCCGCGCTTGACCGCCTTCGTCCACAGCCACCCGATCGCCGGGGCCGAGGATGACAGGCTCGCCAATCAGCGTGGCACTATCGACGCGGACGCGGCCATGCTGAACGCCAACCTCCGTAGCGCCCGGCATCCGGCGCACGTCGAACGCGGTGCCCAACACCGTCGCCGTAACCTCGCCCGCCATTACGCGGAAAGGCCGCGCCTTGTCGGGCTGCACCTCGAACAATGCCTGCCCCGCCAGAAGCTCAATACGGCGCTCGCCGTTCTCATAGCGGATACGAATGGCGGAGCCGGGTCCAAGCTGCGCGGTGGACCCGTCCGCCAGGTTCACCGTTTCCAGTTCGGCGGTGCCGGTGCGATGGTCGGCTCGCAGGGCGATCCATGCCGAAGGCGCGCCCCATATGGTGAGCAGCGCGATGGCCGCAGCGGCGGCGGCAACACGGCCTAACCGGCGCTCTGAGCGCGGCCGCCCGGCGTTGCGTCTGCTGGCATCGCGACGGCGCAGCCACCGGGGAGAGTGGACGGGCGCTTGTCCGTTCTGCCAACGGTCGACCAATACCGGCTCTGTCGCGCCGATCATGTCGTAGCTGCGATTAAGTTCTTTCCAGACCTCCGCATGGCGCGGGTCGGCCGCCAGCCATTGCTCAAGGCCGGCGCGCGCGCTCCTGTCTCCCGGTTTTTCGGTAATCCTCAAAAGCCAGTCGGCCGCTTCGTCCAATATCCGCTCGGTGGTATCCGTCATGGGGCAGTCCCGCCCGACGCAGGAAACCAGCCTGAGCCGGGCACGCCATACGACCGAATTTGGTGAAGAAACCGCTGCATCCATTCACCATAGACGAATCCACGCAGCGCGATTTTCAAATTTTCCTGCATCGCTCTATTAGCAGGCGTTGCGGCGGCGGTGGCAATGCTTGACGCCATCCGCCACAAGCGCGTGCGCCGTGCCAACCGAAACACGTAGCTTTGCAGCAATTTCCGTGAGAGTGAGGCCGCCAAAGCGGTGCATTTCCACGGCCATGCGGGTGCGTTCGGGCAGCTCGTCCAGCGCGGCGCGCACCATGCTCAACTCGTTGCGTGCAATCGCCGCCTCTTCCGGCGAAGGATTGTCGCTGGCGACCAGATGGGCGATTTCGGCCAGATCGACGGAATGGCGCGTGGCATCAAGGCGGAAGCGACGCCGGCCGTCGATCGCAAGGTTGCGGACAATACGATAGAGATACTGCACCGGCTCCTGAATCTGTGCCTGACGAACAGCACGCTCGAAGCGCAGCCAGGCATCCTGCACCACATCTTCGGCCTGGTTGTCGTTGCCGGTAATGTCGCGTGCATATTCGATCAACGCCGCTCGATGCGATTGGAAAAGGAGCAAGGCTGCGCGCGTTTCTGGCACCGGCGTTCGACACTTTCCTTCACGGCGACGACCGCCGCTAGTTCCTAGCATCATCCCCGAATGGGTGCCGCACTACTTGCGAACGGTTCTCAATAGCTCACTCCTACTCTCCGGGGCGTGTGATTGCAAGCAGCGGAGAGTCCTGTCCGCTTCGTCGGAGCCGCGTGCCGTGACCGGATAATTTGAAAATCCAACAGCCTGCACGAGTCATAGAAGAAAGGCATGTTTTTTTGGGGAACGCTGCCCCGCTACATGCGGGAGAGGGACACATGGACGCGGACGAGTCAGAAGCCGCGATAGAATTGGTCGATTTTTCGCATCCGGTCAGCACCGGACGGCTCTCGAAGGATGCCCATTTGAGCCATAGCGGCGTGCATATCGTGCGCGGCACGCTGTCGCCCCATGACGGCGGGGAGATAGGCGCCGCGCAACTCTCGGTGGTGGTTCACAAGGGCGAGCCGTTCGACATGGAATGGCGCCTGCCGGGCAGCGACCGGCTGCAAACCAAGCGTATCGAGTTTGGCGACATTCACATCAATCCAAGCGACACGCCGTTTTTCCAGCGATGGCAAGCGCACCCGCATATTCTCGGCATGGCGCTGGACCGCGCCTTGATCGACCGCGTTGGGCAAGAGACATTCGGCCGGAACAGTGACAGCCTGCAAACGCTCATCGGTGTGCATGACGACTGGCTTGGATCAGCGGCAAAAGCTTGGCGGGAGGAATTGACCGCGGAAGGGGCCGGCGGCAGGCTGGTGGCGGAACATATGGGCGTCATCCTCGCCGTGCGCCTGTTTCGCCGCTACAGCGACGCGGCTTGGCATCCGCCCCCTGCAAGGGGCGGGCTTGGCGTGCGGCGGCTCCGCGAAGTGATCGACTATATCGAGGCGCACCTTGGCGACGATCTGAGCATATCGACGCTTGCGAGCGTGGCGGAACGAAGCCTGCACCATTTCAGTGAAGCGTTCCGGCAATCCGTCGGCACGCCGCCGCATCGCTTCGTCCTCATGCGGCGGATCGAGCGGGCGAAGATACTCTTGCTCGCAACTGACATGCCCATTGCCCATATCGCGCTCGAAGTCGGGTTCGCCAGTCAAAGCCATTTCGGCCATATGTTCCGCGAAGCAACGGGCGTGACGCCGCTGCGCTTCCGGCTCGACCGCAAGGCATGACGGGGCACGCCGCGCGCTATCCGGCCTGTGCCAGTTGAGGAAACTGGAAGCCGGCGGGCAATTCAGCCGGTATCCGCCGTCGCGAAAACTCCCCCGTCTCCTTGGCCGGACGACGAACAAGAACGACAGGCAGCGGCAGGGTTTCGGTGAGCATGTCCGCCCAAATCACTGCCAACTCGCGGCGGCGCTCCAGATAGGCCGCCCGGTTATAGGCTCCTTCGACCTTCTCTTTGGAGACGTGCGCCAACATAAGGTCGATGACCTTCCTGTCATGCTTCTTGCCGTGACGCTCGGCCCACTCGTTCATGATCGTCGAGAAAGCCGCCCGGAAACCGTGCGGAACATGATGACCGTGATACCCGGCGCGATTGAGCAAATAGCCGATGGCGTTCCCGCTCATTGGCTTGTGGCCGTGGCGATTGCTCGGAAACAGCAACGGACCGCGACCAGTCAAAGGCCATAACGCGCGCAGCACATCGACACTCTGGCGAGCGAGCGGAACAAGATGATCGCCGCCGATTTCCTCTTTCCTGTCGAGGTCGCCTTTCATCCGTGCTGCCGGGATACGCCAAAGCGGCTCCGCGCCATTCAGGTCCTCGAACTCCTCCCAGCGCGCACCACGAATCTCGTTGGGGCGCACCGCCGTCAACGCTAGCAGGCGCAGCGCAAGCCGGGTGACCGGGCGGGCGTGATCCTCTTCGGCGTCGTTTATCATTTTCCGCAAGCGGCCAAGATCGGTGATGGCCGGTTGCCGTCCCTTGCGGAGAGGCTTCAACACCGCCCCCAGCTTCTCGGCGGGGTCTTTCTCGGCAATGCCTTGGGCGATGGCATGAATGAACACTGCCGAAATACGCTGCCGCACGCGCTTGGCGGTTTCGATCGCGCCCCGGTCCTCAATGCTTTTCAGCACCTCTAGCACTTTGGGGGCGGTCAGTTCCGAGATTGGCAGGTCCCCGATGATATGAAACACGTCTCGCTCCAGGCTACGCAGAACATCGTCGGAATGGATCGCCGCCCATTGCCCCTTCGCGTTCTCATGCCATTCACGCGCCACGCGCTCAAAGGTATTGCGCGAGGCTTCAAGATTGGCCTCGATCCGCAGCTTCTTGACCACGGAAGGGTCTTTGCCTTCATCGAGCAGGGCGCGCGCATCATCCCGCTTGGCGCGGGCGTTGACGAGGCTGACCATCGGGTAGATGCCGAAAGCCATCGTCTTTTGTTTGCCGTCGTAGGTGTAGTTCCATTTCCAGAGCTTCGAGCCGTTGGGCTTCACCAGAAGGTAAAGCCGGTGGCTGTCGGTCAGCTTGTATGCCTTGTCCCGCGCCTTCGCCGCGCGGATTTTCGCGTCACTCAACATCGTCATCTCCGAGACCACGTTTTTTCGGTGCCGGGACCACGAATCAGAACCACGCCATGAGTGGAGGCGTGCGGACGACTGTGGCCGACCTGATCCGCTAAACGTCAGATTTCAGAGGAAAAACGTCAATCCGGGTGGACTTCTGTGGACCCCT
>Ga0182744_1001050_pt1 | contig 24783 bp, 26 predicted proteins | sample eDN3rd30CKraftMG_FD_128525 | JGI IMG/M metagenome (GOLD analysis project Ga0182744, IMG submission 128525) | Enriched Miracle-Growth compost microbial communities from Emeryville, California, USA - eDNA 3rd pass 30_C Kraft MG (version 2) (version 2) ... | reverse complement strand
TGAGCAATGATCTGGGGCGGGAACCGATGGCGTTTGTAGCTGATTATCTCTGTCTGCATCGGCATCGCCTAAGACGAGATCAATGAATCAGCAACCTCAGGCCCGTTAATGTGACAACACCGCCCCGAACCATCAGGGCCCAGACGATCCTCGCCATCTTGTTCGCCAATGCCACCCGCACCAGCATCGACGGCTTGCGCGACCGCATCTCGCCCAGCCAGTTGCCCGGTCGGGCCGCAGTGTGGACAGTCCCGACATCGACAATCCCTCAGCCAATGCCTACTTGTGGTGCATCGCCCACAACCCCCGCATCCACCAGTTGCTCCCGATCGGGAAGATCGCGCAGCCTCTCTAAGCCGAACGCCACGAGGAACTGCTCGGTCGTCACAAATGTATAGGGAGCCCCGCGCCGAGGGGACCGCGGCCCGGTTCCGATCAGGTCGCGGGCATGCAGCCGCCCGATCAGGTCACGGCTGATCTCCTTGCCGAAAATATCCTTGAGCCCGTCGCGGGTGATCGGCTGGTGATAGGCGATGGCCGCGAGGACTGCGACGTCGAATTCGCTCAGGTCCATCAACTGATCACCGACATCCGCCGCTGCGCGGATCGCAGGCGCGTAGATGGGCCGCGTCCGAAACATCCAGCCGCCGGCGACCTGGGCAACCTCAAAGGCCCGCCCTTCCAGATCGGCGGAGAGGTCCTCGACCAGCAGGTCGACCGAGGCCCCCTGCCCCACCACCCGCGAAAGATCCTCTCGCGGCACCGGGTTGGCGCTGGCAAAGAGCACCGCCTCGATCCGCCGCATCCATTCCCGCCAGCGCAACTCCGGCGGCAGATCGGCCAGCTCGCGGTCAAGTTCAGGCTCGCGTCGATCCTTAGCCATTCCTACACCCCATAGAGCCGGAAGGTGTCGCGCCCGGTCAGTTCGCGCACCGCGCCGAACGCGACCAGCCGGTCGCAGAGCCGCCGCGCGGCGCGATCCGGCAACGGCAGTGCCGAGGGCGCGACAGCATCGCGGGTTAGGAACATCTCGACGGCGTCCCCGGCCCCCTTGGCCCGGAGCTTTGGCGCGACCGCTTTCAAATGCGCCGCCCGGCGCGCGAGGTCGGCGGAGGCATACGCGGCCTCGACTGCCAACGAGACGAGTGCGCGATGACAGGCGAACCGCAAGTCGTCTCCGCGCTTGCGCAGGTCCGCGCGTTTCAGGCCCGCAGCCAGCAGCGGCACGACATGATCCCAACCGAGCGCTTGCGCGAGAGCCGCGTCCGCGAGAATCAGCGCCGGCCCTTCGGCGCACGGCGCCTCGGTCAGCACCGCCTGCAGCACCATGGCGGCACGGGCGACGGGCGCGCCCCTTCCTGCATCAAGCCATCCCGCGATCCGCTTGACCCGAAGATCAGGAAGCGCGCGGCTCAGTACCTTGATTGACACTGGCCGCTCCACCGCGCGGTGCCACGCTAGACAGGTCTCCCCTGCCGGACCCGGCAGCTCACCCGGCTGCAGAAACGCGACCACGTCACGCAGCTCCCCTGCCCTTTCCATGCGTCCAGAAAACCCAATGCAAGCCTCTGCGGCTCGCAGCGCGAGGCGGTCGCGCAACAAGGTTTTGGGCACCTCCTCGCGCCCCAACACATCATGCAGATGGCTCAGGGCTGCGCCTGACAAAAACGCAACATCTTCAAGGGTTTCCGCACGCGCCGAGGTGACCCAGGCGGGCACCCGGGGTAGCGTGTCAAAGTCGTCGATGTGGGTGGGCCGGGTGAATGTCATGCTTGTAGCCTACTTCATGACGGCGCTTTGTTCCAGAAAATAGCACTATAACCGCCTCGCTTTGCTAGCCTTAACTATGTCCGATAAGTTTGCATTATCCGACATAAAAGAATATGCTCAGGGTCATGTCGGAAAACAACGAGAAATCGAGGTCAGTGCCGCCAATCGGGTCTTCGTACAACGAAGACACCGAGAGAGATCGCCCTGACGGCGAAGCCTTGAGCCTGCCTTCCTTTGTGGCGGGCTCCGGCGCGCTTGACCGGCTAATCGACACCGCCCGCGACTATGCCCGTGCCGCAGCGTCGGAGAACACGCTAAGAGCATACGCTAAGGACTGGGCGCATTTTGCGCGCTGGTGTCGTATGAAGGGTGCGGAACCGCTGCCTCCATCACCGGAGATGATCGGGCTTTACATTGCCGATCTGGCCAGCAGTTCGGGCCCCTCCCCTGCTCTATCGGTGTCGACAATTGAGCGTCGACTTTCCGGCCTCGCCTGGAACTTTGCGCAGCGCGGCTTTGCCCTCGATCGCAAAAACCGCCACATCGCCACAGTGCTGGCCGGGATCAAACGCAAGCACGCGCGCCCGCCGGTGCAGAAAGAAGCGATCCTGGCCGAAGACATTCTCGCGATGGTGGCGACCCTACCCTTTGACCTGCGCGGGCTACGGGATCGAACAATCCTGTTGCTCGGTTATGCAGGGGGCCTCCGCCGCTCCGAAATTATCAGCCTCGACGTTCACAAGGACGATACGCCGGACTCTGGCGGTTGGATCGAAATATTGAAGGAAGGCGCCCTTCTCACCCTGAACGCAAAGACCGGCTGGCGCGAGGTCGAAATTGGCCGCGGCTCGAAGCAGCAGACCTGCCCTGTGCATGCCTTGGAACAATGGTTGCACTTTGCCAAGATCGACTTTGGTCCGGTCTTTGTCGGCACCTCGCGCGATGGCAAGCGGGCATCTGAAACCAGGTTAAACGACAAGCATGTCGCGCGCCTGATCAAGCGCACGGTTCTGAACGCCGGCATCCGGTCGGACCTGACTGAGAAAGACCGCCTGGCTCTGTTCTCCGGCCATTCGTTGCGCGCCGGTCTCGCCAGCTCCGCCGAAGTCGACGAGCGCTACGTCCAGAAGCAGCTTGGCCACGCCTCGGCCGAGATGACCCGCCGCTATCAGCGACGGCGCGACCGGTTCCGGGTGAACCTGACCAAAGCCGCAGGGCTATAGGTCGACATTTCTGAGGGCTGCCAACGCTGCGACATGACGCGGAAGATCACTGCGGGAATGCAGGATATCCACGATGATGACCTCGTCAGGCTGATCTAGGAATACCAGGAAATGTTCCCCTGCCCTTATGAACCGCAGGTCGTCGACATCATCAACGAGAACTGCGCAACTCCGGCTATGGGCCTGGCCGTTCAGAATACTTTCACAGCAGTTGAGCAATTCCGCCTCGTAGAGCTCTGCTTGGCGCAGCCCAAAATTTTCGATCGTCCATCTGGCGATTTCGGTGAGGCTGGCTTCCGCACGACGGGTCAGCCGGAAGGATCGACTCATGAACGCGTGCGCGCAGACGCAAAGGCTCTCCGGATCGCATCTTTGCCGCTGCCCTCCGCAAGATCACCCGCCTTGGCCTGCGTCAGACCTTCTAGGAGACCCTTCCGGATCCCGGCCAGCTGTGCTTCTTCCTGCTCGAGCAGCCTCAGGCCAGCGCGCATGGCTTCACTCACATTCTGGTAGCGCCCGGACGCCACCAGTGCTTGAACCAGATGGTCTTGGGTTTCGGTGAGGACTACGTTGCGTGTCACCATGGGTCAGGTCTCCTTCATTGGCAATATATGCCAATGTTCAGCTTTGGTCAATGGAAGCTGATCGTGGGCGATGATCAGCCATCATGCGACCTTTCTCCTCTCGTCGCTATCAATCGGTCGTTTATTGGTAATATATAAAATTGCAAACGGCTCCTTTCCATGCCCCTGATAGGCTATGCGCGTGTATCCACAGACGATCAGACCCCCCTGCCCCAGTCCGAGGCCCTTCAATCTGCGGGTTGCGTCGAGATCTTTGAAGAACACGCCTCGGGCGGCAATCGCGCGCGACCGGTGCTGGCACGCGTGCTCGAACGCGTCCAGAGCGGCGACACGCTGGTCGTTGTGCGGATCGACCGGCTTGCGCGGTCTCTGTCTCACCTTCTCGAGGTGATTGAGCGTTTGGATGCCAAGGGCGCCTTCTTCCGCTCCCTGCAGGACCCCATCGACACTTCATCCCCGCAGGGCAAATTCACGCTACAAGTTCTGGGCGCTGCGGCCGAGTTTGAGCGCGCTCTGATACGTGAGCGCACCAAGGCCGGGCTTGCCTCGGCACGTGCCAAAGGGCGCGTAGGCGGCAACCCTGGACTTCGCGCCAAAGACCCCGCCGCGCTGCGCAAGGTGCGGCTGGCGCGACAGGACGGCTACATGGAGCGTTTGCTCGAGACAGCGCAGGATTGGGTGCCCCATGTACGTCGTTTGCGCCCCGATATGGCTTGGGAAGACGTCCTGCGGATCATCAATGGCCCCCTGCCCCATGATCGGCGCTGGACGCAAAGCCGCCTGCTCCGCGCCGTGAAGGCATACGTGGCGGACGGATTCCTGCCCGCTGAAGTGCTTGGACGCGCTGGACGTCGCGAAACCGACGATCGCTTGCCTGCGATTGTCGCCGCAATCAAAGGTGCTGACCCCGAGATCACCTTGCAGGCAATCTGCGACCGACTGGAATCCATGCGTGAGCGCACCCCTCGCGGTCGCACCAGCTGGCAGCCTTCCTCAGTCAGAATGCTGCTGGAGCGTGCTGAAAAGCTGGGACTCCTCTGAGGATTACACTTGTGTTGGCCTAACCGATTGCCACTAAATCTAGAAAGTGCTTGCACGAATCTGGTTGGTCGGGCAATAGTCTCGAAAAATAACGCGCGGTCACATAAAAAACGCGCCCACGGATCGGGGCAGACATGAGCGAAGTAGAGCAGGATCTAGACATCGCCATCGGGCACTACGCGGAACTTCTCGCGTCGAACCTGCATGCTCAGCGCGCCGCACACTTCCCTCCGGATGCAAAGAAGGTGATGCGCACTTTGACCAGCGGCGAAGCTGCTGAGCTCCTTGGCGTCGACCATACCTATCTTCGGAAGCTTCATCGAGAAGGAAAGATCGTTGACGTCGAGACGACGGCTGGAAGTCATCGTCGCTATACTCTCGACGATATCTGGGAAATTCGGCAGACGCTTGAAGGAAACGCAAAAAAGTCTGGAACTTACGTGCCTGGGCGTCGCGACGGTGACGAGCTTCAAGTTATTTCAGTGGTGAACTTCAAGGGCGGGTCCGGCAAAACGACGACGTCTGCTCACCTCGCTCAGCGCTTGGCGCTCAAGGGGTACAGGGTTCTTGCGATCGATCTCGACCCCCAAGCATCTCTTTCGGCTCTTCACGGAATCCAGCCAGAACTCGACCTTATGGAGGGCGGAACCCTCTATGATGCCGTTCGCTATGACGATCCGGTTCCGATCGCCGAAGTGATCCGCAAGACCTACATCCGCGGCCTTGATCTTATCCCGGGCAACCTTGAACTCATGGAGTTCGAGCACGAGACGCCTGCTGCTATCCAGCGAGGCGGAGCGAAAGCGTTCTTCGCGAGAGTTCATGACGCACTCGATAGTGTTGAAGCGAACTACGACGTTGTTGTGATCGACTGCCCGCCGCAGCTTGGTTTCTTGACGATGTCAGCACTTTCCGCGTCCTCGGGTGTCCTCGTGACGGTTCACCCGCAGATGCTTGACCTCATGTCGATGTCCCAATTTCTGCGAATGACCGCGGATCTCCTGGGAGTGATCAGGGATGCAGGCGCAAATCTGCGCTTCGATTGGCTGCGCTTTTTGCCAACGCGATACAAAGTCGGCGACGCGCCACAAACCGAAGTCATCGCTTTCATTCGCGGACTGTTCGGAAGGTCGGTCCTGACCAATCACATGGTTGAATCGACCGCAATTTCTGATGCCGGCTTGACCAAGCAAACGCTCTACGAAGCTGACAAGAAGGACTTCACGCGTCAGACGTTTGATCGTGCGATCGAATCCATGAACGCAGTGAACGATGAGATCGCTGAAATCATCCAGAACACATGGGGGCGGAATGGCAAGAAAGCCTAAACTTGGCCTGCCGCTGCAGACCCTTCGCAACGCTCCTGACGCTCTTGAAGGGCGCCGACTGCGTGGCGGTGTATTTGAGATCGATCCGGCGCAGATTATTACCGAAGGACGATTGGATGACAGGCTTCAGATTGAAGTTGAGGGTCTGAAGAATTCAATCTCCAAGAACGGTCAGCGTGTGCCTGTCTTGGTCCGCCCACTGGAAGGCGACCGCTACAACCTGATCTATGGCCGCAGACGCCTGGAAGCATGTCGTGAGCTCGGTATCAAAGTTCGAGCCATCGTCACGGAAATTGATGGTGATCAAGCGCTTCGAGATCAGCTTCTCGAGAACCAAGAGCGTCGTGATCTGAGCTTTATTGAACGTGCGCTTGTTGCGACGGCGCTTCTGGACGGTGACCATTTGGAAGGGGCTGAGCGCACCAATCGAGGTGTCGCCGAAGTCCTTAACCTCCACGAAGCTGGGGTTTCACAACTCTTGAGTGTCGTTCGGACGGTCGGCGAGGATCTCATCCAGGCAATTGGTGCGGCTCCCGGGATTGGTCGCCCGAGATGGGAAGAGCTCAAAAAGGCTTTGGGTGCCTACGACGGTGATCGAGACCAACTGCAAGCCGTAGCTCATGCAGCCAAGTCCGAAAGTTCCGGCTCGGTCGATGAGGTTTCTGAGCGTGCGTTTCTCGCAGTTCTGGCAGCTGCGAAGAGCCCAGAGAAGAAAGCAAACCCGTCTAGAAAGGGCGTGCCTGCTTTGGCGATCCCCGGTGTCGGAGCTGCGACGGTCAAGACCGGCCGCCAAGGCAAGCAGCTTAAGCTCGATCTGACTACGGATGAACCTGATTTTATCAGCTGGTTGGAGGGCAATGCCCCAAAGCTGATCACCGAGCTTCATGAGCGCTGGAAGCGTTCAGGAGACTGAGGAAGAGCAACCAACAAGAAGGAGGCACGATACAGGCAAAAAGAAAAAGGCCCCGAGAAGCTAGCTTCACGAGACCTTTGTAAGGTTTCGCACCGGGATCAGCCCGCTACAAAATCTCAGTTTTCGCACTTCTGAATGTAGCGTTCTGGCCCCTACCCCGCAAGCGCAAAGCGATTCGCGGGCCGTAGAAATTTTGCCTTCGTGAACGTTTTCATGGAGTACACACCGATTTCGCCGTTTATGCGGCCGATCTCGCACGCCCATCTGCGCGTGATCGAGCGACCCGAGGCATCTGTTCCGGGCAGACCCGTCAACAAGTGGGAACTCCTGCGCGAGCTCTCCAAGGCGCAAGCGGCCTTTGGCGTGTCAGAACGTGATTTGACTGTTTTGCAGGGTCTCCTCAGCTTCTTTCCAGACGATGCACTTGGCGGGAACGCCGAGATGGTAGTCTTCCCCTCGAACAAGGCGATCTGTGAGCGCCTGAATGGTATGCCCTGCTCCACTATGCGTCGTCACCTCGCGCGTCTTGTCGAGGCTGGTTTGCTCCAGCGGCGTGATAGCCCCAATGGAAAGCGCTACGTCCGCAAGCACGGCGAAGAGCGGGTCGCCTTTGGCTTCGATCTTTCCCCGCTCTACTGCCAGTCCGAGGAGATAGCACGGGCCGCAGAGGCCGTACGTGAGGCTGAGGAGCGCGTCAGGCGTTTGAGAGAGGTTGTAAGCCTCATGCGGCGTGATCTCGCGGCCCTCGCGGAGTTCGGAGACGAGATGCAGCCAGGCCTAGGCATCTGGGACCAGCTTCGTGACAAGGCTATCCTCACAGCGCGCGCGCTTCGCCGTAAGCTTTCAATTGAAGACCTCGCGGCATATCGAGCCGATCTTGAAGCTCTCCTCGATCATGCACGCAACATCATTGACGGCTCTGAAACAGAAGAAATGAACACCAATGATGCTCGATCTGAGCGTCACCATCATAATTCAAATAAAGAATCTATAGATCTTGAACCTGCTTTAGAAAAAAGCGGGGCGGCGGCCGGCGTGCCAGATGTGGACAGGGATGAGCCCGTGGCTGACGTCGATGAACACGACACAAGACACCTGCCAAAGATCCCGCTGCACCTGGTGATCGCGGCATGTCCCTCGCTCAAGACCTTCTACCAAGGCGAAATCCGGCATTGGCACCAGCTTTTCGATGCGGCATGCCATGTGCGACCAGCCATGGGGATCAGTGCATCTGCATGGGAAGAAGCGCAGCGGTTCATGGGTCCGGAGCAAGCGTCGATCGTCGTTTCTGCCATGCTGGAACGCTTTGAGGACATCAGATCGCCTGGTGGATACTTGCGAGCTCTGACTGCCAAGGCTGTGGCCGGTGAGTTTTCCTGTGGGCCGATGGTCATGGCATTGATTGGACGACGATCTGCAGCTTAACAGCTGTTAAGTTTGAGAGACTGCGTACTGTTCCGCCACCTCAGGACTGACGACTTGACAGCTGTTAAGGTCCTGTCTCGGGAGTGTCAGAACAGGAGAGAGAAAGGTTTGTTGGTTGGAGGGGTGACGGGAAGTGAGATCGGAAGAGTGGCTTCCGGCGCCCGTCGTGGAGAAGATCTGATGACGAAATCTGCCCAGAAAGTCACCCTGTCCCCGTCCCGGGACATTCCCTTCGACAAGCTCGTGCTAAGCCAGTCCAACGTCCGGCGCATCAAGGCCGGCATCTCGGTCGAGGAACTGGCCGAAGACATCGCCCGCCGCGGGTTGCTGCAGAGCCTGAGCGTTCGGCCCGTTCTGGCGGATGATGGGTCCGAGACCGGCAAGTTCGAAATCCCCGCTGGCGGCCGGCGCTTCCAAGCACTCTCGCTCCTGGTGAAGCAGAAGCGTCTGGCCAAGACGACGCCCATCCCCTGCATCGTACGGGATGCCGCTTCCGCGATCCTCGCCGAAGACGACTCGCTCGCTGAGAACATGCAGCGTGCAGCCCTGCATCCGCTCGACCAGTTCCGCGCCTTCGTTGCTTTGCGGGAGAAGGGTCAAGGCGATGAAGAGATCGCAGCCGCCTTCTTCGTCACGCCGCAGGTGGTGAAACAGCGCCTGAAACTCGCCGCCGTGGCCCCTGCCCTGCTTGAGCTCTATGCCGAGGACGAGATGACGCTGGAGCAGCTGATGGCCTTCACGGTCAATCCGGATCATGAGCGCCAGGTTCAGGTCTGGGAGGCGATCCGGTCATCCTGGAACAAGGAGCCCTATCAGATCCGGCGGATGCTGACGGAAACCTCTGTGCGCGCCTCTGACCGTCGGGCCGTCTTTGTCGGCGTCGAGGCGTACGAGACGGCGGGTGGCACCTTGTTGCATGACCTCTTCCAAGGCGATGACGGCGGCTGGCTGGAAGACCCTGCCCTGCTCGATCGTCTGGTCAGCGAGAAGCTTCAGGCCGAAGCCGAAGCCATCGCGACCGAAGGTTGGAAATGGACCGAGGTCTCGCTCGACCTGCCCTATGGCTACAGCCACGGTTTGCGGCGGCTGAGCGGAGACCCGGCGCCGATGACGGATGACGAAGGCGCGGCCCATGCCAAGCTGCTTGCCGAATACCGAGCGCTCGAAGAGGAATACGAGGGCCAGGATGAATTCCCCGAAGAGATCGACGCGCGTCTTGGCGCGTTGGAAGTCGCGATGGAGAAGCTCGAGGCTCGGCCGCTGATCTTCGACGGTGAGGAGATCGCGCGGGCAGGGGCTTTCGTGACGCTTGATCGCTATGGCGAGCTTGCCGTCTATCGGGGCTTTGTGCGGCCCGAGGATGAGCCTCAGGAAGACGCCGACGTCCTCAGCGGTGAACAGGCTGTAGGCGGGCAGGGCGCTGAGCTTTCAATGGGGAGCAGCACGGATGGTGCTGGCCATGGCACGGTGATCACCTCTGCTGGTCAGGCGCTTGGCGCGAACGTGCCCGAAGACGAGGACGACGGCGTGTTGAAGCCGTTGCCCGAGCGGCTGGTCATGGAGCTGACGGCGCACCGCACCCTGGCCTTGCGCGAAGCAGTCGGGCGTTCACCTGAGGTCGCGCTGACGCTGCTGCTCCTGAAGCTCGTGGGTGACACCTTCCGGACATCCAATTTCGCCGGCAGCTGCCTCGAGGCTTCGGTGCGTCATGTCTACATGTCCGCGCAGGCGAGCGATCTGAAGGACAGCGTGGTGGCTAAGATGGTGGACGATCGCCATGCGGAGTGGGAAGCCGAGTTGCCGCTCGGCGACGATGCCGGCCTCTGGGATTACCTGGCTTCCCTCGATCAAGCGAGTCGGCTGTCCCTGCTCGCGCATTGCCTCAGCTTCGGGATCAACGCGCTCCATGAGAAGGTGAACCCCTATGGTGCCGGTATCTCGGCCAGCGGTTTGACCAAGCGGATGACCCAGTCCGACTTGGTCGCACAGGCGGTCGAACTCGACATGGTCGAGGCGGGCTGGGAGCCGACGGCCGATACCTACCTGAACCGCGTGCCCAAGGCCCGGATCCTCGAGGCCGTGCGCGAGGCGAAAGGGGAGGGGACGGCGCAACTCCTCGATCACCTGAAGAAGGGCGAGATGGCGACCGAAGCCGAGCGTCTGTTGAAAGGCAGCGGCTGGTTGCCGGAGGTTCTTCGCCGTCACGATCTGGCGGCACTCGACGGTGTGGAAGGGCATGGGGCGCCTGACTCCGACACCGAGCAGGCCGAAGATGTCGACCTGCCCGCCTTCCTCACAGCGGAGCTGCCGAGCAATGAGGCATCAATGATGGCTGCAGAGTGATCTGGACCATCCGAGGGCGGGTTTCCCCGCCCTCAATCACATAAAACATAACAATATCAATATGATGAATGCAAAATGACGCATTCAGGATGAGGAATCATGTCTGCAACCAACATTCTCGACACCGCGCCCCTGGGCGCGCTCATTCGCTACACCGACAACAGTCCGAAACCGCCTGCGCGGTTCACGAAGAAGCTCGCGGCCTGGGAGCGCTCGAACGGCGTCGGCCGTCTCGTCAAGAAGGAGCCGCCGCGGCCCTATCCGACCTGGACGGCGCCTGCGTCGTTCACGCTGCACGAGGGGAGCTTCTCCTCGGACGGGGTCATTCTCGTCACCATCATGCGAACGCATTCAGCTGACAGTGGGTTGACCTTCGAGGTGGCAGAAGAGCCGAAGCCTGGACAGGTGCGCGTCCTGCTGGATTTCGGCGGTTGCACGGAGCTGCTGCATCTGGCCGAGTCCGTCACGGCTGCCGAGCTCTGGATCGCCAGGGAAGGCTATCGCAACGCGCGGCTCGAGATCGTTGGCAAAGAGGACGGCGATAGGGCAGGGGGCGCGGAGCTTGCCGCCTGAGCCCGTGTAGAATCAAAGGGTCCGCCCAAGCGCGGGCCTCTCACCCATCACGACCCTGTCCCGCGAGATCGCGGGGCACCATAGGATCCAATCCAACACGGAATGAGGTCTTCACGATAAGCCTGTCCGGGAGGCTGGCACCGATAGCATCAGCGGGACACCCGGCTCCAGCCAGCGGTCGTACCATCCCCCGCTCGCCATTCCCTTCCTTGCCCCGAATCCTGTCTTCGAGATCAACCCGCGAGGGGTCGGACTACGGGCGAACCCGTGCCGCCGGGTGGATTCGGCCCCGTTTCACTTTCTTGGGCCGAACGCACCCGGTGATGTCAGCCAGTCTTCGGGCCTGCGGGGTCCTGTCGCGCGGGGGATGGTCCTCCGCCTCCAAGACAGGAGCCAAACAGATGTCCCGCAAAGATGCTCACGCCTTCGCCGCCTCTCTCGCCGCCACGCTTATGGTCTCGATCGTCGTCTTCCAGGCAGGTGATGGAACCTATGGCGCCGTCCCCGCCGATGAAATCGACGGAGACGAGGTCGTGATCGTCTCGGAATACGATCCCTTCGGGTGAGGCTTTGGCCTCACTTCCCGAGGGCCCAGGCGTGGCACAGGTGTGCCCCTTGGCCTATCGATGGTCCTGCAATCGGCAATGCCGTTCCAACGAGCGCCGAGCTGTGGCCAAGCGCATTCAGCATGATCCGACGACCGTTCGTTGAGGATCGTGGCGAAGCTCGTCAGTTGGACCGGGAAGTACGTTCCGGTCGTGGCCTGAGAAATGCCGCCTTCGTCCTGCCTTGCCGCCAATACTTGGTTGGGCCACCTCCACTTGATCCCGGCTCATAGCAGGCGATCTCTCGGCTTCCAACGAGCTTTACCCTGCGCGGACCATCTCGGAACCTCCCGGCCACCGCTTCAGGTCGGAAATCCATCGTCCTGTCGCGAGACACTCAGGAAACCACTCTATCAGTCGGGGCAGTGAGACCACCCGATGCTGCTTCAGAATTTTGAAACCCCGGGACAAAACCGTGTCAACCGGCCCGCGGAAGGAGCCCTCGTCGAAATACCACTCCTGCTTGACGAATTTCACGTCGCGATCCGGATCGTCCCGCACGGGGGCTCGCCCCTCCTGGACTCTCCAGAGCGGGCAGTAGTCGCGCGAGAAAAGGACCTTCGTGCCATCCGCCTCGGTCCAGAATCCGTATGGCATCCAGAAGCGGAGCGGGACGAAGAGGCGCCCGGCGCGATGTGCAGGGGCTTCCCGGGAGACGCAGGTCATGATGCTATGATCGATCATGACGCGCGTGAGCCCCTCCGGCCCCTCGCCGCGCTCGACAAGCAAGGCGCGCGCATTGTCATAGCCGGGGGCCTTCACACGACACGGGGCTCCAATGTCATGCCGCCCGCGATCCGGATAGTCAGCGGCGAACAGCGCTTCTCGAACGGCGAGCGTGATTTCAGGGTCCGGGCTGCCGCCGAAAAACCTGGTTCGGGTCAGTGCATCGAGGATGTCACCAGTCCGAAGACTGCTGGCCCGATGAAGCCGGGAAACAATGTCGGCCTGGGTGACCACAGACGCCTCTGTCAGATGAGGAGTCTTCGCTTGGAGAGCTTGTAGGTGATGCAGATCGCGATGACCGCTCGCCTGGGCAAGAGCGGTCTGGTACGCGTTCAGCGAGCTTGCGCCTGGCAGTTTCGAGAGAGCCTGCGCTGCACGCTTGAACGCGTGCTGGTCGGGAGAATGAATAGACAAGGTGATGATCCTTCAACAGATGCCGTATTGGGTGCCCACTGTGCCGACGGCGATGCGTCGAAGAGATTGGATGAAGAGAGCAAGGTCTTTCGTCCTGCGGTGCGCACGCATGCTTCTCCACTGTGGGCGGAACGGATCACCAGAGCCGTGCGGTTGATATGGGCGTATCGTCTTCTAAAGACAAGGCATCCCCTGCGTCTTTCGGACTCCGCATTTTCGCGGCAGGTTGGCGGCCGCCAACCATCATGCTTCCTCTTTCCTGAAACACCGGCAGGCGCCTCGCCCTGTCGGACGAAACCCCGCAACTAACAAGTTTGGGGTAAACCAAGAACATATTACACCCTGTAGTGTTGAAATGAATCAGGGGATGGCATATATTGTGCTGATTGGCGCGGAAGGTTGAAGGGAGGCAATCGGACGGGCACCACACCGGAGGAGGCCTTTTCGATGCCGCTCGACGATACCGCACCGCAACTCGATGCCCTACTGCTCGGGACCGTTCTCGAAATGGAGTTGAGCCCGCGAGACAACCAGGTTGCATCGAAACGATACAACCTGATCCCGGAACATCTCCAGCGGCCGAACAGTCCGATCCGCCGTTACATGGAGACCGCCCTCGTCTATCCTCAGGGCTCCCGCGCCATCGGCGCCACCATCGTTCATGGCGCTGACGACGACAGGTTCGACCTCGACGCCATCCTCGAACTCCGCACCCCGGTCGGATGGACGCCGCGGCGTGTGCTTGACGAGCTCCACGCCGCCTTCGAGGGCTTTCCCGACGTGAAGAAGATCGAGCGATGCACGCGCTGCATTCAGCTCCAGTTCGCATTCATGCACCTGGACGTCACGCCGATGGATCCGGACCGTGATCCTCGGGCCGAACGCGTCGGTGAGATCTATCACAGCCCCGATGAAGGACGAGATGAGCGATTCCGCGTGAACCCCTACGGCTTTGGTCAGGACTTCAGGGCACGTATCACGATGCCGAGCCGGAGCTTCCAGGATCATGTCCGCGATGTGCGGTCGAAGCTGCAGATGAAGGATCGTCTGGTGCCCGGCACCATCATGGCCGATGCGGACATAGACGCGCTCCCCGAGCCCATCGATCCAATCCGGGATGCGCCGCAGGTTATCGCTCTAAAGCTCATGAAGCGATACCTTAACCTGCGCTATGCCAACCGGGACGAGAAGCGTCCGGTGTCCGTATACCTTTCCAAGATCGCCGCCGAAGTCCCTCTCTCTCCCTTCGGAATTTGCGCGCAGCTTGAGAGTTACGCCGCAGAGCTCGACAAGCGCATGGCGGCCGCGCTGGAAACCGGTCGCCGTCCCGAGGAACGCAATCCCGCGCTGTGGGAGGAGAACTTCAATGACCGGTGGCCGAAGCACGATCGGGAGATGAAACTGTTCCGGATGGATCTGCGTCATCTCGTGTCGGAACTGGCTCGCGCCCGGTCCTCCAGCTTGACCGATACGCGCAGGATCTTCGACGGCTTGTTCGGCGAACGGGTCAGCGAGAAGGCGGTTCGGGCCTATATCGACGGCCTTTCCTCGACCGCCGGCGTTGCACATTACGAGCACAACAAAGGGTTCGTGGCCAATCCTGCCCTCATCGCGGCCGCACCGAAAAAGGCAACCCAGGTCTCGAAGGCCCCTGCCCACCACTTCCATCCTGGCTTCCGCGACAAATGAAAACCAAGCCCCGGAAGCCGCGCTCCGCTCAGGTCCAGTGCAACCGCATGCGGCACCGCTGGCCTGACCTCCGGCCGCGGATGCTGGAAGGAGGTCGGGTCATCGCGTGGATCGGACCTCTCCGGGGCTTCCAGATGAAATATGAGGTGGCTGTCATCTGGGAATGGCAAAACCCGAAAGCCGTTCCCCTGGTCCATGTTCTGGACCCGCCAATAGAAGCCCGACCGGGGACCGATTTCATCGATCTGCCGCACCTGAACTATGATCATCAGACTCCGGAAGACTCGGCGCTCTGCCTGTTCGATCCCGATGCCGGGGAATGGGACAGCACGATGCTTATCGCCGACCGGATCGTCCCATGGGCATCCGAGTGGCTACATTTCTATGAAATCTGGCATCTCGACGGCGTCTGGCGCGGCTCGAACGCGCCGGGTCCGATCTCCGTGGGCGAGATCCTCAGGCAGCGGCAGGAGGCTCCGGATGGCACGAGGGCGTAGTCCATCGCAAAAGACAAGAATTCTCGTCTGGGGTCGCGCCGCCGGCCGATGCCAGTATCACGGCTGCGGCAAACGCCTCGATGGTGACCTCGTGACGGGCGATCTGGCTAAGAACCATGCCTACCTGGCTCATATCATCGCCTCTGACCCGGGCGGCGAACGTGGCCACCCGGTCCTGTCGCACCAGCTCGCGGACGCTCCTGACAACCTGATGCTGATGTGCGATCCGCACCACCGCGAGATCGACGATCCCGCCAAGATCGACCGCTACACCGTGGACGTCTTGAAGGAGATGAAGCGTGCCAACGAGGAGCGGATCGAGCGGCTCCTCGAGAACCCGAATGCAACGCCCGCACATATCCTTCGGATTGCTGCGGCGATCGGCGACAACGAGACAGCCGTTCCGCTCCGGGACTGTATCGAGGCAATGAGGCCGGAGTTCACCCCGGCGGATCGGCGTCCCATCGACATCAAGATCCGCGACATTGCGCAGAAGGACAGCGATTCCGACTACTACCCCGTTGTCATCGACGCACTTCGCAAGAAGATTGAGCGGGAAATCGACGGAAGGTTCGCGGACGGTGATCTCGAGCATCTCGCGGTGTTCGGTTTCGCGCCCATTCCCGTCCTTATGGAGCTTGGTCGACTGCTTTCAGACTTATCGGCCGTTTCAGTCTACGGCAGGCACAGGGAGCCAACGCCGGGCTGGGCCTGGCCGAACGATCGTGAACCTCTCGCGTTTACCTGCGTCCCTGGGGCCCCCGGTCCGAAGAAAGTCGCGCTGAAACTCTCAGTGACCGCCGGGATTGCAGATGATCGTGTGATTCAGGCGCTGCCTGACGAACCTGTTTCACTCTGGGAGATCCGGAGCAGCAGGCTGGGCGCGTCTGAGCTTCGCAACAAGGATGATCTATCCCGCTTTCGAGAGCTCGTCGGAAAGACGTTCGACTCAATCAAGGATCAGCACGGGATGGACGTAGACTTGTTTGTCTTTCCTGCCGCTCCCGCAGCCTGTGCTATCGAGTTCGGAAGAACCTGGCAGCAGAAGGTCCATCCTCCATTCCTCATCTATGACCAGATACCGGAACGAGGATTTCTACTTCGCCACGCCATTGGTCGGCCAATGTCAAATTACCAAGACGCTTTTGCCCGAGGTTTTTTGAATTCTTGAGGTAAAATCCCCTCAGACATCGACCTGCAAGAGTAACAACCTTGCTCATTCGTCGCTATGGCTCAGCCAACGGCGTTCATCTGATCCGCTGTCGGTGCCGTGTCTGTCAATTCTGTCCAGGCTTGAAGTGCCTCATCTGTCCGGAACCAGACACGTACGTGATAGTTGTCTCAGTACCCACGAATTCGGCCAGCGAGTAGCCGGGGTCCTAGGCGAAAGCTTCCACCTTGGGGCGGGTTTCCGCCTTCCGACGATCCTCGAATGTGGCAATCGCCTTGGCGACGTCATTCTGCATTTTCTTCAGCTCGCTAAGCGTCGGTGCCTCGAGATCGAAAGCAGCCGTTGGTGCGGTCCGTGTCCTGGATTTCCCGGTATCGATAACCCATCGCGGTAGGGCCCTGCATTTCCCGGCAGGCAAGGGCAGGGGTGACAGCTGGTGATAGTCACTTAGGCCGCTAGCGGCGTGCTGGGCTTTGGGTCAAACAGTCCGATTGGCAAGGGGACAAGGTCTGTCATGGGCTCCCCGCATCTCTCTGTCTCCTGGGCCATCCCTTCGACTGACAATCCCCTAATCCCGTTCGGTCTCCTGCGCGCAACCCCGCGTCAGTCCGGGCCGTGTTGGCCGCCTTTGGCGTCCTGCCCGCTCCACCCCGGTCCTCTGGGGGTTTCCGGCGTCCGTTCCGTCCACCGTGCACGCGTCACCCGACGGGCTTTTTCCGGGTCTTGTCGAAGGGACGGTCCCGAAGACAGGACACACAGGAGCTTATCATGCAGAACATCGTCATCCTCGCCGGCAACATCGGTCAGACCCCCGAAGTCCGCACCACCCAGAACGGCACCAAGATCACCAACTTCAGCCTCGCCACGTCCCGCCCCCGCCTCTCGGAAGGCCGTGTGATGCGCGACGAGAACGGCTACCGGGTTATGGACACCGAATGGCACCGCATCACTTGCTTCAACGGTCTCGGCAAGACGGTCGCGGAGCATTGCGAAAAGGGCATGAAGGTCCTCGTCCACGGCCGCATTCACTACACCAAGTGGATCGACAGCATGGGGAACGACCGCTACGGCTGCGAGATCATCGCCGAGAAGGTCGACTTCCTGAGCCGCCCGAAGTCGGCCGAGAACGAAAACCCCGAGCTGGTCGACCGCGACGACGAGATCCCGTTCTGAGGAGCGGGGTCTCCCCCTCGGCCCGGCGGGTTAAACCGCCGGGCTAAAAGTCTCTTCGGGCCACTGGAAAAGGCATCCACGCTTGCCTTCCGGTGCTGAGCGCCTTGAATGCGCCTAATTGTTCAACCTGCGCACGAGCTAGATTTCGTCTTTGGTTCTGGTCGCGCCGTGACTGCGATACGCGTCGAGCATCAAACGCGTATATTCGGCCGTACTCTGGGTCACGGTGCCCAAACCGGGCCATGCGAACAACGGATCCGACCAAGTAACTTCCAACTCAATCTCGATCCCGAACAGTGCGGCCACTTCGATCGCAGCAGTCGGCTCCTTGTCCTCGGGCCAGTAGTGATCCTCGAAGGAAACAACCACGTCGAGATCGTCATCAACCCAGATTTCGGCCAGACTCGCTCCCATGCGCTCGCTGGCATTGGTCGCATCCTCGAACAGGGCAGCCCGGATCAAATGGGTCACCTGGTCACTGTTGAGGTCAAGCCTTGGTCGCGGATCTATAATTGACACGATGGGTTCAATCTCTTGCCTTTCGGCGCGGGATTGGACTGGCACTGGTTTTTTATCGGTCGGTTCCAGCCAGAAGGCTTCTGGAAAAATGTTGATTGGTGATGCGCCGCAGCTGGGGCAGTGCCATTGGTTTCCAGCGATCTGTGGGCCGTTGATCTCTGAGTTGCAGTGAAGGCAGTACCAGAGGTTCGATTCCTCCATCTCCAAGAACGGGTGCCGCACATTTCCTTCCGCATCCGGCTTTGTGGCGCGCCGTGGCCAATCGGCAAATCGCCGCGCCTTGACGCTCTGCATCATTTCCCTCGCAATCCCGATGGCTTCTTCACGTAGCACGCGATCGTTCATCGGGTTGGTCTGGGCATGCTTGATGTCGATCTCGACACGAGGGGCGGCCAAAGGGTTTTCTGGCAGCACGATCTGCCAACCCTTACCATCCATGCGGACGTCACCAAGCATTGTTTTCAGTTCGTATGGATGCCCCCGTACTTCTCCTCGAGTGACGGCATCGGGGCTTCCGAAGATATGGTCGAAGGTCGCACCCTCGTAGGAAGTGATCCGTTCCACGAAGGCCTTGATCGTGGCAACTTGTGCTTCGGAGGGAACCCACTCTCCTTTGGCGCTGCCTGTCAACGCATTCCAATGAGCAAAGCCCATTCGACTGGCAACAAAGTCGAGCGCTACGTGCTGTGGTTGACCCGTCGCCCTAGCGTAACGCTTCGCCAGGAGTTTCAAAGTTTTAAGTTTAGTGTTCTCTGTCATGATCCATGTCCAAGCTGGATCTGACTAGGTGCCCGCTGCTAATCAGACCCGCCGATGGCATGAGGTCTGCTGTTCGAAATCAAGATCGCTGCAAAGCTTCGCGTGGCGGGCACACCGGCCTGCGAGAAAGGCCTTGTTTAACCTCTGCCATTTTTGAACGCAGGTCAACACCAGCGAGTTGCGGGCGTGCGGCGCCTCCGACTTAGCGCCGTTTGCCCGACAGAGTTTGAGGTTGGCCGGTTTCCCGGTGACGGGTTGAGGGCTGGGAGAGTGGCTTCCGGCGCCCGTCGCGGAGGAATGCCGATGGGCGTTGTGGAAGTTCTGGATGCGGTACAGCCGACGCGGGCTAGTGGCTGGAAAGTGGATGTGAGCCGGGGTGACCGGAACGGGCGGGTGTCGTCCGAATGGTTCAACAGGCCGGATGACGAGCGGTACCTGTCGCTCGACGATCTCTGGGCCAATGTGAAGGGTCGCTCTGAGCGCAGCCGCAGCCGCGTGGTGCAGACGGCGGATATCCGCGTCGAAGCGGCGCGCGACAACCCCGAGCGGCTGCACCTGGTCTTGCCGAAAGCGCAAGGGCCTGTCGCGCCCACGCATTGGGCGTTCGGCCAGCTTGCCAGCATCGTCGGTGCCCCGGCCTCCTACCTGCGGCAGTTGCCCGCGCCGCTAGCGGGGATCAACCTTCAATATGGTCTGACCAACCACCGCGCCGAGCAGGTCAAGACCTTCGAGACCGAGGATGGCTGCACCGAGCTGCGCGCCGTGACCGGCCCCGACTATGGCCGCATCCACGATTTCGAGCTTGTCGAGGCTGTGCAGCGCATCGCAGGCAATGGCACGGGCGACACGCGCTGGAAGGTGCCGGGCGTGCTCGACTGGTCGACCGGAGTCTATAACCCCGATGTCGAGATCAACCGCGATACGACCACGCTCTATGCGTCTGACCGCGATGTCTTCCTGTTCCTGGTCGACGATCGCAACCCGATCGAGGCGGGCAAGCTGGCGGACGGCTCTCCCGACCTCTACTTCCGGGGCTTTTATTGCTGGAATTCCGAGGTCGGTGCCAAGACACTCGGCATGGCGAGCTTTTACCTGCGGGCGGTGTGCCAGAACCGCAACCTCTGGGGCGTCGAGGATTTCCAGGAGATCAAGATCCGCCACTCGAAATACGCCGCCTCGCGCTTCGCCCATGAGGCGGCTCCGGCGCTGACGCGGTTTGCCAATTCCTCGCCGCAGGGCTTCGTGAACGGCATCAAGGCCGCGCGGCAGCAGGTCGTGGCGCGCAGCGACGAAGACCGCGCGGATTTCCTGCGCAAACGGGGTTTCTCGAAGGCCGAATCCGGCAAGATCATCGAGAAGGTGCTGATGGAGGAAGGTCGCCCGCCCGAGAGCATTTTCGACTTCGTACAGGGCATTACCCGGCTTGCGCGCGACAAGACTCAGCAGGATGCCCGCCTTGATATGGAAGGGCGCGCCAAGAAGCTCCTCGACCGGGTCGGCTGACGCGAAGCCCGGCACAGCGGCCGCCTGCATCCGCAGCGGTCGCGTTTTCCTCTTCCACATGCACGCCACTGGCCCCGCCCCGAGAGGGCAGGGGACTTCGGTGTGCGCAATTCAGCGAGACCCCCATGACCCCCCAGGAACAAACTGTCATCCTCGAGGCACGCGACATCCTCGGCCGCTACCTCAGCCAGAACCCGGTCATCGGCAGCTGGCAGGCGCTGATGGACTACTGCGCGTTCAGCGTCAGAGGGCCCATCGAGCGCTTCCATGTCCTCTACCTCGACCGCAAGAACCGCATCATCTCCGATGAGCTTCTTTCGTTCGGCACGGTCGATCACGTCCCGGTCTATCCGCGCGAGGTGATCAAGCGTGCGCTGACGCTGAACGCCAGCGCCCTGATCCTGATCCACAACCACCCGTCGGGCGATCCGACACCGTCGGAGGCCGATCTCAGCATGACCGGGGAGATCCAGAAGGGGTGTAAGTTTTTCGGCCTGACGCTGCATGACCACATCATCGTCGGCGCCGGGACGGAACTGAGCCTGCGGGTCCAGGGCAAGCTGTGACGCGCCTTGCGAGCCTGCCGCCGTCACCCTTCCGAGGAAGAGGGCGGGGGTTTGGTCTTTGACGGTTTGAAGCGGGGAGAGAGGCTCTCCGCACCGTCGGAGATATGCCCATGTTCGACCTTCCTCTCCAAACTCAGCCGGAAACGCAGAAAACAGGTTTGCCGCCGAGCCTCCTGACCGTTTTTGCAGATCAAGACTTGCCGTTCGCACTCACGACGGCTTGCCATGCGCCCGCAGCTCTCATGTCCGGGCAGGCACACCCCAAGGTACTGGAGCGGTTTGCCACGCTGGCCGAGGCAATGCAGGGGGCAATCATTCACGCCGAAGATATCACACCTGAAGACGCTCCGCGAATCCTGGCAATCCTCGATCGGGAGGGCCGTCTCGTTCTGGCCGGAGCTACCTGTGATGGCGGGGTCGCATGGTGCCACCCGGTCTCGGATGCCGCCGAAGCCCGCGCCGTCGTGTCCGAGGCCAGCCAGACCCGCGCGCAGGCCATGCGGGCGGCCGAGTGGCATGAACATGGCCTCGCGCGACGGCTGCGGCACCACGCCAACCTTCTCGATTCCCGTCTTGTCGATCCGCTCTGGCGTGTCTTCGCGTCTCGCGCCCTGCAGATCGCGGCGTGACGCCCGAGAGTCAGAGAAGGGCAGGGGAGGATGTGAGCCTACGAGTACGAGAGAGAGCCTCGGGGTTCAGATCCCTTTCCTCATTCCGGAGTTTCCAATGTCCAAGATCGAACCCACCCTGGCCGCGCCGATGGCGCCGTCCAGGATTGATTTCGCTGCCGTGCTGGCTCGGCAGTCCGAGCGTGACGCGCGGATCGCAGCTTTGCGTCCGGCCAACAAGGAGCGCCTCTTCGATGGCCTGACTGCCGCAGGCATCACCCATGTGACCGTGAGTTTCGACGGCTATGGCGATAGCGGCCAGTTTGAAAGCATCGAAGCCTACGCTGGCGATACCGAGGTTGCTTTCCCCAAGACCGAGATCGCCTATGCCGCATTGACCTGGGACGACCCGGAGGTCGAGATGCGGGCGCTTTCGCTCGAAGATGTCGTCGAGCAACTGGCCTACGACTTCCTCTCCGACACCCATGGCGGCTGGGAGAACAACGACGGGGCTTACGGCGAATTCTGCTTCGATGCGAGCGCTCGCACCATCCACCTTGAGTTCAACGAGCGCTTCACCTCGTCCGAACTCTACACGCACGATTTCTGAGGGGGCGGCGATGGCACATCCCTACCACCACGCCCTGTCCTCGGTGAAGAAATGGGGCGGCACGGTCGACGACTACCTCGCCGTGCATTCCTGGTTCGACCAGAGCAAGGAGATCACAGCCGATTTTCGGCACCGGGCGCTGCGCCACCATGCCGAGGGCATCTTCATGGCCGAGATCATCTTTGGTCAGATACTCACGCTTTCGACCGGGCGCGTCATCCCCACCCGGTGGGTCGGCGAGCAGCATGTTAAGGAGGACCTCGGCTTCATCCCGAGCTTCGCCGATTGGGTGAAGGCCATTCGGCCCGAGCCTTGGATGGGTCGGACCGAACGGATCGAGGCACAGGTCGATCCGCATCTCGTCTCGCCCGTGGTCGAGGTCACGTGACATGACCGATCCCACTTATCTAAGTCTTGGCTTGCCACCGACCGCTTCGCCACTGGCAGTGGTTCGCGCGGCGGTCCGGGCGCTGCACCCCGACACACGCGCTGTTTGCGGCCTCCGGACGGCGCGCAAGCGCTTCTACCGGCAAATGCTCTGCGCTCATGCCGCACGACAGGCGGCAGACGACACGTCGATCGGCTGATCGCTCCCGGCCGACCCTTCCAATCCAGTACTCGGCCTTCTGGCCGGGTCTTCCCCATTCAGGAGGTCCCATGGCGGATTACTTCACCCATTTCTCATGCCTGCTCGACGTCGGCACTCCCGAAAAGGCGGCCCGAGCACTCGCGCTGTTTCACGATCTGCGCGCTGCGGATCAGGACGCCGACGACCCGGATATCGCTGGCTTCGATCTCGTGCACCAGGATGCCCCCGAGGGCGAGGGCAGCAGCCTCTGGATCCATGATGACGAACACGGCGATGTCGAAGCCGTCATCCGCTTCGTCTTGCGTCTTGCTGAAGAGCTCGACCTCACCGGCCTTTGGGGGTTCCAGTATTCTCTGACCTGCTCCCGGCCACGACTCGACGCCTTTGGTGGCGGCGCGCATGCCATCGATCTCAGCGCTCGTAAATCCATCGGCTGGTCCAGCACGCAAGAATGGTTGGTCGCGGCGCTGAACAGGGAGGACGCCGATGCCTGAGATCATCTGCACCACTGTCTACCAGTTCCCCGAGCTCTCGGATGCGGCCAAAGAGAAGGCCCGCTGCTGGTATCGCGACCTCGGGCCCCACGACGACTGGTGGGACGCGGTCTATGAAGATTTCGAGCGGGTCTGCGAGATACTCGGCATCAGCCTGAAGACCACGCCCGTCCGCCTGATGGGCGGCGGGATGCGCCAAAAGCCCTGTATCTGGTTCTCCGGGTTCTGGAGTCAAGGCGACGGGGCCTGTTTCGAAGGATACTGGTCCCACGCCAAGGGCGCGGCCGCTCGCATTCGGGACTACGCGCCCACGGACGCGACGTTGCACGGCATCGCCGACCGGCTGCAGGCCATCCAGCGGCGGAACTTCTACCAGCTCGCCGCCGAGGCCAGCCACCGTGGTCGCTACTACCATGAATACACCATGTCGGTGGACATCACGCGGGACAGCGCGACCTGGCAGCCGCCGACTGAGGACGCGGAAGAAGTCGTGACCGAGGCGCTACGTGATCTGGCCCGCTGGCTCTACCGCCAGCTTGAAGCCGAATACGACCAGCTCACCTCAGACCAGGCCATCGAGGAGGGAATCATCGTCAACGCGTATACGTTCACGGAAGGAGGGCGGCGGTTTGGGTGAGCTGATCTCGTTTCACGCAGACAAGCGGGGGCTAGTCTGTTGTAAGATATCGGCAGTGGTCACGGCTTCTGCCGCACGACCGTCATGACCCGGGAATATTGTTTGATCCAGATGGCCTTATCTGGGCTCAACCATTTAATCAGTTCCATGATCTGACTATACTCAGCGGTGATATTTCGATGAAGAATTGGCTCATGATGAAAGACGCGGTTGCGGAATTCACGGACATCGTCACAGCGCTTGTATAGTTGTGCATAGGAAACAGGCCCCGGCAGGTGAGGGAAGTCTGCATGCAGATTTGCCCAGAAGACGGGTTCGTGCCTTGGCAGCAGCATTTTCACCCAGAATCCAAAATTGAGCTCTGCGGTCATTCGCCCTGAGGTAACCGCGCCCGTTGTGACGAGCTTGTCGCGTGCTGTTTTTACTATGCGCTTGCCGCCGCTCTTGATCTGCAAGAGAAAGGCAGGGTCATCCCACCATTGCGGACCATAGAGCGCGATGAGGCGAGCGACGATTATATTCCTTAGACTGACCTCGGCTGCGCTCAGTACAGGGAAGAAAGCCTCACTGAGCTGAATGTTCCAGCCATAGAGGGCCAGAGCGCGATCTGGATTGTGACCAGCAGCAACGAGGTACTTCGTGAGACGTTCTTGAGAAATTATATTTGTTACCAAATACTTAATGCTCCGATCGACTGTTCGCGTACCGTCAGACTGCGCTTGACAGTCGTGCGAAGATACCCATATATGAGAGCAATCGAAGGCAAAGTCAGGCCTTCAAACCCTTAGAAGCCCGCGACAGCCGTTACAGGTCCTCGCGGGTTTTCGCTTTTTATACATCTACTTACGGAAATCCAAGAAGATTTGGCGAGGCAAACTCTCAGCCCAATATGGTGCGGTGGCGGTGTTGTCACGTTAACTCACCGAATTTGCAAGTTGGCAAGCTGTTCGTTGATCAAGCGGCCTGTGCCGCGGATTTCCACGCCTCGAATGCTTCGAGCCGATGGTAGCGTATGGTAAGAGC
>Ga0182744_1001049_pt1 | contig 24812 bp, 26 predicted proteins | sample eDN3rd30CKraftMG_FD_128525 | JGI IMG/M metagenome (GOLD analysis project Ga0182744, IMG submission 128525) | Enriched Miracle-Growth compost microbial communities from Emeryville, California, USA - eDNA 3rd pass 30_C Kraft MG (version 2) (version 2) ... | reverse complement strand
GCCCTTCTGGCGCAGAAGGTCGGCTGCTCGGTGGTCAATGCCGGCGACGGCGCCCATGAGCACCCGACGCAGGCGCTGCTCGACGCGCTCACCATCCGCCGCGCCAAGGGCGACCTGTCGAAGCTGATCGTCACGATCTGCGGTGACATCCTGCATTCGCGCGTGGCGCGATCCAACATCATCCTGCTCAATGCGCTGGGCGCGCAGGTGCGCGTCGTGGCGCCCTCGACGCTGCTGCCCTCCGGCATCGAGCGCATGGGCGTCATCGTCGCCAAAACCATGGCCGAAGGCCTGAAGGATGCCGACGTGGTGATGATGCTGCGCCTTCAGCGCGAGCGCATGGCCGGTGCCTTCGTCTCCTCGATCCGCGAATATTTCCGCTATTTCGGCCTCGACGCCGAGAAACTGAAGGCGGCCAAGCCCGACGCGCTGGTGATGCACCCCGGGCCGATGAACCGCGGCGTCGAGATCGCCTCGGAGATCGCCGACGGCCCGCAAAGCGTCATCCAGGAGCAGGTGGAAATGGGCGTCGCGGTGCGCATGGCCGTGATGGAAGCGCTGCTCGACCCCCGCCGCAACGAGGGCCGCGCGCAATGACCGTCACCGTTTTCGAACGCGCCCGCGTCGTCGATCCCTCGCGCGGCATCGATGAAACCGGCACCGTCATCGTCGACGGCAATAGGATCGCAGCCGCCGGTAAGGCGGCGCTCAACCAGGGCGCGCCGGCCGGAGCGACGGTCGTCGATTGCGCCGGCAAGGCGATCCTCCCCGGCCTGGTGGACAGCCGCGTCTTCATCGGCGAACCGGGCGCGGAGCATCGCGAAACCATCGCCTCGGCGAGCGTCGCCGCCGCGGCCGGCGGCGTGACCTCCATCGTCATGATGCCCGATACCGACCCGGTCATCGACAATGTGGCGCTGGTCGAGTTCGTGCTGCGCACGGCCCGCGACACCGCAAGCGTCAACATCCACCCCGCCGCCGCCATCACCAAGGGGCTGGAAGGGCGCGAGATGACCGAATTCGGCCTGCTGCGCGAGGCCGGTGCGGTCGCCTTCACCGATGGCCGTCATACGCTCGCCAATTCGTTGGTCATGCGCCGCGCGCTCACCTATGCGCGCGATTTCGGCGCGGTGATCGCGCATGAGACGCTGGATGCCGATCTCGCTTCCTCCGGCGTGATGAACGAGGGGCTTTATGCAAGCTGGCTCGGCCTGTCGGGCATTCCACGCGAAGCCGAACTGATCCCGCTGGAGCGCGACCTGGCGCTGGCGAGGCTGACCAAAGGCGCCTACCACGCGGCCAAGATTTCCACCGCCATGGCCGCCAACGCGGTCGCCCGCGCCAAGGCGGACGGGGCGAACGTGAGCGCCGGTGTGTCGATCCACAACCTGTGCCTCAACGAAAACGATGTCGGCGAATACCGCACCTTCTTCCGGCTGACCCCGCCGCTCAGGGCCGAGGACGACCGGTTGGCGATGATCGAGGCCGTGCGGGACGGTACCATCGACGTCATCGTCTCCTCGCACGACCCGCAGGACGTGGACACCAAGCGCCTGCCGTTCGCCGATGCGGCGGCCGGCGCCATCGGGCTGGAAACGCTGCTGGCGGCTTCCCTTCGCCTTTACCACAACGACGAGGTCACGCTTTCCCGGCTGGTCGAGCTTCTGTCGACCGCTCCGGCGAAACTGTTCGGCCTGCCCGGCGGCACGCTGAAGCCCGGCGCCGCAGCCGACCTGGTGCTGGTCGACCTCGACGAACCATGGGTGGTGAACGAGGCGGGCATCCGCTCGCGCTCGAAAAACACCTGCTTCGAAGGTGCCAGGCTGCAAGGCAAGGTCTTGCAAACCATGGTTTCGGGCCGCACAGTGTTCCAGGCCGAGCGCAACTGACCGGCTCACGCTGGCCGACCGACTGGGGGAAACATGACCTATCTGCCGATCGCAGCCCTTGTCTTCGGCTATCTGCTTGGCTCGATACCCTTCGGCCTGCTGCTTACCCGCGCGGCCGGCCTCGGCGACGTGCGCTCGATCGGCTCCGGCAACATCGGCGCGACCAACGTGCTGCGCACCGGCCACAAGGGCCTTGCCGCCGCCACGCTGATCCTCGACGCGCTCAAGGGCACCGCGGCCGTCCTCATCGCAGAGCATTTCGGCCCCGGCCTCGGGCTGTGGGCAGGTTTCGGCGCCTTCGCCGGCCACCTTTTCCCGGTCTGGCTCGGCTTCAGGGGCGGCAAGGGCGTGGCCACCTATCTTGGCGTGCTGATCGGGCTGGCCTGGCAGACGGCGCTGGTCTTCGCCGCCGTCTGGCTGATCGTGGCGATCGTCCTGCGCTACTCCTCGCTGGCGGCGCTGACGGCGGCGATAGCGGTACCGATCGCGCTGTGGTTCCAGGCGTCGCCGCAGGTCGCGGCCCTGTTCGCGGTGATGAGCGTGATCGTCTTCATCAAGCACCGCGCCAACATCTCGCGGCTGCTCTCCGGCACGGAAGGCCGGATCGGCGCGAAGGGATGACCGCGCGGGCAGCCCCGCGCCTCAGCGACCGCCAGCGGCTCGCCTGGCTGCGGCTGATCCGGACCCAGAACGTCGGCCCTGCCTCCTTCCGCGATCTCATCAACCGCTTCGGCTCCGCCGAAACCGCGCTGGAAATGCTGCCGGAACTGATGCTGTCGGGCGGCCTCAACCGGCTGGTGCGCATTCCTTCCGTCGACGAAGCGGAAGCCGAGATGGAGGCCGCCGGCCAGACCGGAGCCCGCTTCGTCGGCATCGGCGAACCCGGCTATCCGCCGCTCCTCAAGACCATGGACCATCCGCCGCCGCTACTTGCCATCAAGGGCGAAGCGGCCGTGTTCGATCTCCCCGCGGCGGCGATCGTGGGTGCACGCAACGCCTCGCTCGCCGGCATCAAGATGGCGCGCACGCTGGCCGCCGAACTCGGCCGCGAGGGCTATGCGATCATCTCCGGCCTGGCGCGGGGCATCGATACGGCTGCGCATCAGGGCAGCCTGTCGACCGGCACCATCGGCGTGCTTGCCGGCGGCCTCGATCGACCCTACCCGCCCGAGAACACCGACCTCATCGAGGAAATCTGCGACCATGGCGGCGCCGTGATCACCGAAATGCCCTTCGGCTGGCAGCCGCGCGCGCAGGATTTTCCGCGCCGCAACCGGCTCGTCGCAGCCGGCGCGCTGGGGCTCGTGGTAGTCGAGGCGGCAAAGCGCTCCGGCTCGCTGATCAGCGCGCGGCTTGCCGGCGAGATGGGGCGGCTGGTGTTCGCGGTTCCCGGCTCGCCGCTCGACCCGCGCGCGGGCGGCACCAACGGCCTCATCAAGGACGGCGCCACGCTCGTCACAGAAGCAGCGGATGTCTCTGGCGCGCTCGCCCCGCTTGCCGGCCGGCCGCCTTCGCTGCCGGACCGCTTCGAGGAACCGCCCGACTTCACCGCCACGCCGCCGCCCGGCGAGGAGGATCGCGCCCGCGTCGTCGAAGCGCTCGGGACGACGCCCGTCGCGCCCGACGAAATCATCCGGCACACCGGCCTGCATCCGGCGCAGGTGTTCATGGTGCTTTTGGAACTCGACCTTGCCGGCCGCCTCGAGCGGCATGCCGGCGGCCACGTCTCGCTGGTACTCTGAAGGCGTTTACGAAGTGACAGGAGCCGGGTTCAGAGATCGAACTCGCCCTGCCCTTCGTCCATCGCGCTGACCACCTCGGCGGCAAGCGCGCGGGTGATGCGCGTCTTCTGCTCCAGCGCCATCCGGTCCAGCCTGTCCACGACCCGCATCGCGGTTGCCAGCGACCGCTCGATGCGCCGCGCCAGGTACTGCACCACATGCGGCTCGACCTCGACCTGCCGGTCGGAGAAGAGCTTGGTGATGACGCCCGAGAGCAGGAGATCGTCGGGCTCGTGGATTTCCACCGTCGCCGCCGCCTTCAGCCGCGACGACAGGTCGGGCAGCGTCACGTCCCAGGCGGAAGGAAAGCGCCGCGCCGTCAGGAGAAGATGCGAACCGGCCCCGCGCACCGTGTTGATGAGGTGAAACAGCCCCTGCTCGGAAAACGGCCCCGTATCGATGTCGTCGACCAGCACCGGACGGTCGCCGAGCCCCGGCCAGCTCTCGCCGAGCGCCCGGCCCTCCAGCCGCACCGCGTTCGCCTGCTCGCGCCAGATCGACGCCAGATGCGTCTTGCCCGAGCCGATCGGCCCCGCCAGCACGACGACGGGAGACGGCCAGTCCGGCCAATGGTCGACCAGGGCCACGGCCTCGCTGTTGGCCGGCGAGACGACGAGGTCGTCGCGCGAATAGCCGGTGCCGTGGCCAAGGTCGAGCGGCAACTGGCGCGGCTTTTCGGCCTCGCGCATCATGGGCGCGCCCGCTTCGATCCGCCGTCCTGAGCCGGCGTCTTCGCGCCATGGCCCTTGTAGAGCGGCGATTCCAGGTAGCGGGCGATGGCGAAGCGCACCAGTACCGCGATCGCGGCGGCGGCGGGAACCGCGATCAGCAGGCCGACGAATCCGAACAGCGCGCCGAAGGCGAACAGCGCGAACATCAGCCACACCGGATGCAGGCCGACGCTCTTGCCGACGAGCTTGGGGGAAAGGATGTTGCCTTCGATGAACTGGCCGACGAAGAACACGCAGGCCACGACGACGACCATCAGCCAGTCCGGCCAGAACTGGACGACGGCGACGCCGACCGCAAGGACCAGCCCGGTCAGCGAGCCGACATAGGGGATGAAGCTGATCAGGCCGGCAAAAAGCCCGATCAGGATGCCGAAATTCAGCCCTGTCAGGGTCAGCCCGACGGCATACATGGCGCCCAGCACCAGGCACAGCGTGCCCTGCCCGCGCACGAAACCGGCAGTCGCGGTGTTGATGTCGGTGGCGATCGCACGCACCGTGGCCACATGGTCGCGCGGCACCCAGCTGTCGACGGTGGCGACCATCCGGTCCCAGTCGAGCAGCATATAGAAAGCCACGACCGGCGTGACGACGAACAGGCTCACCACCGAGACCAGCGCCATGCCGGAACTCCAGAGGGACGAGAAAACCGTCGTCACGAGGCCGAGGCCGGAGGTCAGCACCGAATTCAGCCCTTCCTTCAGGCTGTTGGCATCGACGCCGAAGCGCTGTTCCAGCCATTTCGGATCGAAACTGGTGATGAGCGCCTGCAAGCGCGTCAGGTAATCCGGCAGCTTGCCGGAAAAATCGGCCATCTGGGTGGCCAACACCGGCACCAGGATGACGAAGGCCAGCACCAGGACGATGATGAAGGCGATGAGGATGACCACCGTCGCCATGATGCGGGACAGGCCGAGCCGCTGCAGGCGGTCCGCCACCGGGTCGAGGAAATAGGCCAGCGCCAGCCCGGCCACGAAGGGCAGCAGGATGTCGCGGAACAGATAAAGGAACAGCACCAGGACAATGGCCGCCGCCAGCCAGAAAAAGACATGGCGTCGAAAGGCTGTCGATGCCTCGACAGCGACGGCGAGTTCTTCAGGTGCTGGAGGTGCCGCCTTCGCCATAACCACTCATATGTCTCAGCCAGGCCACGAGATAGGCTGCCGCCGAAGCCACGGTCAAGAGGCCGGACAGGATTATCAAGGCGGGACGGACCATTCCCATGCCGGTGCCGAAGGCGAGTTCGGCCAGTACCAGAGCCGCCAGAACCAGTTGCACGGCGGTGTTGAGCTTGGAAACCACGAGCGGCTTCATCTCGATCGGCTGGCCCATCACGCTCGACAGCAGCACCGCGAACACGATCAGCGCGTCTCGGGAAACGGCGAGGACGACCAGCCAAAGCGGCAGTTCGCCGGCGATGCCCAGCACCACGAAGACGCTGACCAGCAGGAGCTTGTCCGCCATCGGGTCCATATAGGCGCCAAGCCGCGAGTGCTGGTTGAAATGGCGGGCGATGAAGCCGTCGACACCGTCCGAGATGCCGGCGATGGCGAATCCCGCGAAGGCCCAGTCCCAGCGCGCCTGCAACATCGCCAGCACGACCGCGGGCACCAGCAGGAAGCGCAGGATCGTGATCAGGTTGGGAATGGTCACCACACTTCTTACCCGTTAGCCTCGCGATAGATGGCCAACTGCATCGGTTGCGGCAAGGGGTGTTATACTGTCCACGGTTTTGGCGGCCGGCGACGCGGCTTGTCTTGCGGCAGGCAGCCGTTCATGCGAAGAGCCGGGCCGGAGTCAGGGAAACGGCGATGAGCGACAAGAAAAGCGGGCTCACTTATGCACAGGCAGGCGTCGACATCGACGCCGGCAATGCCATGGTCGAGAAGATCAAGCCGATGGTGCGGTCGACCCGCCGGCCCGGCGCCGATGGCGAGATCGGCGGCTTCGGCGGCCTCTTCGACCTCAAGGCGGCCGGCTTTTCCGACCCCGTCCTGGTCGCCGCCAATGACGGCGTCGGCACCAAGCTGAAAATCGCCATCGAAGCCGGAAAGCACGACACGATCGGCATCGACCTCGTTGCCATGTGCGTCAACGACATCGTGGTCCAGGGCGCCGAGCCGCTGTTCTTCCTCGATTATTTCGCGACCGGCAAACTCGACCCGGACCAGGGGGCGGCCATCGTCAGCGGCATCGCGGAAGGCTGCCGGCAGGGCGGCTGCGCGCTGATCGGCGGCGAAACGGCCGAGATGCCGGGCATGTATCACGGCAGCGACTACGACCTCGCCGGCTTCGCCGTGGGCGCGGCCGAGCGCGGCCAGCTCCTGCCCACCGACGACATCGTCGAGGGCGACGTGCTCCTCGGCCTCGCCTCGTCGGGCGTCCACTCCAACGGCTTCTCGCTGGTTCGCCGCATCGTGGCGAAAAGCGGCCTTGCCTGGGACGCGCCCGCGCCGTTCGACGAGGATCGGACGCTGGCCGAGGCGCTGCTGGAGCCGACGCGCATCTACGTGAAGTCGATCCTCAAGGCGATCCGCAACACGCACGGCATCAAGGCGCTCGCCCACATCACCGGCGGCGGCTTCCCCGAGAACATTCCGCGCGTGCTGCCCAAGGATTTTTCGGCCGAACTCGACCTCGACGCCATCGACGTGCCGCCGGTGTTCTCCTGGCTGGCCAAGACCGGCGGCGTCGAGCCCGAGGAGATGATGCGCACCTTCAACTGCGGCATCGGCATGATCATCGTGGTGGCCTCCGGCCAGGCCGCGCAGGTCGCCGCCGTGCTGCAGGAAGCCGGCGAAAAGGCCGAACCGATCGGCCGCATCGTGCCGCGTCGCGACCGTGGCGTCATCTACCGGGGTGCGATCGATCTATGAAAACGCCGCGTAAACGCACCGCCGTCCTGATTTCGGGGCGCGGTTCCAACATGACCGCGCTGATCGAAGCGGCGAGCGACCCCGATTACCCGGCAGAGATCGTTGGCGTGATCTCCGACAAGGCCAACGCCCCCGGCCTCGGCATGGCCGCCGCGCGCGGCGTGCCGGCGCAGGCGATCGCCCGCTCCGACTATCCCGACAAGCAGGCCCACGACGAGGCAATAGACACCGCACTTGGCGCGCTCGGCGCCGAAATCGTCGTTCTGGCCGGCTATATGCGCATCCTCGGCCGCTCCTTCGTCGAAAAATGGCAGGGCCGCATCATTAACATCCATCCTGCCCTACTGCCCTCCTACAAGGGCCTGGACACGCACAAGCGCGCCCTGGCGGATGGCGTGCGTATCCATGGCTGCACGGTGCATTTCGTGACACCGGCGATGGATGACGGCCCGATCATCGCGCAGGCGGCGGTGCCGGTGCTGGTCGGCGACAGCGAGGACGACCTGACCGCGCGCGTGCTCAAGGCCGAACACCGACTCTATCCGGCGGCGCTGAAGCTGGTGGCCGAGGGCAAGGCGCGCATGGAAGCCGGCCGCACCGCCTTTTCCGGCTTCACCGAGGACAGCGACAAGAGCGAGACGACCATCGCTGCGCCCACCCCCCTCGAAGGCACCGTGGACCTCGAGCAACTGGCCCGCATCACGCCGTAAGCGGCGGCGCTGCCCTCACCCACACCTTGTTGTCGTGCACCGGCGCGCCGCCATAGGGCGCGGGCGCATCGGAGCCGGTCAGCACGTTGATGCCTTCGCCCCGCTCGTGCGCGCTGTTCGGCCATACGCCTTCCGCGATCACCACGCCGCGGCGCACGCCCGCAAACAGCTTCGCGTACAGCACCACCTCGCCGCGCCGGTTGCCGATCTCGACGCGGTCGCCCTCGCCAAGGCCAAGTGGGTCGGCGTCATCGGGGTGGATCAGCAGTTGCGGCCGTTCTTCTTTGGCCTTGGAAACCGGCGTCTCGGTGAAGCTGGAATTCAAGAAATTGCGCGCCGGCGAGGTCGCCAGCCGGAACGGGTGTTCCTCGTCCGCCACCTCGATCAGGTCGACATGGTCGGGGAATTCCGGCAGGCGCTCATGGGGACCGAGCACGCCCATGCGCCTCGGCGGCCTGTTCGGCGCGGCCTGTCCGGTCCAGTTCGGGCGGAAATGGAATTTTCGGTCGGCGTGGCCGAAACCGTTGAGGTAATGCGCCTCCTCGAAAGGCGGCTGCAGGTCGGCCCATTTCTCCTCGCGGAAGGTGTCGAAGTTTCCAAGCCGCTTCTTGGCCAGCATGACATCGATATGCTGCCGCTCGGTCATGCCGAAGCCCGGCAAATGCGCGACGCCCAGCCGCTTGGCCAGTTCCTCAATGACGAAATGGTTGGTGCGCGGGCCTTCCGGCGGCTCGATCAGCTTGGGGCCGAGCGTGATGTGCTGGTTGCCGCCGCCCTTGTAGATGTCGTCATGCTCCAGAAACATGGTCGCAGGCAGCACCACGTCAGCGAGTTTTGCCGTGTCGGTCATGAACTGCTCGTGCACGCAGGTGAACAGGTCCTCGCGCAGGAAGCCGCGCTTCACCAGCCGCTGCTCGGGCGCGACATTGGCCGGATTGGTGTTCTGGATCAGCATGGCGGTGACCGGCGGCCCACCATAAAGCGCGTCCTCGGCGTTGGTCAGCACCGGGCCGATGCGCGAATGGTCGAGATAGCGGATGTTGGGGTCGCGCAGCTTGGTGCCTTCCAGAAGCTCGGTATTGAACTTCAGGATGCCTGAATTGGAATGGAACGCGCCGCCGCCCTCATACTGCCAGCAGCCGGTGACGGCAGCGATGCAGGAGGCGGCATGCATGTTGACCGAACCGTTGCGCTGCCGCGAAAAACCGTAGCCGAGGCGGAAGAAAGTGCGCCTGTTGGTGCCGACCAGCCGCGCGAACGCCTCGATCTCGGCCACCGGCAGACCGGTGATGGCGGACGCCCATTCCGGCGTCCTGCCGCGCAGATGCGCCTCCAGCCCCTTGGGGTCGTCGGTATATTTTTCGAGATAGGCGCGGTCGGCCAGGTCGTCGCGAAACAGGATGTGCATGACCGCGCAGGCGAGCGCGGCATCGGTGCCGGGCTTGACGATGAGGCCGATGTCGGCCTGCTTCATCGTCGCGTTCTCGTAGACGTCAATGACGACGATCTTCGCGCCGCGCTCCTTGCGGGCGCGGATGGCGTGGGTCATGACGTTGACCTGCGTCACCACCGCATTGGTGCCCCAGATCACCACGCAATCGGACTTCGCCATTTCGCGCGGGTCGGGACCGGCGAGCTTGCCGGTGCCCATCATCCATCCGGTCCAGGCGAGATTGGTGCAGATCGAGCCGAAGAAGCCGGAATATTTCTTGGCATGGCGCAGCCGCTCGATGCCGTCGCGCTGCACCAGGCCCATGGTGCCGGCGTAGAAATAGGGCCACACCGTCTCCGGGCCGTATTTTTCCTCCGCGGCGATGAACTTTTCGGCCACCAGGTCGAGCGCGGCTTCCCAGCTTGCTTCCTTCCAGCCGCCCTCGCCCTTGGCGCCGGAGCGGACCAGCGGCTTCATGAGACGGTCGGGATGGTGGACGCGGTCGGCGTAGCGCGCGACCTTGGCGCAGACGACGCCGGCCGTATAGCTGTTGGCCTTCGCCCCGTGGATGCGCCCGATGGTCCGCTCGTCGAGCAGTTCGACCTCGAGCGCGCAGGTGGAAGGGCAATCATGCGGGCAGGCCGAATGACCGATACGAAGCGGGACATGCTGGTTCATGGGCAAAACCTATAGCGTTTTGCCGATCGCGTGTAGGGCAAATGTCACGCGGCCTCTGCGCCAGTTCGCCCCTACTCCGCGACGCCTTCCTCGTATTCAGCGCTCATTTCCAGCCACTTTTCCTCGTGCCGGGCAATCTGGCCGGCAAGGTCCGAGCGCTCCTTGGCAAGCCGCGTGGCGCCGACCGGATCCTTTTCGTACAGCGCTGGATCGGCAAGCTGGTCCTCGATGGCGTCGACGCGCTTGCGCAGCCGCTCCATCAGCCCTTCCGTCGCACGGATTTCCTTGGCCAGCGGCTCCAGCGCGGCGCGCCGTGCGGCCGCTTCCCGGCGGCGGTCGGCCTTGGACGCCTTCTCCGCCTCGCGCTTTTCGCGGCGATCGCCGGAAACGCCGGTCACCAGCGTCTTGTAGTCCTCGAGGTCGCCGTCATAGGGGTTGACCTGCCCGTCCTTGACCAGCCACAGCCGGTCGACGGTCGCCTCCAGCAGATGGCGATCGTGCGAAATGACGATCACCGCACCTGGAAACTCGTTCAGCGCATGCACCAGCGCCTCGCGCGAATCGATATCGAGGTGGTTGGTCGGCTCATCGAGGATGAACAGGTTCGGCCCATCGAAAGCCGCCAGCCCCATCAGCAGCCGCGCCTTCTCGCCGCCCGAAAGGTCTTTCGCGGCCGTGTTCATCTTTTCGGTGGCAAGGCCGAACTGCGCGACCTTGGCGCGCACCTTCGCCTCCGGCGCTTCCGGCATCAACCGGCGCACATGCTCGTAGGCGTTTTCCTCCGGTCGCAAATCGTCCAGCTGGTGCTGCGCGAAGATCGCCACCTTGAGGCCTGGCGCGACGGTCATGGTGCCGGCTTCCGCCTTCAGCCGGCCGGCCAGCAGCTTGGCGAAAGTGGACTTGCCGTTGCCGTTGGCGCCAAGCAGCGCAATCCGGTCGTCGGCGTCGATGCGCAGATTGAGCCGCTTCAGCACCGGATGGCCGGGCTGGTAGCCGACCTCGACCTTTTCCAGCGCGACGATCGGCGAAGCCACGGTCTTGACCGGCTCGGGAAAGGAGAACGGCCGCACCTGGTCGTCCACAAGAGCCGCGATCGGCTTCATCTTCTCCAGCGCCTTGATGCGCGACTGCGCCTGCCTGGCCTTCGAGGCCTTGGCGCGGAAGCGGTCGACGAAGGATTGCAGGTGCTTGCGCGCCGCCTCCTGCTTGATCCGGCCCTTCTCCTGCAATTCGCGCTGTTCGGTCAGCTGCCGCTCGAACTGGTCGTAGCCGCCGCGCCAGAAGGTCAGCTTCTTCTGGTCGAGATGAACGATGGAATTGACCGAGCGGTTGAGCAGGTCGCGGTCGTGCGAGATCAGAAGCACGGTGTGCGGATATTTGGCGATGTAGTTTTCGAGCCAGAGCGTGCCTTCGAGGTCGAGATAGTTGGTCGGCTCGTCGAGAAGCAGGAGGTCCGGCTCGGAAAACAGCACGGCGGCGAGCGCCACGCGCATGCGCCAGCCGCCGGAAAAGGACGAGGCCGGCCGCTGCTGCGCCGATTCGTCGAAACCGAGGCCGGCCAGGATGGTCGCCGCGCGCGCTTCCGCCGAATGCGCGTCGATATCGGCAAGCCGCATGTGGATTTCGGCGATCCGGTTGGGGTCCCGGGCCGTCTTCTCCTCGGCCAGGAGGGCCGCGCGCTCGACATCGGCCTTGAGCACGATGTCGATGAGCGGCTCTTCCGTGCCCGGCGCTTCCTGCGCGACCTGCCCGATACGAGTGTTCTTCGGCAGGGTGACCGAGCCGGTTTCGGACGGAAAGTCTCCGGTGATGGCATGAAACAGCGTCGTCTTGCCGGTGCCGTTGCGGCCGACAAGGCCCGCCTTGGCCCCGGCCGGCAGTACCAGCGAAGCGTGGTCGAGCAGCAGGCGCCCGGCAATTCGAAGCGTGAGGTCGTTGATGGTCAGCATGGCTGCGCTTTTGGCGGAGGACGGCGCGAAGTGCAAGCCTGCCCAGGCATATCGCCGGCCCCGAACAAGCAAACGGCCCGCCGAAGCGGGCCGTGCCGATCCTATCCTCGTCCGGTCAGCGGGCGGCTGTCCGGATCATCAGGCACAGTTCGCGCAACGCCTGGTCGTAATTGCCCTGCCCTTTCAGGACGTCGCGGCAGCGGACGCGGTATTTGGCAAGCTGGGCGCTGGACATGCCGGACACCACACTCGCAAGCTGCGGAGTATTGGGGTTCGCTGGATTGCTCGGATTTCCCGGCGTTCCCGGCTTTCCGGGTGCCGTCGGGCCGGTACCGACACCGACGCCCGCCTGGATACCGGTGCTGCCGACGCCTACCCCGACCCCCACGCCGAGGCCGCTCGTGCCCCCGACATTGGCCCCGGCACCGACACCGATGCCGCTCTTGCCACCGACCGAAGCGCCGAGACCAGCGGTCACGCCGCTGCTGCCACCGACGCTCGCGCCGACACCGGCACTGACGCCGCTTTTGCCGCCGACCGAGGCGCCTACACCGGCACCGATGCCGCTCTTGCCTCCGACCGAGGCCCCGACACCCGCTCCGATACCGCTCTTACCACCGACCGAGGCTCCAACCCCGACGCCGATGCCGCCGCTTCCTCCAATGGAAGCGCTCACGCCGAGCCCTCCTGCATTCGCGGGAAGGCAGCAAAGTCCGGCAAGAATTAACCCTCCCGCCAAAATGCTCGTTACTTTACCTGAGGAATAAGTCATCGAAGGCCTCCTATTCACTCCAATGGGACAAAAATTTACGAATCCCATTAGACGACAGGAAAGTCGTCCGGCATATTGACCTTTATATTAATCAATTGCCGCAATTGACGTTAGCAATCGCTGACCAGGAAAATTTGTCATTTATAGAAATTTATTTCAAAATAAGACTATAATGGAGTTACGCGAAGGCCCTGCCTTCTTCGCTGCGTTGGAAATAGCTGAGGTCGAGCGGTATCGACGGCCGGCCGAGCGTGGTCAGGATCATGTGCGCCTGGCCGCGGTGGTGGGTCTGGTGGTTGAAGAAATGGGCAAGCGCCGGCGACAAGCGCTGTGAAACGGTGCGCATGTCGGTCATCGGCATATAGGTGAAGCGGCCGGCGAGCGCGGCATCGTCCAGGCCTTCCACCCAGTCGATGATGCGCTGGTCCTCCGCCTCGCGCGCCACGGCAAGCTCGGGCAGCGCCGCATGGATGATGGCGTCGAGCCGCGCCGGCGCATCCCCCTCGCCGGTGAATCGCTTCATCCAGATGCGGTCGGCGGTGAGGATATGGTTGAGCGTACCCATCATCGAGCCGAAAAAGGCGCCGGTATCGTAGTTGAATTCCTTCTCCGCAAGATCGGCCGCTGCCTCATAGACGAGGCGGTTGGCCCAGCGGTTATAGGCGGCGAACATCATGAAATGGCGCTTCATCGGCATAATGGTTCCCCGCTTCGACGTTTCTTCCGGCCTTGGCAATGGGCCGGCGCGCTTGTATAGAGCCGCCACCCATCAATTACCAATCCAGAAGGACTTCCCATGGCGCTCGAACGCACCTTTTCCATGATCAAGCCGGACGCTACGCGGCGCAACCTCACCGGCGCCATCACCAAGATGCTGGAGGACGCCGGCCTGCGCGTCGTCGCCTCCCGCCGCGTCTGGATGAGCCGCCGCGAGGCCGAGGGCTTCTACGCCGTCCACAAGGAACGCCCCTTCTTCGGCGAGCTGGTCGAGTCCATGTCCTCCGGCCCGACCATCGTGCAGGTTCTGGAAGGCGACAACGCCATCGCCAGGAACCGCGAAGTGATGGGCGCCACCAACCCGGCCCAGGCCGCCGAGGGCACCATCCGCAAGGTGCACGCCCTTTCCATCGGCGAAAACTCCGTGCACGGCTCGGACGCCCCGGAAACCGCCGCGCAGGAAATCCGCTACTGGTTCTCCGATACCGAAATCGTCGGCTGATTCAACAGGCGACTTCTACGGCGCAAATAGCTGATTAAAAAAGCAAAGCCGGGGTCCTGCCCCGGCTTTTCTTATTCAGGGCGACAGCTTCACATCGGGCTGAAGCGCAGGATGTCACGGCCTTCCTTGTCGGCGATCGCGAGGTCCTTGCCTTCGGCACGGAAGCTTGCCGCCCGGGCGAAGGCGTCGAACAGTGCGGTATCGGCCGCCATCAGTTCCGGCGCGCAGGCCATCTGCGTGGCTCCGGCCTGCCCGATCTCGATCTTTTCCGCCTCGATCTTGGCGCTGGCGAAATAGCCGTTGCAAAAGCCCTTGCCGCCGATCGCGCCGTCTTCGGCGATGCGGAAGGTCGCGCGCCGCTCAGGCAGGCTCTCGATGCCGTCGACCTGTTCGACCTTCCAGTCCTTGCCGTAGATCGCCGGCCCGTCGCCCGATTGCGCCTGCCCGTCCACCTTCCTGACCAGCACGGTCTGCGGCTCGTCGGTCAGCGGATCGACCGAATGACGCGTATCGGTGATGAACCACAGCTTGTCGTCCACGGTGATGCGCGCCTGCAAGGCATAGCTCATGTTCGGCTGGACGACGGAGGGATCGAACCTGATCTCGAATTTGACAGGCACCTGGCCCGCCGGGTCGATCTTCTGCTCGCCCAGGATGGCGGCCGGCGCATCGGCCAGCGAAACGTCGGCAAGCTGCACCGAAATCACTGCGTTGGGCGGCAGCGCGATGCGCTCGCGATAAAGCACCTCGCCGTGCAACACATGCTCGGCCGCCCTGGGTGCCCCGGGCGCGATCAGCATGCCGATCACCAGTGGCGTGAAGCCGAAAATGAGTAGTTCCGCGATCCTGTCCAGCATGGCCTTGCCCCGTTTTCCGAGGGCTAAAAAGGACGCAGGATTACGGACAATCCGTGGCGACGGATGGGCATAATTCGGATTTGAGGTAAATGAAAATTAACGTTTCCACCGCCGCGCGGCTTCCTCGTCCGCTTCCTTGGCGTCCACCCAATCGCCCTCGGCGCCGTCGGCGCGATGCTCCTTCTTCCAGAACGGGGCGCGCGATTTCAGGAAGTCCATGAGGAAGCTGGCCGCCTCGAACGCCGCATGGCGGTGCGTGGAGGCAGCGACCACAAGGACGATGTTCTCGCCCGGTTTCAGCTTGCCGTAGCGGTGGATTGCAACGAGCCCTTGCAACGGCCAGCGCGCCAGCGCCTCCTGGGCGATGCGGCTGATCTCCGCCTCGGCCATGCCCGGATAATGCTCGAGTTCCAGCGCCGAAAGCGCGCCGGCCTCGTCGCGACAGAGGCCGGAAAAGGTGACGACCGCGCCGATATCGGCCCGTCCGGCCGTCAGCCTGGCGATCTCGGCGGCAACGTCGAAATCGTCGCGCTGGATGCGGACCATCGGCTGGACGGCGCCGGTCACGGCATCAGCCCCCGGTCATCGGCGGGAACAGCGCGATCTCGCGCGCGCCGGCGATCTCTTCGGCATGGTCGACATGCTCGCGGTCGATCGCCACCCGGATCACTTGCGGCTGCTGCAGGGCGTTCTCGTATTCCTCGCCGCGCGCGCGCAGCCATTGCAGAAGGTCTGCCACCGTCGCGACGGAGGCCGGAAGCTCGACCTCTTCCTCCGGCTTGCCGATGCGTTCGCGAACCCAGGCGAAGTAGATCAGTTTCATCGCGCCGCCCTATTCGTCGACGATATGCTTGAGCCCGGCACGGAAATAGTCATAGCCCGTATATAGGGTGACCAGCGCCGCCACCCAAAGCAGCACCAGGCCGGTCTGCGTGGTGAAGGGGAATATCTTGTCGCCCGCCGGCCCGGCGAGCAGGAAGGCGATGGCGATCATCTGGATCGTCGTCTTCCACTTCGCCAGCTTCGTCACCGGCACGCTGACCTTCAGCGCCGCCAGATATTCGCGCAGGCCCGACACCAGGATCTCGCGGCACAGGATGATGACCGCCGCCCATAGCGACCAGCCGGCAATGCCGCCGGCCCGGTCGGTATCGGCGGCCAGCAGCAAAAGGCAGATGGAAACCAGCAGCTTGTCGGCGATCGGATCGAGCATCCGGCCGATATTGGAGGTCTGCTGCCAGGCACGCGCCAGATAGCCGTCGAAATAGTCGGTGATGCTGGCCGCGACGAAGATGGCGAGCGCCGACCAGCGCGCGAAGTCGCTCGATTTCAGATGGCCCTCGAGGAAGAAGCACAACACCACCAGCGGCACCGCGATGATGCGGGCGTAGGTGAGGATATTAGGCAGGTTGAATGCGCGCTTGGCCATGTCTTTGAAAACTCTTCGTGTCTTGCCTACTAGAAATCAGATGGCCGCATCAGGGGTCAACAGGCGAAATCGATTGGCCCTATCGAAGCGCGCATATCCCCTCAATTTTCATGGAAATGGTTATAGACCACTTTGGCGATCTGTTCGGAAATTCCTTCCACGGCCATCAGGTCCTCGACCGCCGCGCGGCTGACGGCCTTGGCGGTGCCGAAATGCAGAAGCAGCGCGCGCTTGCGGCCCGGGCCGATGCCGCTGATTTCGTCGAGCGGATTCTTCACCAGTTCCTTCTTGCGGCGGGCCCGGTGCGTGCCGATGGCGAAGCGGTGCGCCTCGTCGCGCAGGCGCTGGACGAAGTAGAGGACGGGATCGCGCACCGGCAGCGAGAACGAGTTCTTGCCCTTGACGAAGAACCGCTCGCGGCCAGCCTCACGATCCTGCCCCTTGGCGACGCCGATGGCGACGACCCGGTCCTCGACACCGAGGTCGGAAAGAATCTGGCGTACCGCCGTCATCTGCCCCTGGCCGCCGTCGATGAGGATGACGTCGGGCCATGCCGGAAAGCCGTTGCCCTCGATCTCCACACCCTCCTCCGCCTGCGCGTCGGGTTCAACGTCGCCATGCTCCTTCAGCAGCCGTGAAAAGCGCCGCTCCATCACCTCGCGCATCATGCCGAAATCGTCGCCGGGCGTGATCTCGGTCGAGCGGATGTTGAACTTGCGGTACTGGTTCTTCACGAATCCTTCCGGCCCGGCCACGATCATCGTGCCCACCGCATTGGTGCCCATGATATGCGAGTTGTCGTAGACCTCGATGCGCTGCGGCGGCTTCTCCAGCCCGAAGGTCTCGGCAAAGCCGGCAAGCAGCCGCGCCTGGGTCGAGGTTTCCGCCAGCCGCCGGCCAAGCGCCTCGCGGGCGTTCTGCAAGGCGTTGTCGACGAGTTCCTTCTTCTCGCCGCGCTGCGGCACCGATACCGTCACCTTGCGCCCGGCGCGGGTGGACAGGGCCTCGGCCAGAAGTTCCTGCTCGGCCACTTCCTGGGACAACAGGATAGTGCGGGCAACCGGCTTGTCGTCATAGAACTGCGCGATGAAGGAACCCAGGATCTCGGCCGCGCCCAGCGCCAGGTCGGCCTTTGGGAAATAGGCGCGGTTGCCCCAGTTCTGCCCGGTGCGGAAGAAGAACACCTGGATGCAGACCTGCCCGCCTTCCAGATGGATGGCGAAGACGTCGGCCTCCTCGACGCTCTGCGGATTGATGCCCTGATGGCTCTGCACATGCGAAAGAGCGGCGAGCCGGTCGCGGTAGATGGCCGCGCGCTCGAAATCCAGCGCCTCCGAAGCCTCCTGCATGGCCTCCGAGATTTCGGTCTTCACCTTCTGGCTGCGGCCCGACAGGAACGCCTTGGCCTCGGCGACCAGCGCAGCATAGTCGGCATGGGAGATCTCGCCGGTGCACGGCGCCGAGCAGCGCTTGATCTGGAACAGCAGGCAGGGGCGCGTGCGGTTCTCGAAGAAGGAATCGGTGCAGGTCCTGAGCAGGAACGCCCGCTGCAGGGAATTGATGGTGCGCCCGACCGCGCCGGCCGAGGCGAAAGGGCCGAAATAGTCGCCCTGGCGCGAGCGCGCGCCGCGATGCTTGTAGATGCCAGGCGACGGGTGGTCGCCGGTAAGCAGGATGTAGGGAAACGACTTGTCGTCGCGCATCAGCACGTTAAAGCGCGGCCGCAAGCGCTTGATCAGATTCGCTTCCAGAAGCAGCGCCTCGATCTCGGTGCGGGTGACGACGAACTCCATCGTCGCCGTCTCGCGCACCATGCGGCCGATGCGGTTGGTGTGGAAGCGACCCTGCGCATAGGCGGTGACGCGCTTCTTCAGGCTGCGCGCCTTGCCGACGTAGAGCACGTCGCCGGCCGCGTTCATCATGCGGTAGACGCCCGGCGCGTTGGGCAGCCGCTTGACCAGCGCCTGGATGACTTCGGCGCCGACGATCTTGTTGCCACCGTCGCCGGCGGGCGGCGTCCAGTCTATGGCGGTGAAGGAGACGTCCGGGCCGGAAGGCGCTTCGGCAGGCTCGGGGCCGTCATCGTCGATATCGGTATCCGGCAGGTCGTCGCCCGCCGCCAAACCGCGCGTGCCGCGCCTGCTCTCGCGCGCCTTCATGGCCTTTCACCTGACAGTTCGGGTATATGCGTCAACACTCTTTACCAGTTAAGAATTGCCGGGCGCTGTTTCATCGTTCAAAAACGACTCGCCCCGAACCATTATAGGGCCTGGCCGTGGGGAGGAAGCGTCATCGCCGCAACGGCGACAGGCTGCTGACAGGTCGCGCGGGCAGAAAAGCAGGAGTGCCGCTTGGCGAAGGTAAGCGACGAATCAAGGCCGGTCTGCCTGGTCACCGGCGGCGCCCGCCGGCTGGGCGCGGCCATCGCCACCCATCTGGCGGCGCGCTTCGACCTCGCGATCCACTACCGCTCCTCCAGGGAGGACGCCGAACAACTCGCGCGCGCCCTGCAGAGCGAAGGTGGACGGGTCGAAATTTTTCAGGCCGACCTTGCGGATCCGGCGCAAACGGCCGGTCTCATCCCGGAAATCGTGCAGCGCCTCGGCCGCATCGATCTGGTCGTCAGCAGCGCCTCGCTGTTCGACTACGACAATCCGGCCGACTTCTCGGTCGACGCCATGCTGAAAAGCCTCGCCGTCAATCTCGTGGCGCCGATGACGCTGGGGCGGGAACTGGCGCGGGCCGGCACGCCGCAGGCGACCCTGGTCCACATGCTGGACAGCAAGGTTTATTCGCCCAATCCGGACTTTTTCAGCTACAGCCTCGCCAAGATGGCCCTGAAGAGCGCAATCGACATGCAGGCCATGCAGTTTCGCGGCCGGGCCCGGATCTGCGGCGTCGCCCCCAGCGTCACCTTGATCAGCGGCGACCAGACGCCGGAGAATTTCGAGAAAAGCTGGCGTCATACGCTGACCGGCAGCGGACCGACGCCCCAGGACATCGCCGGCGCGGTCGAATTCATCTGGAACACCCGCTCGCTCAACGGCTCGATCCTGACGCTGGACGGCGGCCAGCACCTGATGGGGCTGCAGCGCGACGTCGCCTTCGTGGTGGAATGACAATGAAGATCACCCAGCGGACCGTCATCGTGCGCGACCTCGAACTGACGATCAGCATCGGGGTCCACGACCACGAGAAGAAAGCACCGCAGCGACTGATCGTCAGCGTGGAGGCGACGCTGGAAGGCGAAGGCGAAGCGGCCGACGCCATTGCCGCCACGCTTGACTACGACAAGATCTGCGACTTCGTCCGCGCGATCGGCCGCGAAGGCCATATCGAACTGCAGGAAACGGTCGCGCGGCGGATACTCGCCTTCGTCCTGGCCATGCCGGGCGTCGATTCCGCCCTCGTGGAGACCCGAAAGCCCGACATTTTCAAGGACTGCGCCTTCGTCGGAACCCGCTTCTTCGGCACCAAGGGCTAGATTCGCCTCAATTGCGACCATCATCGCAAGAAACCGTCAATTAATGCGGCTAGATAGTGGCAAAGGCGTTTCGAGCGGCGCTTTTGGCCTTCCCAGTGGGCGGCTGAAAACGCCGCAAAACCCTGGTGTTCCAAGCGATTGAGCGCATTTCTGTTGCTTATGGGCAACGCCCGATTTCTGCCACATCGCCGCCAAGGAATGACCTGCTTTCAGGTTCGCTTCGGCCGCATTTCGACACGACATTTGGAACCGATGAGCGGCCAGACTGTTTTTCCTCCCGGACGAGTGGGGGCGCTCACAAACCAGCCTGTGTATCCTGGCTCAAGGAGTAGGAATAAATGAAAGCCAATCTGAAGTTTGCGCGGCCGCTCGCGGCGGCCCTTGGGCTCATCGCCTTCGCCGGCGTCCCCGCGTTCGCTGCTGACGTCGTGTCGGAAGAGCCGCCGGCGCCCGCTCCCGTCGCTGAGCTGCCGGTAGCCTCCTGGGCCGGTCCTTATGCCGGTATCAACCTCGGCTACGGCTTCAGCGGCCGCACCCGTATCCCCAACGGCGGCCCGGACATCAAGACCGACGGCTTCATCGGCGGCGCCTTTGCCGGCTACAACTGGCAGTCGGACAACTTCGTCTACGGCCTCGAAGGCGACCTCGGCTATAACGGCGTGAAGGGCTCGTCGGGCGGCGTCAAGTCGAAGTCGGGCTTCGAGGGCTCGATCCGCGCCCGTCTCGGCTACGCCGTGACGCCGGAAATCCTGCTCTACGGCACCGCCGGCGGCGCTGGCAAGAACGTGAAGGTAAGCGTTCCCGGCGACAGCGAGAGCAAGGGCATGTTCGGTTGGACCGCTGGCGTCGGCACCGACATCAAGCTGACAGACAACGTGTTCGGCCGCGTCGAGTACCGCTACACCGACTACGGTTCCAAGACGTTCGACAACGTCGCCGGCAAGGTCAAGGAACGCGACAACCGCGTCACCTTCGGCATCGGTATGAAGTTCTGATCGAGCCGATCACTCTACATGAAAGGCCGGGCAGCGATGCCCGGCCTTTTTTCTTGCCTTCGCCTGCCTGCGGCTCAGGCCGGGGCGTAGGCCTTGAGTTCGGGGAACTTTTCGTCGAAGCGCGCCACCCAGCGTACCAGCCGGCTGCGCCCCTTCTCCCACTTTCCGGCAAAGCGCAGCGCCAGGTAGCCGAGGCAGGCGCGCAAGGCGATCTGGCCGACCGTTATCTTCTTCGGCAGCTTCGGCGGGTTGGCGTTCAGCAGATCGAGCGCGGCCGTTATCTTGGTCCATTGCCCATCCAGCCAAGGCTGGAAGACCATGCCTTCCGGCCGCAACCGCTGCTCGTAGACCATCGACAGCGCGCAATCGCAGATGCCGTCGGCCAGCGCTTCCAGCACCTCGGCCTTGGTGCGCTTGTCGGGGTTGCGCGGAAACAGCGCGTTCTTCGATTCGCGATTGAGATGCTGGGTGATGACGCGGCTGTCGAAAATGCTGCGCCCGTCATCGAGCAGCAGCGTCGGGATCTTGCCCAGGGGGTTGGCCGAAACCAGCACGGCCGGCCGCTCCGACGTCTGGACGGAAACGGCCTCGATGGCGATGCCGGCATAGGCCGCAGCCATGCGCACCTTGGCGCTGTAGGGAGAGGCGGAAGAGTAAAGCAGCTTGGGCATTGCGGTTTCCTGTTGTTTCGAAGGGATGGTTCGGTCCGGAAATGACGGCGCGGACGATTCGCCAGGCGGATAAGCCTACCCGCCACGGACGGGAGGCATCACCACCGTCCGCCGTTTGCAATCGCGGCGGTCGATTTCGGGGCAACTACGGAACGCAAGCTGCCGGGTCATGCAGATGCGGACCTCGCGCAGGAGACGCCGGTCACAGGTAACCGCGATGCCGTTGCCCGGCAAGCCCGGATTATCCTTGAGAAAAGCGGCCTCCGCTTCATCCGGGGCGAGCGTGCGATAGCTGTCGAGTCGGCGAAACTGCGCGGGGATCACGACCTTCTCGCGCGCCGCCCGCAGCACGTCGAAATAGTCGCCCTGCGAAAGGCCGCTGCAACTGCCGTGCGTCTTCCATTCGTGGCGGATCAGCCCGGCCGACGGCATGATGTCGAAAAGACCCCGCAGCGTGCGGTCGGGAACGTTTCGCTGATCGGTAGCACAGTCCTGTGGATAGCCGCGCTCGAACTGCGGCCACAGACCGTGAACCACGAAAGCGTAAGGCCGCGCCGTCCCGCATTGCTGGCGATTGGCATCGGCGCCCTCGGCCTCGCAATAGCTGGGCGACCACGAAAGCGACAGGACGTAGAAATCGAAGCCGCTGCCCTGCGCGACAGAAGCGGCCCGGCCCGGCACCGCCGGCTGGACCTTGCCCGCCGCCTGCGTCGCGGCCGGTTCATCCTTGGCGTCGTTTTCGCTGCCGGACGGAGCGCAGCCGGCCAGCAGCGCGCCGCCAAGCGCCAGCCCACAAACCAGCATTCGCCACCGGCGTGGCCAGCACGTCATGGCGCCGCGCTTTGTCAGCGCAGGACGCGGCAGCGGCCGTTATAGACCATCCAGCGATCGAAGCCGGCGACGCAGAATTCGACATTGTTGCCGACCGAGGCAAACCCCTGCCCTTCCTCGATCAGGTACCAGATCGAGCGGCTCTGGCCATCGGACAGCGCCACCGTGGCGCCGCAGTAGCGGCGACCGATCGGCCATTGCTCGCTGGCCGGCAGATAGCGATTCTCGCGGATGCGCTGGAAGTCGACGATCGCGACGTCCGGCAGGTTCGGCACATTGTGCACCTGGTAGCGGAAGCGGCTGGTGATCCGGTTGAGGACCCAGGGCTGTGCGCAGACCCCGCTGTCGCTGCCGTAGTCGACATAGCCCGGCAGGTCGGCCGCGAACGCGGCCGGCGCGGTGACGATCGGCGTCGAAATCCCGATCAGCGCGGCAAGAACGGAAGCAAGAAAGCGACTCATGATGGTGATCTCTTTGGGAGCAGGCTGTGCAGTTTGCGATCTAGGCGCGCCGCGGTCAAGCGGCCGTGCAATCAGGCGTTTTCACCGGCCAGCCATTCAACCGTCCAGCGCGCGGGTTGTTCCACCGCCAGCAGCCGAAGCAGCGCCGGCAGCAGCGTCTCGACCTCCTTTTCCAGCGTGAACGGCGGGTTCACCACCACCAGGCCGCTGCCGTCCAGGCTGGCGACCGACGACGGTGGCCGGATTTCGAAGGCGATGTCGAGTATCTTGGCAATGCCCGATTCGGCAAGGTCGCGCCTGAACCGCGAGACCGCCACCCGGTCCTTGATCGGGTACCACAGCGCATAGATGCCGCCCGGCCAGCGCTGGTGCGCCCGGGCCAGCCCCTTGACCAGCCGGCCGAACTCGCCCTCCTCCTCGAACGGCGGATCGACCAGCACCAGCCCGCGCTTTTCCTTCGGCGGCAGGTGTGCGCCCAGCGCCAGCCAGCCGTCCAGTTCGATGACCCGCGCCTGGTAGTCGCCCTCGAACCGCGTTTTCAGCAATGCCGCATCCTTGGGATGCAGTTCGATCGCCGAAAGCCGGTCCTGCTTGCGCAACAGGTGCCGGGCAATCAGCGGCGAGCCCGGATAGCTCCGCAGCGCGCCCTCGCCGCCGACGGCGCGAACCGCTTCAAGGTAAGGCGCCAGCAGTGCGGCCGCCTGCGGCTCCAGTTCGGCGCCGATCAGCCTGCCGATCCCGCCTTTCCATTCGCCGGTTTTCTGCGCTTCCTGCGAGGAAAGATCATAGAGGCCGATGCCGGCATGGGTATCGATGACGCGGAAGGCCTTATCCTTCAGCTTCAGATACTCGATCAGCCGCGCCAGCACCGCATGCTTGACGACATCGGCGAAATTGCCGGCATGATAGGCGTGGCGGTAGTTCACGCCTTGCGCTCCCAGCGCCGGTCGGCGCCCTGCTGCCAGTAGGTGACGTCATGGCCCGACGCCTTCATCGCCTTCCAGTGCTCGCGCGCCGCCTGCAGTTGTTCGGCATCGTGGCCGTCGAACAGGAACACCGCCCGTTCGTAGCCGGTAAGGTCCGGCGGCACCGCGCCATCGACCAGGAAGCGGATGTCGGCCCCGTTGGCGTTGGTCTCGCCCGTCGTCAGCAGCACCGGCTGTTCGGTGGCGTATGGCTCGCGGTCGGTGCCGTGGGCGAGGAAGGAATCGTCGCGAAATATCCACAGGTGCTGGTCGAGCGCATCGCGCCGTTCCTCGCTTCCGGTCTGCACCACGGCGCGCCAGCCGCGCCCGACGCTGCGCTCCAGAAGGCCGGGCAGCGCCTCTTCCAGCGTCGATTCCGTCAGGTGGTAGAACAGGACCTCGGCCAATTCAGCGCTCGTAATGATCGCGGACCAGGCGGTCGAGCAAGCGCACGCCGAAGCCCGAAGCCCAGGACTGGTTGATCTCGGTGGCCGGCGCGGCGATCGCGGTCCCGGCAATGTCGAGATGCGCCCACGGCGTCTCCTTGACGAAACGCTTCAGGAATTGCGCGGCGGTGATGGCGCCGCCCTGGCGGCCGCCGACATTCTTCATGTCGGCGTTCTTCGAATCGATCAGCTTGTCGTAGTCCGGGCCCATCGGCAGGCGCCACACGCGCTCCTGCGTCGAGAGCCCGGCCTCGACCAGTTGCCCGGCCAGTTCGTCGTCATTGGAGAAAAGCCCGGCATGGTACGCGCCGAGCGCCACCATCACCGCACCGGTCAAAGTCGCCAGGTTGACCATGAATTTCGGCCCGAACCGCTCGTTGCAGTACCACAGCGCATCGGCCAGCACGAGGCGGCCTTCCGCGTCGGTGTTCATCACCTCGACGGTCTGGCCAGACATCGAGGTGACGATATCGCCGGGGCGCGGGGCATGGCCGTCGACGGCGTTTTCCACAAGCCCGATGACGCCGACGGCATTGACCTTGGCCTTGCGGGCGGCGAGCGCGTGCATCAGCCCGGTCACCGCGGCGGCCCCGCCCATGTCGCCCTTCATGTCCTCCATGCCGGCGGCCGACTTGATCG
>Ga0182744_1001048_pt1 | contig 24815 bp, 25 predicted proteins | sample eDN3rd30CKraftMG_FD_128525 | JGI IMG/M metagenome (GOLD analysis project Ga0182744, IMG submission 128525) | Enriched Miracle-Growth compost microbial communities from Emeryville, California, USA - eDNA 3rd pass 30_C Kraft MG (version 2) (version 2) ... | reverse complement strand
CTCTTAAAACGCCCGTTTCATCTCAGATAACTGGCTTATCTCTAGAGAATATCCCGGTTATTGACCGATAAATCCCCTATAAAATCGTATTTTGCTGATTTTCCCTTTTCTCTCTATTAAGCTATCTTGTAAGTGAATAGAAAAGGAGAGGAGCAGAAAGGTGAACATAAACGGGGTAAACGTAACAGAGGTTTATATTTCTGACAATGAAAACGAAAACGTGTTTGAGTTTCAATATAAGGATGAGGAGTATGTGAAGGAGTTACTACATGTCATGTTTAAAAAAGTCGATACACAGTACGGACCCTATTGGATGTTTGTTGTTCGAAATAAGAGCTTCTTTGAAAAAAAAGAATCCTATTATCAGGCACTATCAACGCTACATCAACATGTTGGTCTCTACTTACTAAGAAATTTTACTATACAACCTGAACAAATCTTGATTGATCATGAAAGTCAGTTATTTCAAGGTGGCAGCTTTAGCAGTCGTGTTTCAAGAGAAAGAAGCTATTGAAACTACGCTAAGTTAAGGATAAATAAGGCTACCATTCGCATGCAAAACAACCTTCCGGCGGCAGCACGACGGACTGATCACAAAGCAAAGAACGCTTTCCGTCATTCCGTAGGTGTCGCTTCGGCATTAAATGGACCGATAACCACGGTCTGTACGGCTTCGCCTACATGCCGTAGGTTCCTGTTCCATTTGCGGCAAGCCGCCATACCGAACGAGCCGAAACTCTTTTGAAGGCTATTCAAAGAAGCATTGGTTATGGGGACCGGGAATATTGGGCATTTACTAATGAATACGGGCAACTAGTACGTGTCATTGCTGACGAAATCATTCTACAAGATGATAATATTGAAGCTGTATTATCGTCTGGCAGATACTATTCTGATGAGGCAAAAGTTCCGGGTGTTGAAAGTGACGTTTTAGATGAAGGACATATCATTGCTGATTCTCTCGGAGGGGTAGCAAATGCTTATAATATCACTCCACAAGATAGCACACTCAATCGACACGGCGATCAAGCTTATATGGAAGATTCAATCAGTAGAGCAGATGGTGCTACTGACTTTGAAGCAATTATCACTTATTCGAATACAAAAACACAGATTCCTTCGAGTTATCAATATACTTATACGATAATGGGCAACAAGATTGTTGATAAATTTGACAACGTGAACCCTGACGAAGTAAACGCATCACTCGGTTTAACAGACAGTGAACCAGTTGAATCAACTGAACCAGCTGAATCAACAGGATCAAACGCAAACGGTGATATTTCTAGTGTTGATACAAACGGTAATGGAGAGGTGACGATTAAAGAAGCAAAAGCAGCAGGTTTTAGTATGCCAATAACGAGTGATCATTGGTTAAATTTAGATACAAATTCATAGGATAGTTAGTCTAATATGAGGGCTGATTATCCTTTTTTATTTACATAATTTATTGGATAAATAATGGTTGAAAATATTGTATTAATAGTTTAATATGAAGTCACAAATAGGAACATTTGTTTGTTTTTATGGAGGGTGTAGCCTCGTTGCGAGGACAGCACTCCGCAGAAGCGATAGCTTTGAGGACCTTAAAGAAACAACAATAACTGTAATAATTATAAGTAGAAGTGCTATTCTAAATTACAAATGATTGGAGATGTTTTTCATGAAGATAGAACAAATATTGATTGATAATAGAAAAGTATATCTTCTTATTGATTCAAATGGATTGCCTGTTGAATCCGTTGCGAAGTACATGAAACATCACCATAACAAGGAAAGTAAAAGCAATACTTTACAGACTTACTGTACAGCTTTGAAATATTACTTTACATACTTAGAACAAATAGGAGTTGATTATCAGCAAGTTAGTTTTCAAATACTATCTGACTTCGTTGGTTGGCTACGAAACCCATATGAAAGTAATAAAGTAGTACCTCAAAAAGAAGTTAAGGCTAAACGTAGTGAAAGAACAGTAAACATTTACCTTACGGTAGTGACATCATTCTATGATTATCTATACAGAGAAGAATTAGTTGAATCAAATGTTGTTGAAAAGTTGATGAAGAGGATCTTTCAAGGTGCAGGTGGAAGTGGATATAAGGATTTTTTATATCATGTAAATAAAGACAAACCACGTTTTAAAAATGTTCTTAAATTAAACGAACCTAGAGTAAGAGTTAAGATATTTACAAAGGAGCAAGTTAATGAAATCTATAAATCCACTACTAACATTAGGGATAGATTTTTAGTAAAGTTACTTTTTGAAAGTGGTTTCCGTATAGGTGAAGTTCTCTCCTTGTTTCTTGAAGACTTTCATTTTGACGCAATACAAAGGAAGCACAAAATCCAACTAACAGATAGAGGGGAGTTACCAAACGGGGGAAAGTTGAAGACTGGAGAACGAAAGATTGACATCTCTCAAGGTCTAATGGACTTATATGATGATTATTTGTACGAAGTGCTAGATGAATATAATCCTAACCATAACTTTGTATTTGTGAAGATTTGGGGTAAGAACGCTGGAGAACCTCTTACATATTCTGATGTTTATGCAACTCTTAAAGAGATAGAAAGGAAAACAGGCATATATATTACTCCTCACCTATTTCGTCATACACACGGAACCATATTTTATCTTCAAACAAAGAACATAAAAGCTGTACAAGAACGTCTAGGTCATGCACAAATACAAACAACCATTGACCTATATGTTCACCCTTCCGAAGATGATATTCGAAAGGATTGGGAGAAAGCCTCTCATGTCTTTGAAATTGGTCGAGGCATTGAAAACCAAGAGGAAGCTTTTCAATCAGGTATTCCTGACGAAGTAGTCCCTTTTTAGAGATATTGTATTTTAGGAGGACAAACATTGGATAATATTATACCGAGTAATTCAATTCCTAATAGTGAATATTGGGACTTAATCGCTTCCACCCTATCCTCTTACGAGGTTAAAGAGATTTCCGACAATGGAAAAGTAACAAGAAGAGTTGTGAATGATGATTACTTTTTAGTCAATGATGTTTGGAATATACATGAAATTGGTAAAATCCCTAATTTTGAAGAGCAATATAACAAGAGAAAAGGAATAGTAAATAACATTTACTTCAATTGTGTAAATCCAAACGTCAACATGGAGATTAAGTTTGTTTACTACAATCAAATTTTTTCAGACCGTTGGGGAATAAGGACTATATTTAAAAGTATATCAGGCTCGCTAAGAAAACTGGCTGAATATTTAAACGAAAGGCATCCAAATCTCACTTCTCTTCTTGATTTAGACATCAATAAAGAGCAAAAGCTTTGGACCTTTTGGTTGAATGGTAAAGGAGAAAAGACAAGTTACATCAAGAAGATGAGAGGGGAAGAAATCGTAGCCCGTACGGAAATAGATGGCTTTTTAGCAAGGATTTATAATACACTTTTTCAATTAACAGATACCCGTGATGAATGGGAGAGGGATCGATGGGATGTACGGGTACTGAATAAAAAATACGGGATAGATTTCAATGAATCAACTAGTTGTCATCGCATTGATTTTTCAAATATAGAGAATGAAAATTTTAGTAAAATATTTAAAGAATATATAAAAGGTCGTCTAATCAGCGGCAAAAACTTCACCTGGGGTACAGCTCGAAGTTATGGAACATACACTATTCCTTTTTTAAACTCAATTGCAAAACAAAATCCTAAATGGAACGATTTTAAAAAACTTGATAGAAAGCATATAGAAACGTACATAGAAGAGTTAAAGGAGCATACTAAAACCAAATTAAATAAGAAAAATTCCAACCCTAAAAAATATGTTCGTCAAGCATTAAAGTGTGTTCGTGCTTTTATAAGAGATCTTCAAATTTTAGAGAAATTCGAAGATTTTGCACCTAAAGAAATGGTGTTTCGTTTAATATATCCTGAAGACTTTCCTAATCTCCCTAAAAAATCATTGGATGAAATTGATTACATACCTGACTATGTATTGGAACAACTGTTTAATAATCTAAATGACCTTCATCCAGATGTACAGCCAGTTGTCTGGATCTTTTTCAAAACAGGGCTTCGCTTAAGCGATACATTGGAATTGACGCAGGATTGTTTAGGTAAAATAAACGGAAAATCAAATCTTACAACAGATATTGAAAAGACGTATGTAATTGGTCACAAAATACCCATTGATGATCATCTAGCAGATATAATTGCAGTTTTAATTGACCGTTCTAAGCAAAACAGCAATGATGATAACAATCCTGAAAGATACCTTTTTGTTCGCTACCGAGGTTCCCGTAAGGGAAGACCCTTTAGTCAGAATTTTGTTCGAGAAGAACTAAACAAATTAGCGTTAGAAAAAAATATTACTGATGAATCAGGCAATTTGTTTCACTTCAGACCTCACCAGTTTCGACATACTTTTGGAGTGAAAATGTTAAATGGTGGAGCTGATATTTTAACGGTGCAGGAGTTATTAGCCCATGCATCACCCGAAATGACGTTACAATATGCTCGCCTATTAGATGATACGAAACGTAAAGAGTTCGAGAAGGTTGTAAAACAAGGTGTGTTTACCTTTGATATAAATGGGGAAATTAACCAAATCTCAGAAAGTGAAGATGTCCCTAAAGACATTCTTGATATGTTGTGGAAAGATGAGAAGTTAAATGCCTTAGATAACCCTTATGGGACCTGTCGTGCAAGAGTCAATGGGAATTGCCCATTAGCAGCAGAACCCCCTTGTCTTACTGCAAACGATGGAAAACCTTGTTTTGATTTAGCAGTAGGTATGTCAAGTTTTGACGTTAAGAAGTACGAGCTTCTCATAGAAACAACTACAAAGTGGATTGAAGCGTCGAAAGAATATGGTTGTGAAGATATGGTTAAAGCAAACGAAAAGAACTTGGAAAGGTACCAAAATATTTACGAAACAATCAAAGATGGAAATGTTATTTTTGGTCGATTTGACCGCATGAAGAGACAATTAGAACGGACAAAAAAGATAGGTGTTGCAAATGAATAATTTTGATCGTGAAGAGCAATTAAAGAAGTTACATGAGGACCGAAAAAAGGCAACTAAGAAAAAGGTTGACGAGGCTATTAAACGCCTTACAAAGAATTCTAAGGCAATAAACTTTAATAGTGTAGCAGAAGAAGCTGGAGTGAGTAAAGCTACGTTGTATAATCATTCAGAGATTAAAGAACGTATCAATTTCTTGCGAAATCAACAAGAAAAAGCATATGTAGACTCTAGGATTAATCGTGATGAAAATAATCAAAACGCCATCATCGAATCTCTTAAAAGAAGGATTGAAAAGTTGGAAAAAAGGAATAAAGAACTGGAGAATGAAAACAAACAACTACGTGATAAAGAAAAAGAAAAACTGTCTGACTATTTTGCAAAGTTATAAATCTGTTCAACTAACGGAGTTTAGTTGAAGAAAAAATTTTTAATTTGTTCCGCAAACAGGCCAGATTGACGCAGAACACTTAGAAAGAATTAGTTGAAAATATATAGAATATTGAAGAAAGTACAGATAGGTTAATATCTGTACTTTCTTCAATATCTCCATTTTAAATGGTCTTACCCTAGTAAATCTTCTTTTCCTTTCCCAATGTCATTCTCTACTTCCTCTATAAATATTGTTTTTCTAAGGGGATAATATTCGATTTTTCACCAAAAATATCCCACTAGTAATGATGAGAAAGTGTAGTTGAATCATTCCATTTTATTGGAAAATCCTATACGAAGCTACTTTTGATTTAGGTGAAATAACTGGTGTATTACCTTAATTTTCATTGTGGTAGGATTAGGCAACCATTTGAGAGAAATAGGATATCGGTCGTTTTTTCATTTAATGCATAATAATAAAGCCACTACTTTTTCTATAAATATTCTATTGAAAATACACAAGGTTCTAAACAAGTACACTTATGATGGAAAAAAATAATTTGCTAGCCCCATTAATAGTCATTACCTATGGGGAATCATTATTTACCAAAGACATAGCATCTCAACAAAGAATTTATACAAATATGAATCTAAGAATTGTTACAATACTCAAAAATTGTAGGAGGAAAACAATATGAAAAAGCTACTATTTCCGTCTCTTGCATTGGTGACGTCCCTCACTCTTACAGCCTGCAACAACAGTAATGACACAAATGGGATTTCCGAAGAGATACCATCGGGTAACACGTCCCAACAGGAACAATCTGGTTATGTCCGTGAACTTGTCAAATTCCCTGAGAACTATGATAAGGGAGTGAACTACACTACTGTCCATCGAGGAAATGTCAGAGAAGAACTTTACACGAGTCGAGAAGCAATCGAAGCAGTGCAGAACGGGCAGCCATTTCCTGATGGCACCGTCATCACTCTTGAAATATATAGAGATGAAGAGCTTGATGAGATCTTTGTGATGGAAAAGCGCACTGGTTGTGGAGACCAAACACCGGAAGGGACACCACAAAACGGAGATTGGCAATACCAGGAATTCAATGGTGACAGATCGCTGGATTATGAAGAAGACATCGGTCGCTGCTTTACCTGCCATGCGAATCAAGAACGGGATGAATATGTTAACACGTTGGATGAAATGAAGGATTATGAATTTGAAAATAGGACAGGATCAAAGGATAGCACTTCTGAATCCCAACTCACAGGTATTCCTACTGATCACTGGGTGGTAAATGAGGACTCACAGGGTAATTTGCAAAGTAATAGCGAAATGGAAGATGAAGAAAAAGCCGGGATCATTCAAAAGGTTCTTTTCATGATTCATTTTAGTTAAGTGACGTAGGTTTAGAATTTGAACGAAAATTCGATCAAATAAATACGTTCCGACGGCAATGTGTAAAAAAATTAGAAAGAGGAGAACTTCTTGAAACAAAATATGTTAATTAGGCTGGTTATTGATCTTTCTATGACAACTTTGATGTTAGTTGCAATGGCTTACCAGATTACCGGAAATACAATTCATGAACTGGTAGGGGTTGTATTGATTTTGTTGTTTATTACCCATAATGTTTTAAATCGAAGATGGTATAAGACAATTTTTAAAGGAAAGTACAATGTACGACGTATTCTGAGCATTACGGTCAATTTCCTTTTTCTCATATCCATGGCTGCAGTGATGCTAAGTTCTGTGCCAATTTCCCGTGACATCTTAGCCTTTATTCCTATAAACAATGACATGATTCTATTACAGATACATGTTATGACTTCATATTGGGGATTTATTTTCATGGCTGTGCATATTGGATTGTCCTGGGGAACAATTATCAATGCCGTACGAAAGATGACCGGAATTACGAGTACAAATCGTTTCCGTACAATTGTGTTGCGTGTCTTAGTGGTGGTGATTGTTGTTTATGGTGTGCAGGCTTCTTTCGAGAGAGAGATGTTTTACAAGTTAACAGTCTATAATCCATTTGGTTGGTACAATGATAAGTCCTCTATTGGATTTTTACTAGATCATCTATCAATAATGGGAATCTATATTAGCGGGACTCATTACGCTCTGAAATTTGTTCGGAAGCAGGATAGAGGTATGGCATACAAAGATAGATAAATTGCAGAATGAAAAAGTGCATGAATCAGGAAGTAGATTCATGCACTTTTTTATTTTATTTAAAGTGTAGCTGCCACTATAATTGAAGGGAAATCAAGCTTTTATCCTTTGTTCATATTGCTCCCTCAGAAGTTTTATATCTTCTTTTGGTGGTAAACCAAACATACGCGAATATTCACGGCTGAATTGTGATGGGCTTTCATATCCTACACGGAAGGAGACATCTGCTGCATCCGATGACTCGGATAGCAACAGGCTTCTAGCTTCTTGAAGTCTTAGTTGTTTTTGGTATTGGATTGGACTCATCGCAGTAACCTCTTTAAAGTGTCTATGAAGGGAAGAAACACTCATGTTTGCTATATCGGCTAGCTCCTCGATCTTAAGAGATTTTTCATAGTTACTCATTATATGTTTTATCACATCACTGATTTGATGGGTAGAACTTCCTTCTATTGCTATTTGTTTTAGCATACCACCATGTTCTCCTTGCAGTACTCTATAGATGATTTCTTTCATGATTAGAGGGGCAAGTACCTTAATGTCTTTCGGAGTATCAAGCAAACGAGCTAATCTTGTTACCGCGTCAAGTAAAGATTGATCTATTTTGCTAACATACATACCTCGTTTAGCATTTTCCTTCTTGTCAACTCCCATTTGGAATTCACGTAACACCTCTAATATTTCATTCGGTGTGAATTCAAGTTTGAGAGCCAAATAAGGAACTTCGGAAGAGGCTTCAGTGACTTGTCCAGTAATTGGCAGGTTAACAGATGCAACAAGGTACTCGGCCGGACCGTACCTAAAGAGTTCATGTGAAAGAAATACCTCCTTCATCCCTTGAACAACGATACATAAGGAAGGCTTGTGAACCCCGTAATTTGGTCCAGTTTCATTAGAATAACGGGAGAAATATAAAGACGGTATGGAAGTCATCTGGGTTCCATCGTTTCCTGTGTGACTCTCTATAATTTTAATAAGCTCAACTCTTTGTCTATATAATTGTTCAAACATAAAATCCTCCTTTGTTTCCTTCGTCATCGTTGGTCCCATTATAAGGCTAATACACTTTCTAAGTAAATGGTTGTGAGAGGATTATGCAATCATTTGATAAGATTGTGATATCAAGCATGATTTCATTTGTTGCATAATGAGAAAGTCGGAAGTTTGATTAATAATTTTTTATTATGTTCGTGAAACTTACAAATTATCCGATAAAGAAGAGAGTAAACATCATGAACAACATATGGAAAATATACATGCTAAGTCTTATCAGCTTCTTAGTTGGTACGTCACAATTTGTCATATCAGGAATTCTAGATCAGGTTGCAGCTTCAGTCGGTGTGTCAGTATCAGCTGCAGGGCAGCTTATCACTGTTTTCGCACTCGCTAACGCAATCGGGACACCCATTTTCATGGTGGGGACTGCAAAGATGGATCGGCGAAACCAGCTGCTACTCTCCCTAGCCATTATATTTCTTGGAATCGTTTCGACACTTGCTCTTCCTGGCTTCGAATTTTTAATAGTGTCACGGATTATACTCGGAATCGGAACAGGGATCTTCGTTGTCACCTCATATTCCACTGCAGCTAATTTGGCACTTCCTGGACGACAGGCTGGAGCAATGTCGAATATCGCATTAGGTTATAGTGTTTCCCTTGTACTCGGTGTTCCTATTGGGCGTGTAATTGCTTCTGCATATGACTGGAAGGTGATTTTTGGGGGCATTGGAATCTTCGCCGTTCTGGGATTCATTGCTGTTGCAAAAACAATCCCACCTATGAAAAGTGAAGCGCCTATCCCTCTGGGAAAGCAACTTGTGATGTTAAAGAATCCTAAAATCCTTTTTGCCCTTTGTGTGTCGTTGTTCGTATTTACAGGATACTCAGTGGTCAATACGTATATCGCTCTCTTGCTAACCTCTACCATTTCAATAAAAGGAGGGGGAGTTAGCGTTATTCTCTTCGCATTGGGCATAGCGAGCTTGTTCGGATCCAAATTAGGTGGCTTCCTAACGGATCGGTTTGGTACTACTCGGATACTCATTGGCAGCATGGTAGTACAAGCACTAAGTCTAGGGTTGGTGTCTGCCTTCTCTGGTTATGCTATTGTCGTCATTTTGTTACTCATGGTTTGGTCAATTGGTGCATGGATGTTTGGACCGACCCAGAACTTCAACCTACTGTCGATTGCTCCTAAAGCGTCGGGTATCATGCTTAGTCTTAACAGCACATTTGTGCAACTTGGCTTTGCAGCAGGCGCTGGTATCGGGGGAATCGCAGTAGATGGATCATCGATACTTGCGATTTGCTGGGTTGGGACTGTTGCCGTTGCAGTAGCACTCTTAATTACTTTTACTTTACTTAGGTTAACCCGTTCGTTATCAAGTGAACGTGGATGATGTTTTTGGTGGAGATGAAAGTCAAGACCCAATCAGGAACGATTAGGTTCGAATGAATTAAATTATTTTGAGAGGAGTAGGTATATATGAAAATTTTGATTTTAGGTGCAGCAGGCCAAATATCCCGTATGTTAACAAATGAATTACGTAATAAAACGGACCATTCTATCGTTCTATATGCAAGAAACGGTATTAAGCGATTAACTACCGTTGATGATAGCAGGGAAGTTATTTTTGATGGAGATTTTAAATCTAAAGATAAACTGGTCGATGCTATGAAAAACGTAGACCTTGTATATATAAATGATATGGGTGATGATGAATCAACTAAAACAATCATCGATGCAATGCATGATACAGGGGTCAGAAGAGTGATCGCGGCATCCGTTCTTGGAATTTATGATGAAGTACCTGGAGCTTTTGGTGAATGGAATAAACGTATGATTGGTGGAAGCCCAAGAATGCGTTCCCAGATTGAATCTGCACGTAAGCTTGAGAACTCTAATTTGGATTATACACTTTTAAGATTAACTTGGCTCTACAACCAAGCAGGAAACACTAATTATTTGATCACCCAAAAAGGAGAACCTTTTAAAGGTGCACAAGTTACCCGTCAAGCAGTAACTCAATTAATAATGGATATTATCGAAGAGAAAAGTGCTAAATATCATAAAAACAGTCTTGGAGTAGGAGAACCGGGTACAGATTGGTCGAAGCCATCATTTTATTAAGTTTTATGCTTTAACAATGAAAGTTTTATGGATGGTGACCAGTCCCATGTTCAAACATGAAACTCTTAATTTTTGTAAGAGGCTTTGATTAGATTAGGCAATCATTTGATACGATTGTGATACCGATGTCATTTTTATTTGTTGCATAATAAGGGTACTGAGTTATTCATATTCTACCTGATGTCTATTGTATGTCTCTATCGACGAGGGACAATATATAAAAAGGAAAGGAAGAATAAGAAATGCAAAAACGAAAATTAGGAAAAAGTGACCTGGAAGTTTCTGCTATAGGACTTGGATGCATGGGGATGAGTCATGGTTATGGCCCAGCATCAGACAAAAAAGAGATGATTTCGCTTATCCATTCGGCGATTGATCGAGGTGTAACTTTATTTGATACTGCTGAAGTGTATGGTCCATATGTAAATGAAGAGTTGGTAGGCGAAGCAATTGCACCATTCAAGGAAAAGGTCGTCATTGCTACTAAATTTGGTATACAAATGGTAAATGGTAAGCAAGTACTTGACAGTAAGCCAGAACAGATTAGGAAATCAGTCGAAGGCTCACTCCAACGTCTTAAAGTTGAAACTATTGACCTTTACTATCAGCATCGTGTTGATCCTAATGTTCCAATTGAGGAAGTAGCTGGAGTTGTACAAGACCTAATCAAAGAAGGCAAGGTCAAGCATTGGGGACTTTCCGAAGCTGGCGTGGAATCTATTCGTCGTGCACACGCGGTTCATCCGCTTACTGCTATTCAAAGTGAATACTCCATGATGTGGAGAAGTCCTGAAGAACAACTGCTTCCTACCCTTGAAGAACTTGGAATCGGATTTGTGTCTTTCAGCCCGCTAGGCAAAGGCTTCCTTACTGGGAAAATTGATAAAAATGCAACATTCGACAGCTCTGACTTCCGCAGTATTGTTCCTCGTTTTAAATCGGAGAATATCGAAGCTAATCAGGTTTTGGTCGATTTGATACAGGCGATTGCTGAAGAAAAAGAAGTAAAACCAGCTCAAATTGCACTAGCGTGGGTACTTGCTCAGAAACCATGGATCGTTCCGATTCCAGGAACAAGGAAATTAGAGCGCTTAGAAGAAAATCTTGGAGCGGCGGAGATTGAGCTGACTCCCAAAGAACTACTTGATTTAAACGATGCACTATCAAAGATTGAGATTTCAGGAGAGCGCTATCCGACTGAATATGCAAATAGAGTAGGCAAATAAAGATATAAATTTTTATAATATAGGAGGAATTAATATGCAAAAAGTAATGTTAAACAATGGTATTGAAATGCCTATACTAGGCTTTGGTGTTTTTCAAATCCAGGATGAAAAAGAATGTGAACAAGCTGTTTATGACGCTATTATGGCAGGCTATCGTCTGATCGATACTGCTGCTTCATATCTAAATGAAGAAGCAGTCGGCAGAGCCATCAAGCGGAGCGGTGTGCCAAGAGAGGAATTATTTATTACGACGAAATTATGGGTACAGGATACAGGATATGAGAACACAAAGAAAGCATTCGAAAAATCACTAGAAAGATTGCAATTGGATTACCTGGATTTATATTTAATTCATCAACCATACGGCGATGTATATGGTTCTTGGCGCGCGATGGAGGAATTGAACACGCAAGGAAAAATCAGGGCAATTGGAGTTAGTAACTTCCAGAGTGACCGTTTAGTAGATTTAATTCTTCATAATGAAGTAGTTCCTGCCGTAAACCAAGTTGAAACACATCCTTTCTGCCAGCAAATAGAAAGTCATGATGTTATGAAAGAGAACAATGTTCAAATCGAGTCTTGGGGTCCATTTGCTGAAGGGAAAAATAACATGTTCCAGAACGAAGTTTTAGTATCAATAGCTGAACAGCATAATAAATCAGTTGCCCAGGTTATTTTACGATGGTTAACACAAAGAGGAATCGTTGCAATTCCGAAGTCTGTTCATAAGGAAAGAATCATTGAAAACTTTAATATCTTTGACTTTGAATTAAGCCAAGAGGATATTGAAAAAATTGCAGCATTAGACACAAAAGAAAGTCTGTTCTTTTCACATAGGGATCCTGAAATGGTGAAATGGCTTGGTACTCGTAAACTTGATATTTAATGTTCCTTCTTATCAACACAATTAAAATGATTCTTTTTTGTGAATAGTAAGATGTTAAATCCATATAAAAGCGTGTGAATTCAATTGTGAATCCACACGCTTTTTCCATTTGAATGCAACATCCTTCCGTTGCGTATGTGGTATTGAGACGATCAGGCAATGATTTAAGACAATCAAGATATCGGTCTTATTTCCATCTGTTGCATAATAAAGTTACGCCCTATTACAACTTAACAATTTTATGGAAAGTTATCTCTCTCTAAAAGGAAACGTTTATTGTACTACTCAGATATTCAGTTTAATCTGGCAAAATGGATAATAGTTTAAAGTAAATATCATAGAAAAGAGAGTCAATCATAAGGAAAGGGAGTTTATCTAGTATGTCTAATATTCCAAATAAAAGAAAAAGTGTAATCTTTCCGAAAGGTGTAAAAGTTTCGAATGACCATTTCATAGGGGAAGCATATCTTGAAATGCTAGTAGCTCACGACAATACCTTTAATTGCCCCATAGGTAATGTAACTTTTGAACCAGGGGCAAGAAATAATTGGCATAAGCATCCAGGTGGCCAGATTCTGCTTGTTACAGGTGGCCAGGGATATTATCAGGAAGAGAGTAAACCGGTTCAAGTGCTTTACGAAGGGGATGTAGTAAAGATTCTTCCTGATGTGAAACATTGGCATGGCGCTACACCGGATAACTGGTTTTCACATATTGCGATAAGTACAAATGTTGAAAAGGGAACAACCGAATGGTTAGAACCCTTAACAGATGAAGAATATAACACTTTAAAATAAAAAGAATTTTAACCTTCTGGGGCTGAATGTTTATCGTTTTTACATGTATCAAACTAGTTGAATTTCGATTAGAAAAACGAAAAGAGAGAAGGAATATAAAAATGTCTAATTCTAAAGAACCTACTGTTGCTCAGAAAAAGTTAGGGAATTTTGCACCAAAGCTTGTGCAATTAACTGATGATGTTTTGTTTGGTGATGTATGGGCGCGCAAGGAGCTTTCTCCGCGTGACCGCAGTTTAATTACCGTAGCTTCTTTATTAACTGGTGGTAATACTGAACAACTGAAATCCCATTTGAATTTAGCGAAACAAAACGGTCTTTTAGAAGAAGAACTTATAGAAGCAATGACGCATCTTGCTTTTTACGCAGGTTGGCCGAAGGCGATGTCTGCCATGATGGTTGCAAGAGATGTTTTCTCACAAGAAAAATAAACCGATAGGGACGTATTTTATTATGTCTAATATTCAAGTGAAAGTTGTTATTATTACTGGTGCTTCAAGTGTGATCGGAGAGGCTACTACCAAAGATCCTTTTTCTAAAGGATTCCTTTTATTATAAGGTTGTTCAGACAGAGTAGTGGATTTGCTGTTCCACCTCTTTTACATTTCAAAGTGCATAAATGTTTTCAAATAAATTGTAAGATGTTTGATGATTGTTTTATATAATTTTCCTTTTATTTCAACGAAATTCCGAGGAGGGCTAAAGCTTGTTTATACGGTTAAAAAAACTATCTGAAATCAAAGGATATAGTTTATTTGTCATTTGCGTTTTGATGGTTGGCTTCGGAATTTCGATTACGTTGCCATATTTAGCCCTGTATTGTACAGAGGTACTTGGAATGAGTACAGGAGCCTTTGGCGCATTCATTGCGATCAGTTCATTAGGTAGCGTCTTGGTAAATACACTCATCGCGAAACGTTCAGATAGCGGATTGGATCGAAAATGGCTGATTATTACAGCCTTGCTTTCGTCTGCTTTAGGATATGCTTCTTATGTAGTGTTTCAAAACTTCTATATTTTGCTGATCATTGTAACTGTTTTTAATGGTTTTGGAGCTATTGCTATGCCGCAAATCTATGCCTACGCACAAGAATCTGCAAATGATAGTAAATCTGACGACAAGACTTTTGCTATATCTACATTACGCTCACTGGTTTCCCTTGGTTTTGTATTAGGGCCGTTAGGCGGTACATTGATTTTGGCAGCGTTAGGATACAAGGGACTCTTTTTGGGAACATCCGCTATTTTTCTAATAATTGCATCTCTTATGTTCTTTTTTTTGCAAAAAAGAACATTTCAGAATACAAGTAAGAAGAAAAAAATGGTGTCACCTAAAAACAGAATGGTCTGGCAGCCGATGATTGCCTTTATCTTTCTGTTTGCGCTTAATGCCATTAACACGATTATCACTCCGCTGTTTATTGTAAATGAAATTATTGGTACGTATTCTGATGTCGGAATGGTGGTTAGTATTTGCGCAGGTTTGGAAATTCCCATTATGATTGCGCTTGGTGCATTTGGCAAAAAAATATCGAACCATACCCTGTTAATTATCAGTTGTTTTATCGCGGTTAGCTATTTTGCGATCTTAGGTGTATCGACCCATACCTGGCAGTTAATAGCAGCGCAGCTTTTGCAAGCAACGTTTGTGGCGATTGTCATGGGCAATGGGCTAAGTTATTTCATGGATCTGCTACCTGATTCACCTGGAGTAGCAACAAGCATTTACTACAACGGTTCTATTATAGGGAGGTTAGTGGGGAATTTTGGCGGAGGAATGATTGCCCAGTATGTAGGGTTTCGTGATGTTTATTGGGTGTGTCTTTTCATTTCGGTCTTATCGATTTTTATCTTATGGACAACAAAGCCTGGTGAAAAGTTACAAGTATCAGACGAAAACTCTTAATCCTGTTAATTTGCAATCATATATCTTTATTTAAAATAGAAGTTAATTGGAAGATTTGTAGATGGATGAGAAGTTATAAAAATGCTGGTAGCAACCCGGAAAGAGCAATGGCGGATATTTCTTTGCGTGGCAAAAACTAGGAATATGTAGTGAATAAATACTGAGGAGATGTGACCCTTTTCCACCTGCAGGAAATTGTGATCAAAGGCAATACACGCTTTCCAATGTATGACTTAAACAATATAGAGATTTCCGCTCTGATGTCCAAATGGTTCAAAGAAAAAGGAGTGTATTAAAAAATACTAGTAAAAAGGAAGATACAAATATGGAACAAGTAATTATAAATCTTTCAAAGAATAAATGGGACTGGATGATGGAGAGGCAACTAGACGATTTAAGTAATCTCTTTCACGAAAAAGCCGTTTTCGTGCACATGGGGGCTACATTTTCTAAAAACGAGGAAATTGACGTAATTAATAACGGTTCAATAATTTATAAGAATGTAGATATTCAAGAAACATCTGTTCGTCTAATTGGCACAATTGCTATTCTTCTAAATAAAGTACTCCTGGTAGCTGTTGTTGGGGGAAATGAAGTGACGAATCCATTTGTGGTTACAGAGGTATATGTGCTACAGGAGGATCAGTGGAAACTGGCATCAATGTCTTTCACAAGGCTGTTAGTACCCTAAAGTAATATTGGTAGTAATATCAGTAATTCATATACATACAACGTCTGCTCCGAAAGCTATCGAGCCCTTAAACTTTTTAGATGGTGGATAAATAGAAAATATAAAGGTTGAACTAGTAAAATATATAAAAGCCTAATTAGGGAAAGGTGTTACTATAGGATAGTAGCATCTTTTTAAGCAAAAATATATCCTACTATTCAACGGGTGCTTATGTTTAAAGAAGAACAACTAACAAAACTAGTTGCTACAAAGTACAAATATACTCTTCAATAGTAAATGATCTTCCACAAACGAGCGCTATTCTTGAATAAGGGTAGTGCTTTTCCTTTTAAGGGCCATATTCTGGAGTAAGAAAGGAAAATAAATGGTTCATCTTGAATTTGTAAGTTATGCCAGAAAAAGGGCAGGAGTTGAATAAGTAAAGTGAGTAATGACGGAGGAACAAGAGCTCAATGAGACTGCCGCGAGATTGATCGTAGCCTCACTTTTGCAAGGGAGTCGATAAAGGGATATGGGAAGTTCGAATCAATGGGTTGCAGAATGGGAAGTATCTGAAGAATTAGCTCATAAATTAATAAGCAGTCAGTTTCCGCAGTTAGCTTCAAAAAGTGTACAAAAACTAGGACATGGCTGGGATAACACTGTTTTTCTTGTCGGGACGGAATATGTGTTTCGCTTTCCGAGAAGAGAAATTGCAATTAATTCTTTAAGGATGGAAGGAAAGATACTGCCAAAGCTTAAAAATTATTTTTCCATCGCATACTCGATACCTTTATTTTTTGGGGAAGGGGATTATGGTTATCCAGCACCCTTCTTAGGCTACCCCTATTTATCCGGAGAGTTTCCAATCGGATTAACTGACAAGCAACGTGCGCGATCAGCAACTACGCTCGCGCAATTTTTAAAAAACTTACATGCATTCCCTGTGAAAATTGCCCAAGAAAATGGAGTTCAACATGACCATAGAAATCTGACTGATATTGCGATGCGTAAGGAAAAGATGCATAAATTCATTTCTGACATTGCGCATTATTTTAGTGAAGAAGAATATCATGCATTATTGAATTATTTGGAACAGCTCAGAACTGAAAAAGTGAAGAAAAAGCATGTATTCCTTCATGGAGACCTTCATTTTAAAAATATGCTGGTAGATGAGAATGGAAGAGTTTCAGGGATTATCGACTGGGGAGATATCAATATAGGACATCCTGCTTGTGACTTGAATGTTGTGTATAGCTTTTTACCTCCGGATGCACGTTCAGATTTTTTCAAAGAATATGGAGATGTTGATGAAGAAACGAAGATACTAGCTCGATTAATTGCTATATATATCCCAATTTTAATAATGATGCAGGCAATTGATGATAACGATGAGAGGTTAGTAGATGAAGCAAAAGCGAACATAAAACGTGCTCTCGCTTATTAAGAGATGTCATTACGCTAACGCAGAACGAGAGCTCAATACATTATAGAAAGGTTGCTGACAATCAAGGATCGGTGGCTATTCAGCAATCGGGCGCTTTAGTTGAAGATGGTAATAAAATTGGACTACACATATTATATATGTCTAATATGTGTAGTCCTTTAAGTGTCAACTGTTTCACTTTTCTAACCTAAATATAACATTGGTTATACCCATATATGGACGATCGTGATAATGACGGTATGGTAGGTGAGTAAGCCCCTAGAACTTTGAGGCGAAATAAATGAACGAATGAACATTACGTACGTTGGATTGAAACAAATGAAAAAGCGGTTATCTCCTAAAGAAGCTTATGGGATCAACATCCCATAAGCTTCTTTTAGCATCAAAGTCCATATATTTTTCTCTTCTCTTCCCTTCCCCCATTTTTCCAACATCTTATCCCTATGCAGACTCATGTGATATTTCGGATATCCGATTGAACATGCAATTACGTATACATAAAGAATGAACGGCTCCTGATCAAGGAATAGTTATTCTCATTTTCAAATCATGCACAGAATGAAGCTCCAGGTTTTTTAATTGGCTCCAGTTTTTACAAATCAGTTAGCCTTAAGGCTAGATTTTTCCCTTCAGAAATAAGAGCCTCAAAGGCCTTTAAATCACGAGCGTTAAAATCATCTTTCGGGCGGCAGCACTACAGACTGATCAAAAAGGAAAAATCGCCTTTCTGTCATTCTGTACGTGTAGCTTCGGCACTAAATGGACCGATAACCACGGTCTGTACGGCTAACGCCTACATTCCGTAGGTTCCTGTTCCATTTACGGCAAGCCGCCGTACCGAACGAGCCGAAAACTGTAAAAATAAAAGAATATGAGACAAAAGGAGAGCAGCCGTGAAGGCTGCTTTTATTTATTATTTTTCCCTTTTGCCTTCCGAATCGTAAAACAGCGCAAGCCGACTAACCTTCTTAGCCGGTAGGACACCCGAACCTTTCCGGCTAGAAGCTAAGACGGCTAGTCAATCGGTCAAGGGGCAAAAAACTTTTTTATTAGGAACGCTTTCGCAACATAAAAAACTTTTACGCTCAGATCGCCCTTGACCAATTGCCTATACGTGTTTTTCGTTCTACTTGCAAAAGGGGGAAAATAATCCCCCTTTGGGGAACAGAATCGCTTCGGAAGGCAGAGAAGCAAATTCAAGGGAGGAAAAGACAAATGAAAAAATGTGAAAGACTAGAAGAAATTAAAGAACAATTAGATCAAGGCATTCAAGAACTGATGACGAGTGATAAGTTTCAGGAGTGGCTGCGATTCCTTTCTAGTTTCCATAGCTACAGTTTTAACAATACCGTTCTCATCTACATGCAAAGCCCTAATGCGACGTTTGTAAAAGGCTTTAATGAATGGAAAAAACATGGTCGTTTCGTTAAAAAAGGTGCGAAAGCGATTAAGGTGCTTGCTCCGTTAATTGGGAAGAAAAAAGAGAAAGAAGAAAATAGTGAAAAAGAGGAAAAAGAAAAAAAGGTTCTTTACGGTTTCCGACATGTGAATGTGTTTGATGTTTCAAGTACGGATGGAAAAGAGCTACCAGCACCGGCGGTTAAAACATTAGAAGGAGATGGGGAACAGGAAAAAGCCTTGCTGCAGGAATGGATTCATAAAATAGAGATACCTGTCGCCTTTAAAGACACAGGAGAAGCAAATGGCTATTATCATCTTATCAAACATTACATTGCCATTCATGAGGGGAGAAGTACAGCCCAGCAGTTAAAGACGTTGATCCACGAATACAGCCATTATTTATTGCATAGCAAAGGGGCAAAATTTGAGCAGGAAGGCAGTCGTATCCGAGAAGCACAAGCGGAAGCCGTTGCGTATGTGGTTATGAATCATTTTGGTTATGAGACAGGCGAATATAGTTTCGGGTATATTGCTGGATGGAGCCAGGACATGAACATCATGAAACAAATTGGGACTGATATTGTCACGTGCAGTCATCAGGTCATTGAAGTGCTTAGTCAACACCAACCTAAAGAAGAAGCGACTGCTTAAAAGCGGTTGCCCTCTTTCGGGGGCTTAAAACGAATGGAAATAATCGGCCCGATTATTTTGATCGCACTGCTATACTGAACTAAAAGGAAGGATGATCGCAGATGAAAACCTGTGCATATTGCGGAAGCCCGGTTAAATCGATTGATAGACATGATTACTATTGCTCATTTTGTATGATGAAGCTGAAACACAAGGATGTTCAGGAGAACGGAAAGAGAAAAAACTATCTACCTGCTTCGCAGCCTTCTCTTTCTGATTTGAACAAAAGCACGCCGGAGCTTATGTGTTTTTCAACGGTTGAGCTGCTGTTCCTTTTAAAGTTTGCTAGAAAGGAACGAGCGGAAATTTATAAGCAGCGGTACATCTTTATTCGAGCGATGAAGGAAGGAGCAAAAGAGTTTACTGAAGCTGAACAATACACCTTCAGTGAATATGAAAATGCCACTCGGAGGTGTTTTGTTCTTGAAAACCTACTACGAGAACGGATCGGATACTACCCTGCTAAACTGACAGACTCTTATCTTCAAACTCTTGCAGCAAGAATGGAAGAGTCCGCGAAAAAAGATATGGTGATCCAGAAACCAAAGCCGATTGAGAACTAATTTTTAGTTCCTAATTCACTTACACTATCCCATCGGAGTATAGGCAGTCATTAATAAAAACACCCTTAAATAGTAAGGGTGTTATGATGAGGCCCATTTTTCAAGGGACGGGATTCTTAAAAAGCCTTTTTTAGTCAAATTCCGATATTTTACCAACCCTTTGAAATGGGGATTCAGATAGACATAGTCTTCCGTTTCTTTAGAAACGTGTTTTCTGTATTCAGAATAAAAGACCTTTTTGTCAGCTGGTTTTATAAATTCTAAAAGGCCGGCAGGAGAGCCGTCATTGAAGGATAAGAGCAATCCGAATTCCTTTTTCCGCAATCCGGTTATAGAAACATTTTCATATTGATAATTAATGACCTTATTCCATAGCCTCGAACGTGTGCCGGGATTGTATGTTGAATCGGATCTCTTTAAAACGATTCCTTCCAGATCCCTTTCTTTAACCAAGTTGAAGTATTCCATTCCAGAACCTTCAATATGCTGTACGAAAGCAATGTTATTGCCTACTGGTAGGAGTTTCTCTAACAGGCTTTTTCTTTCAACTAAAGGCTTATTCATTAGGTTTTGATGTTCATAGTATAAGAGATCGAATACACAATACTCAATTTTATGAGCAGACTTAGAAGAATGGAATCTTTCCATCATGGCTTCAAAATCCGGTTTCCCCTCTTTATCTGAAACGATAATTTCTCCATCAAGAATAGTCCCATCTGGTATGTCTATGTTGTGAAGCTCTTTAAATTTCGCTGTCACATCGTTGGTGTGACGAGTATATAATTTCACTTTCCCATTAAATTTGGAAAGAGTTAGTCTAATTCCGTCCAATTTTAGTTCCGTTAAGAACTTAGAATCAGAGAAAGGTTCGTCTGATTTATGAAGTAACATAGGAGATATATACATAAAAACCACCCCATTATATTTTAGAGGTTTTTACTGAGAGAGTAATTAGTGGAGTAATGGGAGTAAAGGAAAAATTTAAAACAAAAATCTTTGGAGTAATCCAAAGATCATAAAGGAAAATATGATAGGGCAATCATGCCTTTTTTTTCTTTTTGGGTTTCAATGGAATGCTGTATTTTTTACTAACCTCGATACCTCTTTTAGCCAGGTCTTTTGCTGCATCTTTCGTCATTTTCATGCATTTTTCCCCTTCCCTAGTATTCTTATAAAAAGTATGGACAAGTTGAGAAACTTTTAAACATAACTCTCCCCCATCCCCCATATACTCAGGAATAGATCTAGGACAAAGGGACACTGTCCTAAACAAAAGCTCAGTAAAAAAGTCCAGCAATTGAGGGGGAAGAGGCAGTGGATACGAAAACAAGGAAGGTCCGTTCAGATAAAAAACGAGACGTTAAACCGACAATTTCTAGCAATCTCAAAGATTGCATTTATCGCCTGTCCTACATCACGAATACACCTGTAAAAGATGTAGCGGAAGTTTTATGTGAGAAAGGTTTGCAATCAAGAAAGGTGATGGATTATCTTTCTACGTACTTCCGGAGGGACTTGCAGTTTTTAAATACTGTCTATATGGGTGATTGGGGAAGAGAATCCTTACAAAAGAAAGTTCAATCAGGAAAAAACGAGCGAATTACCATACGATTTTCACAAGCTTCTTATGAAAACATCTATTCACTGTCTTGTGCTTTAGATGTAACTCCATCCAAAGCAACTGCCCTATTGCTAGATGCCAGCATCCGAAACACGAATTTATTGAATGCTTATGTAAAGACTTATCTGCATCACCATATCGATGAAACCAGGATGAAAGAGTTAAAACAGGTGCTGAAATACATTAACAAGAACAACCCATATAACGAAGAAATTTCCTGGTTTACCTTGCTTGCGATGATTTTTGAAGACATTAAAGAAAGTACGGTCAACGTAAAGGATGTTATTCATAACTGGATGGATAAGTATAAATGAATAACTAATCGCAAGAGGTAGAAAAAAGAAATCCCCTGGCTTCCACCATGTAAATCCAGTCCGAATGTGGGCTGGGTTTTTCTCAATACTTAGTGTTTAGTTATAGCAAACCATTATCCAGTCGGACAATGGCAAAATGTTGTTCGTAATGCTTCGGTGTGGTCATTGTGGAAAAAACTCTTATTCGAGATTTTGGAACAAGCATATGGTAAGATATAGGATTATAAATTGCTATTAAAATATGTGGGAGGGCTTGAGTTGGGGTGTAAGGACTACGGAAGACAAGCAGTTAAAAAACTTAAAACATCTTCAAGGCTTTTATGAAGAGATGAGGGATTCTATTGAATTTTTTATTTAGGCTTTTTCTTACCTTTAATGCGACGTCTCTAATTATTGTTGTGTATCTAGTCAAAGAACGTTTTGTGTTAGGTAACCTTCATCCATTTTTTTCTATTTTACCCGATTTTATTTCATATACAGTTTACTTTGTAATACCTCTTTTTTTAACACTTTTCAGCCTATACATTGCTAAATATCTAGATAATGACAGTATTGAGGTGGATAATAATAAACAACCTGTCATTAGAGAGGTTGAACAGGCAAATAACGCATTCTTACCAAGCTATTTGGGATACTTTTTTGTAGCCTTAAGTGTTCCATATTTCGACACGTTACTTTTTATTTTTATAATCTTATTTGTTTTCACCTTTCTTTCCCAAACCCTTTATTTTAATCCTCTTTACTTAGTTTTTGGTTATCATTTTTACTATCTTACAACTGATACAAACATAAAAATTTTTTTAATTACTAGACGTACACTTAAAGATCCACGTAGTATAAGTTTTCCAAAGTTAAAACGAATTAATGATTTTACATTCATAGAAAAAGAGGTGTAATGTGAACCATTTGATAGCTAAAACTAAAGGTAGGAATGGCCAATACTTCAAAGTAATTTCTGATGCAGAGATTTTTCTTCTTCCTGATGATTTGGTCAATCGAATAACATATGAAGCGACTTATAAACTTGAAGACGATGAGTGGTTTGCAATAGATAACTTCTCAGCAAAAGACTATTGTATTGATTTCTTAACCAGTAGATTTATTTCGACAGATTATAATCAAATATCAACAGTTAATTATAATAATATTGATTATTTATGTTCGTATCAAACTGACGTTTATTGTTTTCAGAAGCTATCGGACAGTCAAATAATTAGAAAAAAATACTTTTCGCTATCGAACACTCCAGTACTTATTGAAAACGAACCAATAGTGGTAATTAATAATGTACCGGATGCTATATATAAAAAGAATGAAGATGTTTTATTCTTTAAGAAATTGACTACTATCTCAAGCATATTTAGAGGAATAGATACGCTTTATAAAGAAGCCACTCAATTAGAAACCGAAACTTTTTTACAGAATGATTTCATTCAACTTGAGAATGAATTTGATGCTAGCAAAGTAAAAACAGCTAATAGAAAACGTATAGCTATGGCAATTGACACGCTGAACACATTCTCAGTTACTGATCGTCAAAGTATTTTTGGTTATATAAAGGATTATTGTGAAGATTTACAATATGATGAAGCCAATTCTAATTTTAATATTACATCTGAAATTGATCTTAAGAATTTGCTTTTCGGAATTGAACAAAGGTATTATACTACGATGCTTGGTGGTGAAAAAAGATTAGCTAATTCTATTTTGGTTCTTAGCCAATAGTATTATATCTAACCAACTAAATATACTTATAGATCTAGGACACTGAGACACTGTCCTAGATCTCTTTTCGTTACGGAGGTATGAAATTAGGGGTCATCTAAGGATATTAAATTATTATTGTTCGCTTTCTAGCAAAGGTTTGCTATATTAATAGTATAGAAATAGTGGCGTTGTAATGCCACTAGATTGGCGAGAGGTGAATGCTATGGACGATACGAAAATGGGTTTTGACATCCCAGATGATGTTATAGATATGCATGTAGAGATTAAAACGAGTGCCATTGCAGAAAACTTAAAAATGCCTGAAAGTACAGTAAGAAAGTATGTTACATTGCTTGAGAAAGAAGGATATGTATTACTTCGAAATGACCTAGATCACAGAGTATATACTCAACAAGATCAGCTAGCCATATCTCAAATGTTAAAATTGAAGAAAGAAAAGAAGATAGGGCCGGAAGCTGCTGCTGCTATAGTGGCATCACATTATCGTAGGGCGACACAAAACGTAGCGGCAATAATCCCTTATGGAACAAGCGATGAAGACAAACAGGAACGACACGAAATATCAATTGTAGCAGACCAAATTAGAAATATTCAAACGCAAGTTGAAGGGCTGATGAACAAAGAACAAGGTCAGGCCATTCTACATGCTTTACAACAAATTGCAGTGACCAGCGAAGAGATCCATCAAGAAATGCAAAGAATGAGACGAGATTATGAAGTAATGAAAGAAAAAGTCGATATTGTAAATGACTTTATTCAAAAACAAGCAACATCTGAAAATGAAGAGTCAAAGAAAAAGAAGAGCATGATGGATCGGCTGTTTGGGCGTTAAAAAAAGAAGCTCTTAAAGTTAGAGCTTCTTTTACGCACGATCATT